>Ga0306920_100014070_pt1 | contig 10914 bp, 8 predicted proteins | sample flu12Cox44000170_FD_204666 | JGI IMG/M metagenome (GOLD analysis project Ga0306920, IMG submission 204666) | Lab enrichment of tropical soil microbial communities from Luquillo Experimental Forest, Puerto Rico - flux4day.12C.oxic.44.000.170 (v2)... | ecosystem: Environmental > Terrestrial >...
AGCAGACCTGCGCCGCCAGCTCGCCGAAACCAAGATCGAGCCGGCCGCAGAGGAACCTGCACAGCTGCCAGCCGTCCGTCAGGCGGAGGCGACATCCGCCCGCGGCACGAAGAACAAGCGGGCTCAGGTCGACCGGTAACTTCAGCATTTGCAGAGCCCCAGCGCTGAGCGGCCGATGCCCCGGATGTGATTGTCGCCGGTGGCGGCGCCACCACAGAGGTGATGCTGAAACAAGCGAACGAGTTCCGCTGCATGCTTTCGTATTGCGGCTTGATCGCCTCCGCCCCAGCGCACCTCAGTAACTCACACCATTCCCGTCGTGTTTGTCATCGTTCCGGACCCTGTGGGGTCTGGCTTCGTCGAGAGCCTGTCGAAACCAGGGGCCAACGCCACCGGATTTATGATGTTCGAATACAACTTGTGCGGAAAATGGTTGGAACTGCTCAAAGAGATCGCGCCGAACGTAAACCACGCAGCAGTCTTGCGAGATGCTGGTACTGCTGTCGGAATCGGCCAGTTCACCGTCATCCAATCTGTCGCGTCAGCGGTCGGCATTGAGGTAAGCCCAATCGACTTGCGTGAACCAGCCCAAATCGAACGCGTTATTGCAACTTTCGCGCAGAAATCGAATGGGGGAATAATCCTGGCGGCGGGTGTGACATCGGCATCCAATGTCAATTTGATAATCGGAGCGGCCGCGCGCTACAAGCTGCCGGCAGTATACATTCAACGACCTTTTGTTGTTGCCGGCGGACTGATCTCCTACGGCCCTAATTTTGCTGATCAATACCGTCGTGCAGCGGACTATGTGGACCGCATCTTAGGAGGCGCGAGGGTATTGAAATCCTCCAACGGCGCGATCACGCCGAACTCCAGCGGGCCTCCTATTGAATTGCCGTCAACCAAAACGGAGCTTGTGCCTTTTTGTGTCCCTAATCGGTAGCTAACCACTTGATTTCCATGCTGCCGCCCTAATGCGGCGCTACAGCTGGCAGCAATTCTTTGAATTGGCAGCAGTTTCGGCTTGCAGAGGGGGAACGGCCGGTTGGCGCGCGGGGTCGCAATCCGGCCGAAAATTGAACCGGCATGATGTCCGTAGGGCAGTCCCACTGGTGGCTGGCGAAGCGCGCCCTCGCGGCGGCGCTCATTGCCGGCGCTGGCGTTCTCGGCGGCTGCTCGGCCGGTAGCACCGTCGCCGACCACCTGCCGACTGCGCTCGGCGGCTTGCCCGACGGCGCCCCGCAACGTGGCACAACTTCGGCAGCCTATCCGGCGGTTCACGACTTGCCGCCTCCGCGTCCGACGACGGTGCTCACCGACGCGGAACAGACGAAGCTCGAGACCGATTTGGCCGCGGCCCGCAACCGTGCTGCGGAAGCCGCCAAGGCCGCTGGCGAGGGCGACAAGCCGTGATAGAAGGCTCGCGCCGGCCTGCTCGCGGAGCGTCGGCGCGCAGGCCAAAGGAGCCGGGGCCATGGACGAATTTTACCGCATTCGGCGCCTGCCGCCCTACGTTTTCGAACAAGTCAACCGCGCCAAGGCAACGGCGCGCAACGCCGGGGCCGACATCATCGATCTCGGCATGGGCAATCCCGATCTGCCGGCGCCGGGCCACGTCATCGAGAAGCTCAAGGAGACGATCGGTAAGCCGCGCACCGACCGCTACTCGTCCTCGCGGGGAATTGCCGGGTTGCGCCGCGCGCAGGCCGCGTATTACGCGCGCCGCTTCGGCGTAAGACTCAATCCGGAAACGGAGATCGTCACCACGCTGGGATCGAAGGAAGGTTTCGCCAACGTCGCACAGGCGATCACGGCACCGGGCGATGTGGTCGTGGTGCCCAATCCCAGCTATCCGATTCATGCCTTTGGTTTTCTGATGGCGGGCGGTGCCATCCGCGCAGTGCCGTCGGAGCCGACGCCTTCCTTCTTCGAGGCGCTCGAGCGCGCGATCGTGCGCTCCATTCCCAAACCGATCGCGGTGGTCGTCTGTTATCCCTCCAATCCCACCGCAGAAGTCGCCGATCTCGACTTCTACAAGGAGCTGATCTTATTTGCGAAGAAGCACGGCGTGTTCGTGCTCTCCGACCTCGCATATGCGGAGGTTTACTTTGAAGACAATCCGCCGCCCTCGGTTCTACAGGTGCCGGGTGCGATGGAGGTCGCCGTCGAGTTCACTTCGATGTCGAAGACCTATTCGATGCCGGGCTGGCGCATCGGATTTGCGGTCGGAAACGAGCGGATCATCGCGGCGCTGGCGCGGGTGAAATCTTATCTCGATTATGGCGCCTTCACGCCGGTCCAGGTGGCGGCCACGGCCGCGCTCAACGGTCCCGACGATTGCATCCGCGAGATGCGCGAGATTTACAAACGGCGGCGCGACGTGCTGGTGGAATCGTTTTCTCGCGCAGGCTGGGAGATTCCTCCTCCGCGCGCCTCGATGTTCGCCTGGGCGCCGATTCCGCAGCCGTTTCAGACCCTCGGCAGCGTCGAATTTTCCACGCTCCTGGTCGAGAAGGCGGAGGTCGCGGTCTCTCCCGGCATCGGCTTCGGCGAGTATGGCGAAGGATACGTGCGTATCGCACTGGTGGAGAACGAGCAGCGCATTCGCCAGGCCGCGCGCAATATCCGCCGCTTTCTTGAAACCGGCCCCAAAAAGTTGCACAACGTCGTCCCCCTGGCTCAGCGGCGCTAGACGCTCCGCTTCTACACAGGCCGACGATGCCTGCTCCCTTGAAACTCGGTATTGCCGGTTTGGGCACGGTCGGATCGTGCGTGGCACGGCTGATCGAACTCCAGCGCGATGCGCTCGCCGCCCGTTGCGGCCGTCCGATCGAGGTCGTCGCGGTCAGCGCGCGTTCGCGCAGCAAGAAACGCGATACCGGTCGCAAGAAGCTGCGCTGGGTCGCCGACCCCGTGACGCTCGCGACCGACGACGAGATCGACGTCTTCGTGGAGCTGATCGGCGGGGAGGGTGATCCGGCCAGGGCGGCGATCGCGGCTGCGCTCGGTGCGAAAAAATCGGTGGTCACCGCCAACAAGGCGCTGCTTGCAAGGCACGGGATCGCGCTGGCGGCCATTGCCGAGAAGAACCATGTGGCACTCAACTTCGAGGCTGCGGTCGGCGGCGCCATTCCGATCGTGAAGGCGTTGCGCGAGGGATTGGCGGGGAATTCGCTCGCGCGCATCTATGGAATCCTCAACGGCACCTGCAACTACATCTTGACGCGCATGGAAGAGGAGAAGCTCGCCTTCGCCGACTGCCTCAAGGAAGCGCAGCGGCTCGGTTACGCCGAGGCCGATCCCACCTTCGACATCGAGGGCTACGACACGGCACAGAAGCTCGCGATCTTGGCGAGCCTCGCTTTCGGCACCAAGGTCGATCAAAGCGCCGTCTATGTGGAAGGCATTGCTTCCATCACGCCGGAAGACCTCGAATGGGCCGACGAGCTCGGTTATCGCGTGAAGTTGCTGGGCGTCGCGCTCAAAACCGAGAAGGGCATAGAGCAGCGCGTGCATCCGACTATGGTGCCGAAGGAGACCGCGATCGCCCAAGTGATGGGTGTGACAAACGCGGTCACGATCGATGTCGAGGCAATCGCGCCGATTACGCTGGTCGGCCCGGGCGCCGGTGGTCTGGCGACGGCGTCCGCCGTGGTATCGGATATCGGTGACATTGCTCGTGGGGTGCGCACTGCGCCGTTCGGCCGTCCTTCGGCGCGGTTGGCTACCAGCAAGAAAGCGCCGATGCAGCGTCACGAAGGCGGCTACTACATCCGGCTCCTCGCCGTGGACAAGCCGGGCACCGCCGCTACCATTGCCAAGCGGCTGGCGCAGCAGAACATCTCGCTCGAATCGATCGTGCAGCGTCACCGCGGCGAGCCGCCGCACGGCGGCGACGTCGCCGGCAGCTCGGGCGAACCGGTGCCGGTGATCCTGATCACCTATGCGACCACCGAGGACGCCGTGCGCAAGGCGCTTGCCGCAGTCGATCGCGACAAGGTGATCCTGGGTAAACCTCAGGTCATCCGGATCGAGAAAAACTGATAGGATGGACGTTCCATTGCCACTTCGCAGCGAAGTGCGTGGCACGACGAACGCCGAGACGGGCGCGAGGGGCAAAGCATGAAGAAAGAGGAACGCGGAGTCGTGCCATCGATCACCATCCAGCCGGACTTGGCCATAGAACGCGTTCTCACGCTGGAGATCGTGCGGGTGACCGAACGCGCGGCGGTCGCGGCGGCGAGGTTGACCGGGCGCGGCAACGAGAAGGCGGCCGACCAGGCGGCGGTGAACGCCATGCGGCGCGAGCTCAACAACCTTCCCATCAACGGGACGATCGTGATCGGCGAGGGCGAGCGCGACGAGGCGCCCATGCTGTTCATCGGCGAGACCGTCGGCAACAAGAACGGGCCAGCGGTCGACATCGCGGTTGATCCGCTCGAAGGCACGACGCTGTGCGCCAAGAACATGCCCGGCGCGATCGCCACCATGGCCATGGCGGAAGCGGGCACGCTGCTCAACGCCCCCGACGTGTACATGGAGAAGATCGCCATCGGTCCCGGCTATCCGGGGGGCATTGTCGATCTCGACGCCCCTGCCGACGAAAACATCCGCGCTTTGGCCAAAGCCAAGGGCGTGGAGCCGGCCGAGATCACCGCGCTTGTTCTCGATCGCCCGCGCCATTCCGACCTTATTGCCGGCGTGCGCAGGACCGGCGCGGCCGTGCGGCTCATCATGGATGGCGATATCGCCGGCGTGATCCATACGGCCGACGCTGCCGATACCGGTATCGACATCTATATGGGCATCGGCGGGGCTCCTGAAGGCGTACTGGCCGCGGCGGCGCTACGCTGCATCGGCGGTCAGATGCAATGCCGGCTCGTGCTCGACACCGAAGAAAAGCGCGAGCGCGCCAAGAAAATGGGCATCAAAGATCCGCGCAAGAAATACGAGATCGGCGATATGGTGAAGGGGGATTGCCTGTTCGCCGCGACGGGCGTCACCGACGGCGCACTCCTCGATGGCGTGCGGGTCCGCAAGGATGTGATCGAAACCGAAACCGTGGTGATGCGCTCGATCACCGGCACGGTGCGGTGGATCAGGGCCGAGCACCGGCAACTCGAGAAGTTTCATTTGGATTGAGCGGCCCGGCCAGTCACGTCGATCGCAACCGCGGCAAGTGGGCGAGGCAACTGGGCGCTTGCGGTCACAGCAACATGTTCGCCGTCCAAGATCATCTGCTGCGTCCCCGGCGAGAACGGAGAACTGCAGCACGATTTAGTGCGGCGGCGCTGGTACTGGCGGTTTCGCTTCCCTCGGGCGTCGAGGCGGCGTCCTGCCGCGGCTAGCCGCAAGCCGTTCGCGTTGCGATCAAGAAACACGTCGAGGCCCTACGCGCGCTCGAACAGGAGACGGCGGATCGTCGCAAAGGCTTCGATACCCGCCCGTTCAGCTATCTCCTCGCCCGGGCGCGCGCGACGGCTGCATCGATTTCGAATAAAGATGCGCTGGCGGCGGAAGAAGCGCTCAGCCGTTGCCCGCAGACTGTTCCCCCGGTGCGGCGTGTGTGTGCGCAGGCTGCGCAGGCACTTACCAGCCTGATCGAGGAACAAGAGACCGGCGCCGCCAGCGCGCAATCGAAGCGGGCTTATGCACAAGCGATGCCGCGATGCGAGCAATGGATGGACTTTGCGCCTTTGGCCACCGAATTTCGGGTGCCGCTCGATTGAGTGAACGGGTGAAGGACGTGGCCTCTCGCCATATCCACCTTGTCGGCAGCGTCCCGCTTGCCAACGCGACCGAAGTATTCGCGACGGTGAGCGCCGCGCTCGGCCCGCACCTTCTGCGCATCCCCGACGGGGAGACCGGCGAGCGCAGCGATTGGATTGCGCATCTGGAACCGATATTCGCCAATCATGCAGCGTTCGAAAAATCGGAGAAGATGTTTCGCCTGCATCCGACCGCGCCGCCGCGCACGCGCTACCGCCTCAAGCCCGGCGCGTCGGCAAAGGATGTGAGCTTCGACAATCTCCTCTACGCAGACACCGCGATGCGCTCCTATCGAGACTTCGCCCATCTGAAGCAGCAGGGAATGATCCCGGCTCGCTGCCGGTTCCAAGTCGATCTGGTGCCGGCGCATTCGGTGATCTGGCTATTCCTGCAGGACGACCTGCATCGTGCGATTGATCCGATTTATAACGAGGCGCTGTGCCGTGAGATCGATCGGCTCGCGCAAGCCATTCCGCACGATCAACTCGCCATCCAGTTCGACGTCGCTTCCGCCGTGTTCGCGCGGCTGCAGCGCAACGAGCCTAATGCCTACGGGCGCAACAAGAAGGAGATGATCGAAACATTCGCAACGATTCTGGTTGGGCTCGCCGATCACGTACCGGCAAACATCGAGCTGCTGTTTCACTTCTGCTACGGCGACTCCAACCACCGACACGTCGTCGAGCCGATCGACATGGGCGATATGGTTGTTCTCGCCAACCACCTCTCGCGCATGATCAGACGGTCCATCCAATTGATCCACATGCCGGTTCCGCGCGATCGCTGCGACGATGCGTATTTCGAGCCGCTGCGCCGGCTCGAGCGTCGCCCCGAGACGCAGCTGTCTCGGCCTGGTGCACTACACCGATGGCGTGGGCGGAACGCGCCGCCGGCTCGCAACGGCGGAAAAATATGTGAAGAACTTCGCGATCGCGACGGAATGCGGGTTCGGCCGCCGGCCGCCGCAGACTATACCGGAGCTGTTACGCATTCACGCCGCCGCAGCCGAATAGCCAAATTGCCCGGTGCCGCATGGGCGTACCGAAGGTCGAGATCCGCCCGCTGCGGCCGGACGAGCGCGCCGCCTGGGAGCCGCTGTGGAAGGGCTATCAGGCCTTTTACAAGGTCGTGATCCCCGACGAGACCACGCGCGTGACCTGGGCGCGCCTGCACGATCCGGCCGAACCGATGGAGGCGCTCGGCGCCTATGTCGACGGGCGACTCTGCGGCATTGCGCACTACCTGTTCCACCGCTCGTGCTGGACGGTCGGCAACTACTGCTACCTGCAAGACCTGTTCGTCGCCGAAAACGCGCGCCATCGTGGTCTCGGGCGCGCGCTGATCGCGGGGGTGGAAGAGCGAGCGCGCCGCGAGGGCGCGAGCCGCGTCTATTGGCTCACCCACGAGACCAATGCGAGCGCGCGTGCGCTTTACGACAAGCTGGCGGAGCGCTCGGGATTTATTCAATATCGCAAGCTTTTTTGATGCGATTCGCGGTGCCTGAGATGACGATCGCCCTGCCGGCGCAAACCCTTCCCAAGCGGCGCCTTTTCCTCGGGGTGGAGCAGTCCGCTTGCGGACGCGCCTGGCGCGACCGGCTCGACGAGCGCGGCGCGGCGCGCGCGCTGGCGATGGCGCAGCGCTACGAGAACATGCCGGAGCTGCTGGCGCGCATCCTCGCCGGCCGGGGAGTGGAGGTGGGCGAGGTCACAGGCTTCCTCCATCCGACGGTGCGGGCGCTGATGCCGGATCCGCATATGCTTGCCGACATGCGCGCCGCCGCCATCCGGCTGGTGGAAGCGATCGTTCGCGGGGAAACGATCGCCATCTTCGGCGACTACGACGTCGATGGCGCCACCTCGGCGGCAGTGCTCGGGCGATACTTGCGCCATTGCGGCCTGCACCCGCTCATTCACATTCCCGATCGCCTGTTCGAAGGCTACGGGCCGAATGCGGAGGCGGTTCGCGCGCTCGCCGCGCGAGGAGCGAGCCTCCTCGTCGCCGTCGATTGCGGGACCACGAGCCACGAGCCACTCCGCGAGGCGCGTCAGCTCGGCCTCGACGTGATTGTGATCGACCATCACCTGGCCGACGAACGGCTGCCGCCGGCGTTGGCGGTGGTCAATCCCAACCGGCTCGACGATCTCTCGTCGCTGGGCCACCTTGCCGCCGTCGGTCTCGTGTTCATGACCGTCGTTGCGGTCAACCGCGAACTTCGCCTGCGCGGATTTTGGACGCCGGAGCGCCCGGAGCCGGATCTCCTCGGCTATCTCGATCTGGTTGCGCTGGGAACGATCGCCGACGTGGTGCCGCTCACAGGCCTGAACCGCGCCTTTGTCGCCAAAGGTCTGTTGGCGCTGCGGCGGCGCGATAATCCCGGGCTTACCGCCTTGATGGATGTGGCGCGGCTCGGCGGTCCGCCCGAGCCTTGGCATCTCGGCTTTCTCTTAGCCCCGCGCATCAACGCCGGCGGCCGCATCGGTCGAGCCACGCTTGGCGTCGAGCTGCTCATGCACGAGGATCAATCCGAATGCGCGCGCATCGCCGGCGAACTCGACCGCCTCAACCGCGAGCGCCAAGTGATCGAAGTCGCGACCGTGGCACAGGCCGAGGCGGAGGCGATGGCCGCCCTCGGCGCGGAGGAGAAGGGCGCCGTCGTCGTGACCGCCGCCGAGGGCTGGCATCCGGGCGTAGTCGGCCTCGTCGCCGCACGGCTGCGGGAACGGTTCGGGCGGCCTTCCTTCGCGATCGCGCTCGAGCCGGGCGGCATCGGCACAGGCTCCGGCCGATCGATCACGGGCGTCGATCTCGGCCGCGCGGTGCGCCACGCCGTAAGTACGGACCTCCTGATCAAAGGCGGCGGCCATGCGATGGCGGCCGGCGTCACGCTGAGAAAAGACAAGCTCAACGCCTTCCGCGCCTATCTCGAGGAGGCGCTGGCGGATACGGTCGAAGCAGCGCGACGCGACGATGCGTTGCTGATCGACGGGGCGGTAACTGCTGCTGCTGCGAACAACGACATTGTGGCGATGATCGCCCGCGCCGGTCCCTTCGGCGCCGGTAACCCCGAGCCGGTCATCGCATTTCCCGCGCATAGCTTGGTCTATGCCGAAGCGGTCGGCCAGTCGCACATGCGGGCGCGATTGCGCGCGGGCGACGGTTCGATCATCAACGCCATCGCATTTCGCGCCGCCGGACAAAAGCTTGGGATCGCGCTCGAGCGAGCGCGTGGCCAATCGGTCCACGCCGTCGGCACGTTGTGCCTCGACCGCTGGAATGGCACCGAGCGGGTGCAGCTGCGGCTCATCGATATGGCGCCGGCTGACGCAAGTCTCGGCATTCATTAGCATCGCGATGCCAGCCCGGGCCGGGTGCTCAAGCTGCTAAGGTGGCGAGCCCATATGCGCTGTTATCGCCCCGCCTTCGGGGGGCATGACGCCGCCTGCAGAAAGATCAACGACAATGTCGAAACTGAAGCTCTCCGTCGCGGTCGGCAACTACGATCGGGTGCGCCCGCTCATGGACGGCGCGGTCCAGATCGACGGCGTCGATCCGGTGTTCATGAACCTGCCGCCGGAGGAAATCTTCTTTCGCGCCTTCCGCAGCATGGATTTCGACATCTGCGAGTTGTCGATGTCGAGCTTCACTGTGAAGGTCGCGGAACGCAATTGCCCCTATGTGGGCGTGCCGGCATTCGTCTCACGGGCATTCCGTCACAACTCGATCTACGTGCGTCGGGATCGCATCAAGTCGCCCGCCGATCTCAAGGGCAGGCGCGTCGGGCTGCCGGAGTATCAGCTCACGGCCTGCGTGTGGGCGCGCATCATTCTCGAAGACGACCACGGCGTGAAACCCTCCGACATCATTTGGATGCGGGGAGGGATCGAGCATCCTGGGCGGCCGGAGAAAATCGCCATCAAGCTTCCTCCCGGCGTGCGCATGGAGGAGGCACCGGCAGGCGTAACCATCTCCGAACTCCTGGAGCGCGGCGAGATCGACGGTTTCATCGCGCCGCGCGTGCCAAGCCTTGCCGGCAAGAACAATCCCCAGATCGGCTGGCTGTTTGCGGATCCGATCGCCGCGGGCCGGGATTATTTCAAACGCACCGGCTTTTTTCCCATCATGCATGTCACCGGCATCCGACGCGAGTTGGTGGAGGCCAATCCGTGGCTGCCGGCGGCGGTGTTCAAGGCCTTCCAACAGGCCAAGACGCAATGCCTCGCAGCGCTCGAGGACACTGCCGCGAGCAAGGTGACGCTGCCCTTCGTGGAAGAGCAGCTGCGCTCGGCCCGCGAGCTCATGGGGCATGACTTCTGGTCTTACGGGCTCGGGCCGAATCGCAAGGAGCTTCAGACTTTCCTGCGTCACCACCATGCGCAGGGACTTTCGTCGCGTTTGGTGGCGCCGGAAGAACTCTTCCACCCGGCGACGCACGAAAGTTTTGCAATCTAGGCGCGGCCCGTCTCGTGCGAGCGGAGATATCTCACCCCTTCTCGGTTCCGCGCAGCATGGCCGCGGTTGCGACGGCCGAGTAGCCGGGCTCGACGCGGACGTCGACCACCGCCACCTGGCCCGCTTCCACAGCCGCGATCGCCTTCTCGAACGTCGGCACCAGATCGCCGGTCTTCATCACCGGAGGGAATCCAACCGCACCTTGCGCCGCTCCCAGGCCCGAACAATCAATATCGGGATCAGAGATGCGTTGCCCGATCCAGCGGTTCTCCGGCGGCCGGTTGCGGATGCGGGCGACGCGCTCCTGGTGCAGCTCGTCGTTGAAGAACGAACGGTTGTTGCAGACGACGACGAGGAGCGGAATGCGGTAATGCACCGCCGTCCAAAGCGCGGTGACGCTCATGCAGAAGTCGCCGTCGCCGCAGATGGCGATCGGCAGCCGTCCCGAGCCCTTGAGCGCCAGCGCCGCCCCGACGGAAATCCCCGGTCCGCCGCCGACGCCGCCGCCGCCCTCCGAGCCGATGTAATCGAGCGGATGACGGAAGGGCCACGTTGCCCCGTTCCAGGAGAGCGGCAGATGCGTGAGCGTCACCTCCCGCTCGCCCACCGCGGCGCGGAGCGAGCGCGCGAGGTCATCGACCCGCAAGGGCCCGGCGGACGGTTGGTATTTTTCCGCTCTCGGCTTTACCTCGG
>Ga0306920_100014074_pt1 | contig 10913 bp, 7 predicted proteins | sample flu12Cox44000170_FD_204666 | JGI IMG/M metagenome (GOLD analysis project Ga0306920, IMG submission 204666) | Lab enrichment of tropical soil microbial communities from Luquillo Experimental Forest, Puerto Rico - flux4day.12C.oxic.44.000.170 (v2)... | ecosystem: Environmental > Terrestrial >...
CGACACAACGCTCACCGCGAAGAGATTTCTCGTTTCAGGTGCGCTTAGGTCGTCCGGGTCATTTAACGACCAAAGAAACTGCTGACGATGGATTTACGTGTGATCGCTAAGGCGCAACATGTGGTGCGACGGGCTCGCTGAGCGCGTCGCCGGGTGCTGACGGAGGACCCGGCGAATACCGGCCTGCAGTGGCTTTGCAATGCGGCGGGCCGCGATGCCGCCCGTGTCCTGCCCAAGCGCGACGCAGCCTGCGACGGAAAACGGGTAGAGTCGTACGTTCTGGTACTGCCGCAGTTCGAGCGGCCACCAGCGCTGCCAAGGTTCGGCGCGGCCGAGAAATTCGTGCGCAATTAAGCCGCGTACGCAGGCCCAGCGCAAGGTTTCGTGGGTGAGCAGGATGCCCGGCGAGCACCCCGAAAACTCCTCATCATATCCGATCTTGAGCTCCCAAAGACGGCCGCCACATTCGACCGCCATTCGCCCCGCCATTGTGTGGTGGCCCGCGCGCAGGAAGAACATCCGCAACATGGCGTTGCGGGCAGCGGCTTTCACATAACTCGTGTAGAAACGCCGCATTCGCGCGTTGCGCTGGAGCGAAGTGCCTTTCCGGCTTTTCCAGCCGGCCGCTTCCACCCGGATGAATTCGGCGAGATGGCGCTCGACTTCTTCTTCTAACGGCGCGACCACGTCGACACGGACAGCACCTTCGCGCTCGGCAGCCTTACGCTTGCGCCGAATGTAGGTGCGGCTCTGTTTAGACATCTGGGCCTGAAAAGCTGGCCAATTCGACCCAAGCGGCACTGACGCAGAGGAATGAAGCCGCTGCAGCGTCTCAGGTCGCCACAGAGCCCCGCATGCGAGAGCGCGAACCTCAGCCAAGCCCAGCAGCGGCGCAAACAGCGGCAAGTGCCACGCTTGCAGGCGATGCACTACGACCTGCAGTGCATTATCGTCAGCATAAAGGATCCCGCTAGGCTCGAAGGTTTGGTAGCCAAGTAGGACCAGCCGCGACACTAAGCCATGCTCGATGACAAACGGGGCAATCGCTCGCATGCGTCCGCCGTCGCGCACGACATGAATGGCCAGGTCACAACCAGCCCCGAACGCATCGAACGCCGCCGCGAACCATTCGTGGCGCAACAGTGGCGTGGCGTGGCATTCGGCAAGCGCGTTCCACTCACTTTGCAAATCCACGAACGTTCTGACGTCGGAAACAATTTCAACTTCCATGTGTCACTCTCCGATCCCTAACGCAGCAAAGCTCTAAACCCGGCAGGATGAAACATTGCCTTGAGCAAGTTAACAGTCCATGATCGATCCGCAGCCTGCAACGCAGTCGTAAAGAGATCGTCCTGCTGAGAAAAAGTCATCTCGTCGACTACAAATCGCTCAGCACGTCCATCATCCGCGTGTACGAGGTTGCGCACAATTTCGAGCAACCCTTGCTGATAAGGATAAGAAGCGATTTGGCATCCGAGAAGCCGCGCCTGATGTCTGCACCCGATATGGGCAGGGGCGAAACTGCGGTGGGCGACGCGAAACATGGCCAAATCGGGCTCGCTGTCACCGACGGCGATCGTCTCGGCATCCTGTCCCACGACCCAGTCACGAAGGGCAGCAAGGCCCGTCCCTTTGCCAATATCCTTGGCAATGATAGCTGTGTCGATCATCGTATGATGGAAAGCGAGCCGATCGAGTCGCAAATCCGCGAGCAGTTGATGCACAATGTGAGTTGAAATTGGAGCCAATGCGCCATCACCTATGCTGGATGAACGTGCCGAGCTGAGAAGCGACTGCATTAGGCCCGATGGCTTGTCGAAATAAGTAAACGCTCGGATGGAATATCGATGTCGTTCATCGAGAAACACCCCGGGGATGCGCTGCAAGTTTCGCCTCAGCTCAGCCAATTGACGTTCTGTTTCAGAACTGATGAGAACGTGCTCGCGCTGTCGCACGGCGTCCCATAGATAGCTGCCGTGCTCGGCAACACCGCCGGCCAACGAATAAGCCTTGCAGTATTCCCTCACTTCGGTAGCCGAGCGTGCAGTGTTGAGCGCGACCGAGAAGCCATGGGCGTTCAGTAGCGAGAGCGCCTTAATGCCGGCAGCCGTCGTACTAGGAAAGCCAAACAATCGGCGATCGATGACACCGTCGACGTCCAGTACGACCAGCGGCGCGCGCCAGCGCGGGTCGCGCCAGGAATGACAAAGCGAGCCGATATGGCGTGCCGTCTGTACGGTGAGAAAGTTCCAGGCATTCATGAAGTGCCGATGCAAGTCAAGCTGGCCATCACCGCCGCGCGGCGAAGCGAAGAGTTGTTCTTGGACCCGGCTCATCGCCCAAAGACCGGCGAGCAGTTTGTGCATGAAAAGGCGCCGTCCAACGGTCGCGTCGTCAGACGACGCGATATATTGTGTTATAAGATCGCGTTCCTCCTCCCGCGAAAGCGCCAGGCTCAAGATCGTGTCAGCCAAATCGTAGGCAGGGTCGATCACGTTGAGCGCAGTCTTTCCCATACCATGGTGTTCATAATCCGTTTTGAGGGGCCTCCGCGGTCCCAAAATCCATTCGCCACAATGCATGTTGCCATCGATGAGCGTGGGAAAGGGACATTGCAGTTTCCGCACCAGCCCACCGAGGTGCGATCGCTCCAACATGTCAACGGGAAAGCGACCATAGGCCCGGCTGAGCACCTTCTCTAACATCCGGCTACCATTGTTGTGCCGCTTCAGATCCAGGCCAGCCTCAGAGCCGGTTGTTAAATTCAGGTGATGCACTCTTGCGGCTACATATGACGCGGACGCTGTAATAAGCTCACTGCGTTTGTCACCCAATTCGACTGCCGGCTGCGAAATCCATTCGGTGTAGAGAATGCCATCGCGTAGTCCGAGAATCGGCGGCACATAGCCGGTGAGCCGCTGTCCAATCAGAAACGCATGGTAGCTCAGCCATCCCCAACCGACACTCTTCGCTAGAACGTATTTCGTCTGCCTTTCTCCTCGGGACGTTTCCAGTTGGACCTCGAATATGCGTTTTAGTCGGACGCCACGCGCGTCGGACGCGATGCCCTGCAGGCGCATGTTGAATTCATCTGCGCGACGGCTTGCAGTCACGAACACCCGGCTGAAATGTTGGCCACCAAAATATTCTGCCAACCGGCGCTCTACGACTTTTGGGGTCAGCAACTCTCTCTTGTACCATTGCTCGGGTAGCAGCGTGATGACACTCTGCTCGGCAAGCGTCTCGAACCAGGTGGGATTCGCCGTATGGGTAGGCGCCATTAATTTTACATTGCCGGCGACAAATCCCGCGCGACGAGCGATCTCGGCCGCCAAGTGCAAAGTGCGACTCGTGTGCGGGGGATCATCCACAATCAGCGCTAAATAGCCGTGCGCAGCAAGCCGCTCGAGTTTCTTTTTTTCCCGGCGGCTGACGCCTTTATTGGGCTCGACGGTCAGGAGCGCAACGCTTTCATAGCCTTCAGCCTGGAAAAAGGCTCTTAAGAGCACCGCAAAATAGGAGCCAGAAGTGCGCAGCCCTAGGAGCGCGATAGGTTGCGCGCGCTCGGGGAACCGCCGCACAAAGCACTCGCCAAGGCTCAATACGTCGCTTGACGTCAGGTCAAGGTGACTGAATGGAGACGGGGTAGCCAGTCGCTTGACCCGCAAATCCGCCGGGAGCCTCGATCGTAGATGAACCTTCAACCTGCGGCCCGATTCAGCAAGACATTTCGTGTCAATCGCTTGCCGACCAACAACAAGAGAAAGGAAGTCATTGAGATCCGAAAGCAATCGCTCCCGCCATCGACCAATTCGTCGCTGAGACCACCGCTTCTCTGAGATTTGTTCCATAAACCGATTGGCGCTACGACCGACAATAGACGCCGCCATTTGACTCGGTAGGTTCAAGACGGGTCCCCGGAGGTACCCGTCAATGCAATTCAGAAGACCACAGGCGAGTAGAAATATGTTGGTAACTACTTCACTGATCTGCCAATCGTTTGGTACGACAGATAGCTTGTCTACCTCTTCACCAAGATGACGGATGGCCTCGCTCACTGTGAGATATCGATTCAAACACCAATCGTAAGATTGATAGAACTCCAGTTCCTCCGGCATCGCGCTTTGCTGCGCGCCGCCTTTCAGAGCAGGGCCAATAGGCGGGGCAAGCATATCTAACTCGTCAGCGCTTGAATTGCGCGCTGTGTACGAAATTTATACTGTCTCCCCTCACTCGCGCAGATATCGAGGTGAGAAGTCACTCGATCAACGATCGAGTCCATCCGCTGCGTCGCCACTCGCCTAACGAATCCGTTCCACAACCCTCGAAAGGACCATGCCAGCTCAAACTTGTCGGCCAGATGTTGTTGTGCGCAGCTCAAGATCTCGTTCAATAGCTGTCGCCTTCCCTCTTGTGAGTCGATCCTTCCGAGGGTCGCAAGCAAAACGCTCTCGACAAAAATTTCTCTGTCCATATAGAGAGATGGGCTTCTGATCAGATCCCACACGTCGATCGCTACACTCCAGAGCAAATGAGCGAGGTCAGATGCTGTCGCCAATTGCTTAATGGCGACGTTGCAGGTTTGGCAGCTCTCGCCCGTTCCTGCATCGATGATCGAAATCTCTTTGGCCTCAATGTCGAAAAGTATGTTTTGCAATGCGAGGTCCCCGTGACGCCGTCCGCTGGACCAATAACCTTCCATTGCCGCTGTGAATGCGCGCGCAGCGTCGAGCATATTTTTCGATATTGGAAGATCATCTTTTGACTTGTAAGAATCGATATGCCTTCCGGGCACGCTGCTCATCACCAATGCAAGTGGTGACTTGAGGATACATAACGGGCGTGGAACTGAAATCTTCCAACCATTAATCTTGCGGCCGTCCAGCACCGTGTGCAAGTCGGATAGCGAGTCGAATTGAGCCTGCACCTTTGCAAGAGTTAACCCCGCCTCCGGCTTGTATAGCTTGGTCACGAGGCTATGATACGCACGCCAAATCGCCGCTTCCCCAGTCGAGTTAACGACGAAAGCCTCTGCATGAACGCCTTCGCCAAGCCGTTTGACTGTCCAACGGCTGACATCAGAGACTTCTGTTAAGTCACCGAGCGCGCCCATCACCGATCTTGGATCATACGCCCGCGGAACGAGCATAAAGAATGCAACCCAGCGTGTGATGTCGCCGACGACACTGCCAGCAAGCAACCCGCAAGCGGCACCGAACAGGCCCCATTCCTCCATTAAAACCCAGACCAGGACCGCAGTGAAAACCGTTCCGACCAAGCCGATCGCGACGATCGCGCGAGGACGCTCGATGGTTGCCAACGCGTTCGATGCCGGCATGCCAAGAGCTCCCGAAAACGTTGCCAAAGCCAACACTGTCAGCGTGAGACCCTGACCTTCGAATTCCTTCCCGTGGTAAAGGAAACGCATCACAGTTTCGCCGCCTATTGCAATTGCTAGACTGAATGACGCCATTAGAGCTGCAATTAGCATTGCGTTCCGGATCGCTTCGTGCCTCAGCGCCGGCCCGCCGCCATTCTTCCACGCCATGACCGATCTCGGCATTACGCTATTGCCGAGCCCCAGCAACAGCGGATTTACGAAGGCCACAATGCTCATGCACGCGGCGTACACGCCGGTTACCGCCGCTCCGGCGATAGCCATCAAGAGCCAGTAAGTTACATATCCTGATACCTGCACGGATATGCGTCCAACAAGTAGCCATTTCCCCAGGGCCCAAGTGCGCTTAATTGCTGCTCGAACCTGTTGCAGGCGAATCATAAGCTCTGCGCGCGTGCAGTACAGCCAACCGACCACTGCCAATGCGCTTGCGCCGCCGATAGCGGCCCACGCGCTGACGGCAGACATTCGACCACTCACTCCCAGCCAGCCCAGCGCGGAGAGCTGAACTATTGCAACGGCCAAATCCAGAATAAGAGCGTGACCCATCTCAAGGCGCGCAAAAGCAAACCGTCGAGCGAAATCCCGCGTCAACGCAAAGGGCACGATCCCCGCTATGGCCCAGGTCACTGTGACCAGCTCATGGCTCAAACCCCAGGTCAGAAAACCCAATGCGGTTACGGTCAGTACCAAGATGCTGGCTGTCGAGAATAGAATACTGAGTGTCAGAGATGCGCCAGCACGCTCAGCAGCGCTTCCCTCCGGATAGTGCCTCTGGATCGCATATGGCTGCGAAATGAGAGAATCTTGAAAAGCCAGCAAAGTAAAAAGCAGAGTCATTCCGACGGCGTAAATTCCCAATTGACTCGAACCGCTCCAACGAGCAATCGAGAGGGTCGTCAAAAAGCTCGTACCGCTGACCACCCCTTGATCAACTAGCGCCAGGAGGTGCTCCCGCGAAACGAAGCGAAGCGCTTGTTTCCATGCCTCGCGAAAATTCTTGGCAATCGCGTTCATAAGGTGATGTCTTGGCCGCACCGGCGATCGGGTGGGCTGTAGGGAGCCACGCTTTTCCGGTTCGGTCTCAAGCGTGAAATCTCCGTGGAGAAGTGACAACGGACTTGCAATGCGTGGCGAGCCGCCAAAACAAGGGCGACTTCTTAAGGATTCGCTTTACTCGCGCTGTGAGCGTTATCTGCGCTGCAGCCAGGAGACCAAGCCAACCAGCAGGGGCAATGTGGTCGTAAAGCTTGACCTCTTCATCTGCCCACTCGAGCTTATAGGGATGGTCACCGATCGTGAAATCAAAGTATTTGAACCTTTGCGAGATTGCATACCGCATCAACTCGTGTAAGTGTATCACGCCGGGCCCAAACCGCTTAAGCGGGCCGTCATCATAGCTTGATAGTATGTGGTAATAACGTGCGTGGAACTGGAGGCCCAGATTTGCTGCTACGCATTTTGATCCAACTTGAAGTTGGCTAATGTGAATCAACCCGTTGGCTTTCGCGGCGACAGAAAGGTAAAAATCAGAATGGCCCGGTTGTTCGAATAGGTTAGAGACTCCGTGCCGTGCAAAGGACCGGCTTTTTTGACTAAACAGACTTTTCAGTGCGCTTTGCCGCTCTTGTGGGTTATGCAGGGTAGTTACCCTCAACTCGCCATTATCTGCTAGCCGCCTGTGCTTAGTCCGATCCCGGCTGCGCGTTAGTGATGAGCGCTTTAGAGCGTAGAAGCTTTCCCAATCGTCACCGAGGCGGACCCCATAAGCACGACTTGAATTGAGCGTTGCAAGTGCAAGCATTGGATTTGCCTGCTGGCCGATCCTCTCAGGCATTTTGTCGAACAGACGGACCTCATAGCCATACCCTGGCGTTTTCCGAATGAAGGTCTCGACAACATGCCACCAATCGCCGAAGTCAGTCGGTCTAATTACGGTTGGGAATTCGGGAGCGAGCAATGGGGCATTATAATCGCAAAGAGTATGCCCTAAAAAAACGCACCGACGACCGAACCGTGCTCGCTCGATCGCCAACGGCAGTATGAACAACGGCTCTCCATTGGCTTGCCGACCAGTGATGATTGTAGGCTTCACGCCTATAGGTTGGCCGATGCAACGTTGCCATGCCGATAACCAGTCAAAGGTCTGAAATGGGGTGCACTCGGCCCGCTCTTCAAAGCGCCGCCATTCCTGTTCGATAGCCTCAAGATCACTGGTAACTGACAACAGTATCATGGGCGCCCCGACATTCCGTAGTCCTTCGCCAGCACCGACATAATCGGCGCGTCCACGCCGTTCTTCGGCTCGGCAGAGAGTAGGTAGTCGCCCCACCAGGGTCCGCCGGCCCAATAGGTCCACGGGATGTTCTCTTGATGCAAATACACAAGCAGCCGCTGCGTTAGCTCGAGCCACCGCGGATCGTCGTTGGGAACACCGAATTCGGTGATGATGCCCCGCCGGCCATGCTGCTTCAGCCATTCGGCAAAAGGACGAACCCACTCGACTCCGCGATCAGGCGAGGTGCCGTTGAGCAAATATCCGACCTTGTAAGTCCCAGAGTGATCGTAATCAAAATATTGATGCGCCTCGTACATGATGTGGTCGGAGGCATCGTCAAGCAGAAAATCATCATTGTAACGCCGCCAGCTCCACGCCCCACTCCATTCATCGCCCGGAGCAAGCACTAAACGTTCGTGGTCAGCGGCTCGGATCGCATCAAGTCCGGCTTGCGCGGTTTGCTTCCAGAGGCCGTTCGATGCATGCGGCTCGTTCATCAGGCTGAGCGCATAAACCGCGTCGTTGCCGGCAAATGCGGCAGCCACCTTGTGTGAGAAATCGGCAAAGGCCGCGATCGGGACGTCGGCGGTGCCGATAAGTGCATTGTTGCCGTTAAGGAAATAGCGCCCGTAATTGTGCGGCGAGAGGATCACTCGAATGTTGCGCGCGTGCGCAGCTGCCAAGAAACTCTTGATGCGGCCAAGCTCGTCCCTGTCAAGCTGGCCAAACAGCGACGGCTGTAGCCGCTCCCAACAGTACGGCAACCGCACCACTTCAAATCCTTTGCGACTGTAGTAGTCGAGCTCCTGCGAAGAGGGATAGACATAGTCTTTTCCAAAGATTGCCGGTTTGCGCCCACAATTAAATTCACCACCGGCAAGATTAATGCCGCGCGCGAAGGACCACTGGCCAGACGCTGAAGCCGGTAGAGCTGACACAAATCCGCAACCTAAATAGGTGCAAGCGCAGATGAGACATAAGACGTGAGCAACGGTGTCCAATTCCTTTGGCCTCATCATGGCAACGCGATCGATCCGGATTTTTCGACGTTCGTCGCCACCTCGGCACCGGAAGTGTATCCGATCATGGGAAGCGCCTGTCGAATGGAAAGGCAGGGCATCCCCTCCGCGCGAACCGCCTCTATCGTGGCGCGCAGCAGCGAGGGCGTGCAGCCCATGTGGCTTGGTTGCTGCGCAACATCATGGACATAAAAGATCACCCAGCCATTACGGTCGCAGGCCCTGCGCAGAATGTGCCGTAGCTTGTCGCGCGATAGCGTCCGGTCATAAAGCTCTATCACCTTGAGCAGACCGAGATCGATAATCCCAGTATTAACGCCTTCGAAGATTCCGCGACAGGTATCGAAGTGCTTTTGAAGCTGCAACTTGCGCGGCAGGGAGACGACGCCGTAAGGATAACAGAAGTTTGTCAGTTTAATGCCCGGGCATAACTCCTGCATCATTTTCAAGTTTCGCCGGCACTCTTCCTCCATCGCGTATGCATCCAAGTCGTCCACGGCAGCGTGTGAGAAGGTGTGGCAGCCGATCTCATGGCCACAAGCGTAGAGGGCGCGGACTTGCTCGCGGTCGATCACGCGCCAATAGGTATCGATTGTCCCACAGTTACCACTAGCAATATAAAACGTGCCGCGAATACCGAATTCATCCAGAACGACGGCGCCGTTCGTATAGGCCGAATCGGGAACATCATCGAACGTGAAACTTACTAGCGGGGCATCGTTACGCATGACGAACGGCTTAGTGGGAAGATGTCTTGCGATCCTCCGTCTAACGCGCCTTAGCAGAGGTGGAAACATGAGTGGCCTCACCATATTCCGGCCACGACGAGCGCATCGGCTTCAGGCTTTGGTTCAAGATCTGAAACAATCTGAAGGAATCGTGCGGCTGCACGCTCGACGGTATAGTCGAGGCTGCGCTGCATCAAAAACCGCCGGTTGGGAATGTCATCCAGCGCTGCTGCAATTGCTTCGGCCATCGCGGCAGGGTCTCCGACCGGCGTGAGCGTTCCATAGCGGCCGTCCTGCAAGATCTCGCGCGGCCCATATGGGCAGTCGGTGGATACGACCGGAGTACCACAGGCAAGCGCCTCGATGATGGTGTTGCCCAAACCTTCGTAAATCGAGGAACAGACAGCGACAGCCGCCCTTCTCATCCAGACAAACGGATCAGGGACCTGGCCCGTGAACACGACGCGCTGCGAAAGTCCATTATCGCGCGCAAAGGCTTCAAGCGCCGCGCGGTCGGGGCCCTCCCCAACTATCCCGAGACGCCATGGGCGGTCCAGCGGCAATAGGGTCATCGCGCGTAAAAGGGTGTGCTGGCCTTTCTCCGCCGATAAACGTCCGATGCACACGATGAGATCGCTCTCGCGACCACAATCACCATCCCACTGCGCAATCCAATTCACGATTGTCGGCGGGAGCACAGCGTTGGTGCGCATAACGGAAATCATCGATTCCGGAACTGAAAAATTTCTCACCAGATCGCGGCGCGCTCCGTCCGTCAGGGTGACAATGCGGTCGGCATGCCGATAGAGGTGGCGCAGGATTCGATAAGCAATTCGATTGGATCGCGAGGGGTCGTGGCGCGCCATTGACGCAATGGCACCCTCGCGCAGCACAAGCCTCGGACGCCGACTGCGCGGGAGCGTCCGCACTGCGAGCAGTGTCGCGAGATTGAGGCTTGGTATGCCCGGGCTCACGACGACGGCCGGAGCGAGCGCGCTGATTGCGCGTCGCAGGTAGGGAATCGCGTAGCGCATCCGGTGTCCCCCAACGACAACCACGTGAATGGCTGGATCAACCAAAGATCGCAGCGACCCTGCGTCCCGCAAAACCAAAATGGTGACGCGTATTCCCTTTGCGGCGAGCGCGTTGCAAAGCAACACTGTGTCTCGCTCCGGGCCACCCCCTTCGAATGCAAGCGAGACCATCACGAAATGGCACGTAGAACTTTCGAACCGGAACGACATCGGACAGGGCGGATATCAATTTTAGACAGAGGAAAACTCGAGCAGTAGGCCCTCTTTCAGCGGCGCAATCAAGCGGCCGGGTTTCATACCGAAGGATTACTACTGACGCGCTTTCATCCAAATCGTCTAACTGAAGCTTCTAGTGCTAAAAAACACAGCCGCACCTCTGGCATTTATCCAATGCTGAAAGACTCCCAATATTGATGCCAGGGCGCAATTTTAGGACCAGTAGGTAATGGACGGGCG
>Ga0306920_100014075_pt1 | contig 10912 bp, 10 predicted proteins | sample flu12Cox44000170_FD_204666 | JGI IMG/M metagenome (GOLD analysis project Ga0306920, IMG submission 204666) | Lab enrichment of tropical soil microbial communities from Luquillo Experimental Forest, Puerto Rico - flux4day.12C.oxic.44.000.170 (v2)... | ecosystem: Environmental > Terrestrial >...
CATCAGAACAATATTCCATTTCAACTCGAACCTCATACCGAGCCGTGATGCTGCCTCCAATACGTAGGAGAACACCAAGATTGCTGGGGGTGCCAGCGGGAGCCATTTGAACTTGCCCTCGGTTACCCTTAACAGATCTGCCAGCTTGAGCGGTCCAACCAACGAGTGCGATCCCTTTTGAATCTTGGTATTGAAAAGCCCCTCGCCGTGTTGAAAAGCGCGGAACTTCGTCAAAGAATCTGTGTTCAAAACTCCATATCACAGGAAAAAATTTGAGTGTGAGGTAGATAAGTGTCTCTTTCCTTATCTGATTTTGATACGCTCTTTGTCTCCGTACGATTTCGTCGGCTGAAACGTAAAAGTCACTATATTGTTCCGGGTCGGGCCGGCTTTGATCTTCCACACTACACCGGGAAGGAACGAATGTTGAGAAACCGCACTGTGGCCTTTTTCCAGGTACGCCCCAGACAAAAGAGCCCAACAGAACTCGGACGTGGGGCATCGCGGCAAGTGACGAGGGATACCGTTCGTCTGGTTTTACCACTACCAGAGCAGGAATGGCGACCTTCTCCTCTTAGCGGCAGGGTCAGTATAGGCCGGCCAACCGCCATTCCTCTGTGGCGGTCTGCCGCACCGGAAACTGCTTAATCGGCTCGACCATCAGCAGGTTGTAGCCCCCAGCGGCGACTTACCACAACATCAGGAAAGTTCGCGTCATCCGAAGGCTATTTCCCTTCTGCCGGATTCGACGGAAGCGAGCGAGCTACGGTACGGTCTAGAACATGCGACGGCTCTTTCTTTGGCTTCTCCGCATTTTGCCGGGCGCCCCCTTGGCGTTGTTAATTGGGGCCGCTGGTGTTCCTCCGGAAGATGTACTCCCCAACATAGCCAAATGGGCAAAAGTTCTTGGAATAGAATCGCCTCCACAGTGGCTCACTGCAGCGCTGATCGACACTCGCATTTTCTGGTCAGCATTCGCAGCTCTAATTTCATATGTGATTTTCATTGCGTTGATTCATTATGTTCCTCGACGACCTATTCTCGCTATTTCGGGCATGTTAGTTATAGCGGCGCCCGTTATTTGTTGGGTTCTAATAGGAATGTGGTCGGCAAATCTATTTATGGAATGCGATCTTAGTGCGTCGCCAACGTCATTTCCAAGTGATGGAAAAATCTACAACATCACGATTTTCAGCGATAAGCAGCCTGCCGCCTTTGGAAATTATTTTGGGCCTCCTGGGGCAGAATTTAAGATACGCAATGCATTCGCCTACCGTTGTGGCGTGATCAATTATTCGAATGACCCAGTATTCCATGTAAGCGCTTTAACACGAATCGCATTTATAGAAGCGGTTAGCAATGGTCAGGGCGGCCAAACTAGCGGTAATGTCATTGGTTACACGGACTCTATCGTGGAAATTCTTAGAATCGATGTCGGCCCAGAGCGAAAGTCTTTATTTTATATCTTCAACTTGAGCGAAGAATTCTTTGTACGACTGGATCTACCAATGACTGTATCATATCATTGGCCAGGTAGTACGGTCACCAGAAAAACGCAATTGGAGCGACCGGATATTTTTATACCGCACATCCTTTCCCCAATCAGACGTCCTCAAGACTAACTGCTTGACTCCGAATCGCCTTCATCGTTGCCAGAAAGAATGTTGCAGCAAAAATGCCGCGACTGAGTTTGTTGTAGTGCCTTCTGCTAGATAATACCGGAAATGCCGGAAATCTCGCGAGAAAAACAACATCCCGTGATAAGCGAGAGAGATCTTGCCTTATCGGCTCTACATTCCGTTTACCGTCCGCTTACCAGGGAACCTAACCCCTGTCTAGATCAAGCCATTTTCCCGGTTGACCTGATTGCGTACCACAACCTGCCTCTTGCGCCTCGGTGAGATGCCCGGGGCATCGAGGACATCCTTCGCCTCTTTCCAAGTGGTCGGCGCGAGTTAAATTACGATCAGGTCACCGCAGTCGGCTGAACCGTATCCCATCGCCCCTGCGACGGAAAGAATCGGCCGCGAGATCTGGAATGAAGGCGTCAAAAAGGGCCAAAGCGGGCAATCCTCGTAAGAGCCGACGCTCACGGCTAAACATTTCCAGCGGTTGGGGCGCTGAGCAAAAATTTAGGCCGGAAGCGGCGGATTGGCAGCGCATTGAGTCCGCCTATGGTCGTCAATTCAACGACGCGGATCGAGACGCGATCGTTGTCCTAGTTGATAAGTATTTCTTTTGGCAGCCAAGCGAGGCTCGTGCGCCATTCGTTGATGACGCTATACGCTATCTGGACCGGCTCGAAAGAGCGATGAAGCGGTTTTGGGACGTGGTTCTGGAGCAATCCCAGATTCCTATGACCGGCGTTGGCGATCAAGCCCATATCGCCGAGGAAGCCGAGATGCGGAGTGTCGCCATTCGCTTTGTGCAGAGCCAGTTCGGGAGGCACCTAAAGCAGTTTGACTTTAGGAGGCAGACAGGTTGGCGGGCGCTGCTGGAAGTGATAGGAGCGTGTATGCCGGCCTTTGTGAAGACCAGAGAATATATAACTGGGCATGCGGCGCGAGTTGGGTTTGCCGAGGGTAATGCCTGGAACCAAATGATCTGGGACTTGATAGGTTTTGCCGAGGCACGGGGATTGTCGAGCCGCGTGACGCATTTTGATGATCCAAACCAAGCGTCATCCTTCGTCCGCTTTGTCCGAGAGCTACAACTGACCTTTCCAAAGGATTTTCGGCGGCACGAGACATCAAACGCGTCGTTGACCGAGACGATCACCGTAGCTCGCCGACAAACCAGCCGAGCAATAGCAAGGCGCGACGCCCAGAAGACTAACTCACCGGACCGGCCGACTTAATCTTCCTGGAATTAGCTCGCCGATCGGGGCCATCTGTCTCGGCCGACGCGATGACGCTCGGCGCTTTGCGGGCCGAAATGGGTTCGACGGCCTGCGCTTGGGTTTGCGGAGGTGTGTGTGTTTGGGAAGCGCGACCGGCTGTCGGTTCGAATTTTCGGGATACTCGGGGCTGTTGCCGAAGGCCCTGTCGCCATCTGCGCACTGGTCCTGATCGTGCTGGTCATAACATTATGGGTGCGATAGTAAGCTGAGCGCGTGGGCGAAGTTTCCCATTGGCGGATAGCGCGTGGGAGCGGGGCTTATCCCGACGTGGTCATCTGTCCGCGACTGTCGACAAAGAGTCCAAAAATAGCCATTATAGAGTCCATTTCTGACCTTTATGGGTTCGTGAGAGCGGCAGAAACGCTGGAGTCAGATTTCTAGCCGTGTGCGGTCAGCACGCCGCCGACCGAGGTGGCGACGCGGCAGCCCTGCGCCGTCGTCTCGAACTCGGGCACCGCCTGATGCCTCGCCGAGAGCCGCGTCGGAAAGAGCCGCTGGTACCGGTCGCTGGCGACGATGCGCCGGCAATCGCGCGACAATTTGTCGGCGAGGTCCTGGGCATAACTGGCGCAGACGATCTGGGCGCTCGGGTCGTGCCCGAGACACCAGGCCGGAAAGGCGACCGAGGCCAGGTGCGACTTCAGATGGCGTGGCGGCACGCTGATGATCAGCCGCCTGGTCCGGCCTTCGCGCACCGTCGCCAGTTTCCCGGCCATGACCTCGAAATGCCAGTTCATCGCGAAGCGGGTGCGCGGGTTCAGCTCGCGAAAACACCACGCCGCAAAGCTCGCGAAGTCGTCGCGCAGCAGTGCCGCGCACTCGCCCCACATGGTGTCCCCGGCGGCGATCGCGACCGCCATGGTCAATCGGGCTGTTCGATAGCGGGGGCGGTCGCAGTCTCCGCGGCCTCGGCCGCGATCTGGCGGCGCAAGCGCGCGACAAACAACTCGACGACCTCCCGGTCGGTCGCCGTCAATTTCGTCGGCTCGGGCGGTGCGGCGGCACCGGCCTTTTGCTCGACCTCCTTCATCATGTCGAACAACATCTTGGTTGCGCGCAGATTGGCACTCGCCGATTCGTTGACCATCTGGGTGATGATCGCCTGACGCTTGGTGATCTTACGCCGCTTGCCGTCGATCGTCGCATAGACCGGCTCGTTCAGCGCCGCGACCAGCAGCGACGACATGTCCTTGCGGCGCGGGCCGCGTGGGTTTCCCGACTGGCCTTTCTGAAACGGCCGACCTCGCGGCGGCTTGCCATAGCCGATTTTGTAATCACGCTTTGTCTCAGACATCTTGCCCCTTCGCTTTCTTGGAGTTCTGGTGCTTCCGGCCACCCTTGAGGCGGCCGAGCTTGCTCCTGTATACCGTCAACATGTGATTTTGTGAATTACGTAAGAGGCTCTCTATATGTCGATTCAGCAATCCAAAACCATGCCGTTGAATTCCGCTGCCGGTCCGCTGCCGACCGGCGGAACAGGCACCCGATTACCGCTGACGGCCGGCTCGTGCAGATGCATTCAAGAGGCTGATTTAAAACATATTTTCGACGCCGACCCGGCAATTCTCGGGTGCGCAAACACAGTTTTCCGCTGTCGACAGCGGAATTGCGGCGCCCTGCGACGCTCTACCTCCAACCGGCAAATCCTGGGCGGAGAGAAATCTTGGAGTGGAGAGATTGCCAAAAGGCGGTTGGCCATGGCTGGAACCGTGATGCGAATCGTCATGGCGCGCCGCCCGGCGCTTTCCTTACCCTTGGCTGCGTGGCGACGTGGACTTCCCGTCGCATTGGCGCAGAAAATGCTTGATAAGTTCGATCTCCGATCTCGGATGGGCAGATGGAACTCTCGATCCTCGACGGTTATGATCCGCAGGGCCTGTATTGCGAGATGCTGCGCGGCTCGGCGAGCCATGTCATCCGCGAGCGGCTCGCCGGGCTGTCGATCGATGTGCTCAAAGACCGCGCCGCTGCCGCCAATGCCGAGCTCTATAACCTCGGGATCACGTTCACGATCTATTCCGATGCGCGGACGATCGACCGGATCCTGCCGTTCGATGTCCTGCCGCGCGTCCTGTCGGCCGAGGAGTGGCGCCATATCGAGCGCGGCATCATCCAGCGGATTACCGCCATCAATCTGCTGCTCGACGATATCTATCACGACCAGCACCTGTTGCGCGATGCGGTGGTACCGGCCGAACTGATCCTCGGCAATCGCAATTATCGTCCGCTGATGCGTGGCATCGACCTGCCGCACAAGACGTATGTCAACATCTGCGGCACCGATATCGTGCGCGATGAGCGCGGCACCTTCCTCGTGCTCGAGGATAACGCCCGTACACCCTCCGGCGTCAGCTATGTCGTCGAAAACCGGCACATGATGCTGCGCGCCTTTCCTGATCTGCTCGACGACGTCTCACTGCGCGCAATCGACAATTACGGCGCGAAGCTGATCGCCGCATTACAGGAGGTGGCGCCGCCCGGCGCTGCCGATCCGCAAGTCGTTCTGTTGTCGCCCGGCAGTTACAACTCGGCCTATTTCGAGCATGTTTTTCTCGCGCGCGAGATGGGCGTCCCCTTGGTGGAGGGATCCGATCTCCTCGTCGACGACGACCGTGTCTTTATGCGGACCACCGGCGGGCTGTCGCGGGTCGATGTGATCTATCGCCGGATCAACGACGATTATCTCGATCCCGAAGCGTTCGTCCCCGAGAGCATGCTCGGCGTGCCGGGTCTGATGCAGGCTTATCGAGCGGGCAACCTGGCGCTCGCCAACGCAGTCGGCACCGGGGTCGCCGACGACAAGGCGGTGTACGCCTATATGCCGCGGATCATTCACTATTACCTCGGCGAGGATCCGATTCTGCCCAATGTCGAGACCCATATCTGCCGTGAGCCGAAGGCACTGCGCTACACCCTCGATCGTCTTACCGAGCTTGTCGTCAAGCCGGTCGGCGAAGCAGGCGGCTACGGCATCACGGTCGGTCCCAGGGCGAGCTTGCAGGAGCTCGACGAATGCCGGGCCAAGCTCGTCGCCGATCCCGCCAACTACATCAGTCAGCCCTGCATCAATTTGTCGGTCGCGCCGACATTGGTGGACGGCCGAATCGAACCCCGCCATGTCGATCTGCGGCCGTTTGCGGTGACCGGGTCCGGCACCTGGGTGTTGCCGGGCGGGCTGACGCGAGTGGCACTGCAGCGCGGCTCGCTGGTCGTCAATTCATCGCAGGGCGGCGGCTCAAAGGACACATGGGTGGTCGAGTGAGGGGTCGTTGAGCGACGTTCTGCTCGCTCGCTACGCGGACTGCATCTTCTGGCTTGCTCGTTATGTCGAGCGCGCCGAGAACCTCGCGCGCATCCTCGACGTCAACGAGACCTTTTCGCGCGACGGCCATGGCGGCCAGAACTGGCGCTCGATCGTACAGCTGAATTCGGACGAGGAGCGCTTTTTCGCTACCCACCCGGCGGCCACCGCACAGAGCGTCGTCAAATTCTACGTTATCGACAGCGCTAATCCGACCTCGATCGTCAGCGCGATCGGCTATGCCCGGGAGAATGCACGTACGCTTCGGCCGTTGATCTCAACCGAAATGTGGGTGCAGCTCAACGTGTTCTACAACCGTCTTGCCGCGCTCAGCGAAGACGATCTGATGCCCGGCAGGCTCGCTGCGCTATTCGGCTCGATAAAGGAGGCCTGTCAGACTCATACCGGCATCACCGAGGGCACTTTTTTCCGCGACCAGGGTTGGTATTTCTATCAGCTCGGCCGCTATATCGAGCGCGCCGATCAGACGACGCGGCTGCTCGACATCAAATATCACTTGCTGTTGCCGAGCCTCTCCGACGTCGGCTCGCCGATCGATGTCAGCCAGTGGAACGCAGTGCTGCGTTCGGCGGCCGGGGGCGCTTGCACACGGCCAGCACGACCCCGGCCCGTGTGGCCGGTTTCCTGCTGCTCAACCAGGCCTTTCCACGTTCGCTGCATCATTGCGTACGCGAGGCCGGCCGGCTGCTCGGCGAAGTCAAGTCGCATTACTCGCTGCGCCACGGCAATGCCGCCGCCGAAGAGCTCGATCGCTTGCGCGGCGTCCTCGGAACGCTCGACATATCGGCAATTCTGAGCGAGGGTCTGCATGAGTTTCTCGATCTGATCCAGCGGCAACTGAGCGCCATCACGCATGACCTCTCGATCGCCTTCTTTGGCTATTCGCCCGAAGCCGCAGAGGTGCAGACAGTAACGCCGCAATATGCAAGCGATGCGCGTCATCACCGTTCGGCACGTCACCACCTACCGCTACAAGCAGCCGGTTGCCTTCGGCGAGCACCGCATGATGCTGCGGCCGCGCGACAGCTATGACCAGAAGCTGCTCGACGCCAGCCTCGCGATCACGCCGGAACCGGCCGATATCCGCTGGGTGCACGACGTGTTCGGCAATTGCGTGGCGATTGCCCGCTTTGCCGGCCGAGCACCGGAGCTGCGCCTTGAGAGTTTCATTCGCCTCGACCACTCGCCGACCAACGCGCTCGATTTTCCGATTGAGGAATATGCCTCGCGGTATCCTTTCACTTACGGCGCCGACGAAATGCCTGATCTGTTGCGCATGATCGAGCGGCAATACCTCGATCCCGAGCGCGAGGTCGATTGCTGGGCGCGACAGTTCCTGCGCCATGACGGCCGGACCGACACCGCCGATCTGCTCGCCGTGATGACCCATGCGATCAAGGAGGACCTTACCTATGTCGCGCGCGAGGAGAGCGGGGTTCAGGATCCGGTCAAGACATTGCGGGTCAAGAGCGGCAGCTGCCGCGATTTCACTGTGCTGATGATGGAGGCGGTGCGGACGCTCGGGCTCGCCGCGGGTTTTGTCACCGGCTACCTCTACGTCCCCGAAAGCTTGCGCGCCGAGCGAGTCGGCGGCGGAGCGACCCATGCCTGGCTCGAGGTCTACCTGCCCGGTGCCGGCTGGATCGAGTTCGATCCGACCAACGGCATCGTCGGCAATCACGACCTGATCCGCGTCGCCGTCGCGCGCGATCCGCGCCAAGCGGTACCGATCTCCGGCACCTGGACCGGCTTTCCCTCGGACCATCTCGGCATGACAGTCGAAGTCGAGGTCACCGCAGAGCCGGAGACGAATGCCCCGCGCAAGACGGCTGCGAAGGTCCGCAAATCTCGCGTGGCGGGCTAAAGCACTCCGTCCGAATACCCGCCGACCCATATCTATAGGACTGGTTCCTTGCGATGGGTGGCGGGTTGTGACAACCAGAGCATCGACCAGTGCCATGACGACGGAGTGCTCCGGGTATGCCGCGCTATGATTTCGACTTGCTGACGATCGGGGCCGGCTCGGGCGGTGTGGCGAGTTCGCGCCGCGCCGGCAGCTATGGCGCGCGTGTCGCCATCTGCGAAGAACTCCGGGTCGGCGGCACTTGCGTGTTGCGCGGCTGCGTGCCGAAGAAGCTCCTGGTTTATGGTGCGCAATTCGCCGAGGCCTTCGCCGACGCCGAAGGGTTCGGCTGGACCGTGCCGCCGGCCGATTTCGACTGGCCCAAGCTGATCGCCGCGAAGGACAAGGAGATCGGCCGGCTGTCGCAGATTTACATCAACATGCTGAACAACGCCGGTGTCGAGATCATCGATGGCCACGCGGCGCTCGTCGATCCGCACACCGTCGAGATCGCCGGCCGCCGCTGTACCGCCGAGAATATCCTGGTCGCCACCGGCTCGTGGCCGGAGACACCCGACATCCCCGGCATCGAGCACGTGATCTCGTCGAACGAGGCGCTCGACCTCGAGGCGTTGCCGCGCCGTATTGTTATCGTCGGCGGCGGATATATCGCGGTCGAGTTTGCCGGCATCTTCAACGGGTTCGGCAGCGAGGTCGTCGAGCTGATCCGGCGCCCGGAACTGCTCTATGGGTTCGACGACGATGTCCGCGTGGCGCTGGGAGAGGAGATGCGCGGGCGCAGCGTCGACATTCGCGGTCGGACCCAGGTCGCGCAGATCGACAAAGTCGCGAGCGGCTATGTCGTCGCCACCACCGCCGGCGACAAGATCGAGACCGATCTCGTCATGTATGCCACCGGCCGGCGGCCCAACACCAAAAGGATGGGCCTCGCGGAGGTCGGTGTCCGGATCAACGAGGCGGGCGCGGTCATCGTGGATGAATGGCAGCGCTCGAGCGTGCCCAACATCCACGCGATCGGCGACGTGACCGACCGCATAAACCTGACCCCGGTGGCAATCGCCGAAGGCCGCGCGATCGCCGAAACCCTGTTCAACGACAACCCGACGAAAATGGATCACGCCGATGTGCCTTCGGCAGTGTTCAGCCAGCCGCCGATCGGCGCGGTGGGGCTGACCGAGGAGCGTGCCCTCCGCGAGCATGGCGAGGTCGACGTCTACATGGCACGGTTCAAGCCGATGAAGAACACATTGTCCGGACGCGAGGAGCGCACCTTGATGAAGCTCGTCGTCGATTCCCGCAGCGATCGAGTACTCGGCTGCCACATGCTGGGCCCGGACGCCCCGGAGATCATCCAGGGCCTTGCTGTTGCGGTCAAATGCGGTGCGACCAAGAGGCAGTTCGACCAGACCGTCGGCATCCATCCCAGTGCCGCCGAGGAGTTCGTCACGATGCGCGAGAAGACCGTCCGGCCGACAAAGCTCGCCGCGGATTAGGCAGAAAGCGCCCTCTTGCATTAGCTCGCTACGGGATCAAGTTGGTCACAGGGTATGCCTGAAGCAATCGACTTTTCCCCCGATTTTGTTAAGCCGGCTCTACTAGGCGCGCTACGGGCCGACCTCTCGGTCACAGAAAAGGCTGATGCGCTCGCCCGCTTGGCTCAACTCGCTGAAGGAAGCCGCCAAGGGCTCGAAAAGCACACCCGCGAGTTTCACGAGATGTACGAAGAGGCGTATCGGCGCCTTCCAAACGAAGGTCTCGCCATGTTGGCTGAGCGCATTTGCGAAGGTGAAGCAGGTGCCCGAGAGTTGCTCTACCCTTGGATGGATGCGCTGCGACAAACGATGTCGGTACCGAGCGAAGAAGGGCGGCAATACATCCAAGAACTCTTAAAAATCTCGGAGGCATGGCTTACCCTCTATCGCGAAACTCGCGAAAGGCTGTTGCGGTTAGCTGCGGAGCGGCGCCCTGTCGGCGAGATTTTGCACGCCCGGCCGGTCGAAGGCCAGGTCGACCACGAGGCGCTGAGCCGCGAGTTTATGGCTAGGTTCCCCAAGATTCGAGCCGCCCTTGCCGAGTGAGCCGAGCTGGCTGCCTATCGAGGTGGTGATCGAGCACAATCGGCTGGAAGCCGAGGCAACCGGGGAGCCGCACCACCTGCGAGACCGCGGTTTGCTTGAGAGCGCGCTGGCCCGCCCGAGGAATTTCTTGAGCTTCGGCGAAGAAGACATCGTGGTGCTCGCGGTCGTTTTGATGGCAGGGATTGCACGAGCGCATGCGTTCGAACAGGCCAATAAGCGAACGGCCTTCGAGGCGATGTGGCACTTCCTACGGCTGAACGGCTACGATCTGGCGATCGAAGACTCCCGGCCCTGGGCGGACGAGATCATCGCTTTGGTCGAGCGTCGGTCGAGCGAAGAGGATTTTGTGCGTGCGGTTCGCCCTTTCGTCATCGTCGACGTAGTGACTTGCACAAAGCGCTTGCGTCCGGCTCGTCTCGCCGCTAGCGTGCGTCCGTGGTAAACCTCAGGGCTGTGTGTGGCCCCTGCCAGATCGCGCGATTTTGGTACCGCCGGTACATGACGGCGGCCTAGGATCGCGCTCGCGCGTTTTACCAAAGCCGCCCCCCAGGCGGCTTTCGCGTTTCATGCCCCTTGCTGATCCGAATGTCGCCGATGGTGGAGTGGCCTCCAACCACGGGATGGTGTGACATGACAGAAAATTGGTCTCCCGACAGCTGGCGCGGCCTGCCGATCCGGCAAGTTCCCGGCTATGCCGACGAAGCCGCACTCGCTCGCGTCGAGGAGACGTTGCACCGCTTTCCGCCGCT
>Ga0306920_100014076_pt1 | contig 10912 bp, 9 predicted proteins | sample flu12Cox44000170_FD_204666 | JGI IMG/M metagenome (GOLD analysis project Ga0306920, IMG submission 204666) | Lab enrichment of tropical soil microbial communities from Luquillo Experimental Forest, Puerto Rico - flux4day.12C.oxic.44.000.170 (v2)... | ecosystem: Environmental > Terrestrial >...
GTCCGAAGTGATTTAGCTTGATTCCAGGCCTGATTTCTCACTAATCACTCTCACTTCGCACCATGATCATCGGTGTCCCAAAGGAGATTAAGGAACAAGAGCAGCGCGTTGCGTTACTGCCGTCCGGTACGAACCAACTTGCCAAACATGGTCACTTCGTTTTGGTGGAAAGGGATGCTGGGCTCGGTTCCGGCTACCCCGACCAGGACTACGTCAAAGCGGGCGCGGAAATTGTGGAGCGAGCAAAAGAAGTTTTCGCGCGCGCGGACATGATTGTGAAAGTCAAGGAACCTCTCAAAGCAGAGTTCCCGTTACTGCGCAGCGGTCAAATTCTTTTCACGTATCTGCACCTCGCTGCGAGCAAATCTCTCACTGAGGCTTTACTGAAATCAGGCGTGACTGGCGTGGCGTACGAGACGATCCAGGTCGATCATCGGTTGCCGCTTTTGGAGCCGATGAGCGAAATTGCCGGTCGCATGTCGGTGGTAATGGGCGCCAATTTTCTCGCCAAGTACAACGGCGGCAGCGGAGTTTTGCTCGGCGGCGTTCCAGGAGTTTTGCCCGGGCGCGTGGTCATCCTCGGCGGCGGAACTTCGGGCGTGAACGCGTTGCGGATGGCCAAAGGCCTGGGCGCTGATGTCACAATTCTAGACATCGACGTCGAGAGGCTACGATTTCTCGATGTCGCAATAGAAAATCTGCACACGCTTTACTCGAACGAAGCGAATCTGGACGACTTGATGCCCGATTGCGATTTGCTAATCGGCGCGGTGCTTTTGCCCGGAGCGAAAGCGCCAAAGCTGATCACGCGCGCAATGTTGCAAAAGATGAAGCGTGGCAGTGTGTTCGTGGATATTTCGATTGATCAGGGCGGTTGCGCCGAAACCTCGCGCCCAACAACGCATCACGATCCGGTTTACGTCGAGGAAGGTGTGACGCATTATTGCGTGGCAAACATGCCCGCCGCCTACGCGCGCACCGCGACGCAAGCGCTTACGAACGTCACCTATCAATACGTGGAGCTATTGGCCGATCTCGGCCTTGCGGGCGCGTGCAAGAAACAGCCCGCGTTGATTGGTGGAATCAACACGCGCGATGGTCGGCTTACTTGTAAGGCCGTAGCCGAGGCCCATGGCTTAAAATGGGAACCACCGTTTTAGACCTCGTGCCCAGCAATTTGTGTTTCAAGCAACATTCTGCGCCGGTCCAAAAACTGCGCTTGCTGCGATTGATCTATTAAACCAATATGCGTTTCCAATTATGAAGAAATACATCTTTATTCTGGCCGGTGCCGTGCTTCTTGCGGCGTGCGAACAAAAAACTGAAACTGTCGCTCCTGCGACAACTCCAGCTCCTACCAGCGCGCCTGCAACGAGCGAGGCCACCAGTCCCGCTGCCACGGAAGCTCCTGCTGCGACAACGGAATCGCCGGCGGAAACACCTGCTGAGTCGCCCGCGCAATAAATTGCCGGGGTTCTTTTTCTCGAGAAGTCTTCCGCCGGATTCCGGGGGAAGACTTCTTTTGTACGAAGTTGCGCGTGAGGAGTCGCCGTCGGTTCCGAAATTGCTCTTGAGGTCCCTCCATCTGGGCTAGGAAAACTCGCACTCGACATGCCGCCGGCAGGTTCCTTCTGTTTCCCAAAGAGTCGTCGCCTGACGCATCGGTTACAATACGACCGTGTGAAACGGGACGGCCTCACGCAACGCGGCAAACTCCTGATCTTAAATGTAATGCCGGTCGGGGATTCTGGTCCGTGGCGTGCGGGATTCGTTACTTCAGGCCGCCTCGGCGGCGCGGTCGTTCGCAATCGCGTTCGGCGTCGTTTGCGAGAAATTGTTCGCCGCCACCAGCACGAACTCCGACAAGGAATTTGGTTCGTAATTGTCGCCAGACACGAAGCTGCAACGGCTAGCTATGGCACGTTGGAAGATGAATGGTTGCGCCTCGGTAGGCGCGCTTCTATTCTGCTCTGATGCTCGGACTGGTGCGTTTTATCATTCGCCTCTATCAGTGTACGCTTTCGCCATTGCTTCGTCTGCTTTGCGGGCCTGACTGCGGCTGCCGATTTACCCCGACCTGTTCGAGATATTTTCTGGAAGCGGTGGAGACGCATGGCGTTCGGCACGGAAGCTGGCTGGGATTAAAGCGCCTCGCTCGCTGCCAGCCATGGGGTGGATGTGGGTACGACCCGGTGCCGCCGCGCTGGGCAGGCGGATCTCAAAATGAGCTCCCTCGCTGCGTCTGATCGTGCAACACCGAATTTATGGATCGAACTGCGTGGATTGTCGTCGCTCTTTGCGTGGTCGGGCTCGTGGTATGGGAAATGTATCTGGCAAAACAGATGGCGCCCAGATCGGTTCCCGTGACTGCTGGGCAAACGTCGCCAACGGTTACGCCGGCGATCCTTGCGACTTCGCCGTCTCCGCTCGCTACACCGGAAGCTGCGCCACAGGGCGTTGAGTCAGTTCCGGCTTTTGCGGAAAAGGTCGAGACGTTGCGCAATTCGGATGTCGAGTTGCGTTTTACGAACCGCGGCGGCGGCATCGCCGAGGCGGTGATGCTCAATCACATCGCCGAAGACGATAAGCGTGTGACCTTGAATTCTCCGAAGCACATGCCGATCGGCGCGATAGTTGATGACCCTGCGAACCCCGCGCTTCCGGAATTTACATTGTTGCGCGAGTCCGACAGCAGCGTTCGCTGCGAGCGGGCCACGCCCGACGGAGTCACAATTCGAAAGAAGTTCTCGTTGCTGCAATCGAACCAGAAGAAAGACAATTTTCTTTTCGAGCTGAATCTGGACGTGCAGAATACTGGTGCACAGCCGCACTCAAACGCTGATTACTTCGTCGCGCTAGGCTCGGCGGCGCCGATCCATCCAAGGGACTATCCGTACTACACGCGGCTGGTTTGGTGCATCAACGGTAAACCAAGAGACAGAAACATGAGTACATTTCAGGGTAGCGGCGGTTTTTTCGGTATCGGTGCGCATGCCGCGCAACCGGTTTTCCAGGAGAATTTTGCCGGAGCAGAATGGGCAGCCGTAACGGATCAGTTTTTCGCGACGATCATCACGCCGCTGAACGCGAAGGCCACCGGCATTTGGGGTCGTTCGTTTGATGTTTCAAGCGCGCAAAACATGGTCGGCATCGAAGGTGCGATGCGCATGCCGGGGTTTCAGCTGCAACCAGGCCAAAGTTACACCGCGCGGTTCCAGATCTGGGCGGGACCGAAAATCTATCATCGGCTGGCTCAGCTCGAGCACAACGAAGCTGAGATCATGAATTTCGGCATCTTCAAAATCGTCAGCCAATTTCTTCTCAATTTTCTCAACACCATTCATGGCGTCGTCAAAGATTACGGCGTCGCCATTCTCGTGCTGACCCTTGTCGTACGCCTCGTGCTGTGGCCGCTCCAAAGCAAAGCCAACCAAACAATGCGCAAGACGGCGTTGCTTGGGCCGAAGATGCAGGAACTGCGCGAGAAATACAAAGACGATCCCACACGGATGAACCAGGAGGTGATGAAGCTGTATAAACAATACGGCATTAATCCCGTGGGCGGCTGTTTGCCGATGGCAATTCAGATTCCGATTTTCTTCGGGCTTTACCAGATGCTTGCGCAAGCTGTGGAATTGCGAAACGCGAGGTTTCTCTGGGTACACGATCTGTCACAGCCCGATACCGTGGCGCATGTGCCCGTGCTCGGTTGGCCGATCAACATCATCCCGCTGCTTATGGCGGCTACACAGGTGTGGCTGATGGCGATGACGCCGAAGACCGGCGATCCCACGCAACGCCGCGTAATGATGTTTACGCCGCTGATCTTCCTATTTTTCTGCTACAATTTCGCGGCGGCTCTGGCATTATATTACACCGCGCAAAATCTTTTCAGCATCCTGCAATTTTATCAGAACAAACGGCAACCCATACCGACGCTCGAAAAAGTTGCTCCTGCTGGGAAACGAAAACGATGATGACGCCGAAAGATCTGCTGGACACAATGCTCGGGTACCTTGGTTTCGTGGTGGACATCGAGGAGACCACCAACGAAGGTGGCAACCCGACGCTGCAGATTTATACCGAGGAAAGCCGGCGCCTCATCGGACGCAACGGCGAGACGCTCGAGGCCATTCAGTTTTTACTAAATCGTTTGCTGCAAGCCAGGGACAGGAACGCCGAAAAAGTCATCGTCGATTGCGAACACTATCGCTCCATGCGCGAAGATCGCATCGTGCATCGCGTGCGCGAGCTGGCCGAGCGGGTGCGCATCACCGGCCGTTCGCTCCAGCTCGAGCCGATGAATTCTTACGAGCGACGCCTCGTGCACAATGCCTTCAAAGACGATCCGGAAGTTGCCACGTGGAGCCCGTCAGATTCTGCGCGCATCAAGCAAATCACGCTGCTAAAACGCCCCAAAAAAACAGCGCCGCAAGGAACGACGGCTTCTTAGTTTGCCACAACAACCTGTCGTGGCTTATCTCTTTCTCGTTAGGCCGTATGAAAGTTCTTGTCTTCGGCAACTCCGGCTCCGGAAAGAGCACGTACGCGCGGGCGCTTGCCGCGCGAGAGGGCTTGGTCCACCTTGACTTAGATTCAATCGTCTGGGAGCCTGGAAAGATCGCGGTACAACGCTCCGCCGAGTCAGTTATAGCTGACCTGCAAAGCTTCATGGATTCGCATCCCACTTGGGTTATCGAAGGTTGCTACGGTGAGCTTATTCAGGCGGCAGCAGTTCATTGCACGCTCCTTGTTTTCCTTAACCCAGGGATCGAAGCGTGTCTCGCAAACAATGTCAGGCGCCCCTGGGAGCCACAAAAGTACTCTTCGCGCAAGCAACAAGATGCCATGTTAACTAACCTGCAAGAGTGGGTGGCAGGATATTACGATCGAGACGATGCATGGTCATACCGAGCCCATCGTGAAATCTTCGATGCCTTCACGGGACCAAGGATTGAGCATCGGGAGCGGGAGGCCGGCGCATACGCAATCTAACAATCTGGGCGTTAGACTATACTAGGAGAGGTCCGCCTCGCCCGCGGCTGCTATGGCTTTTCCCTTGATCGCGCCACATCTGCGCCGGCTCCCGCGCGTACTTCCGGTCGCCATCGGAATTTGTCGAGAAGCGGATTATCTTTTCCTTCCACTGCGTCGGCAATGATCTCACCCAGCACCGGGGCGAATTTGAATCCGTGTCCGCTGTCACCCGCGGCAACGACTAATCCTTCGCGCCCTGGATCGCGCGCGATCCAGAAATGTCCATCGTGCGTGTCGCAGTACATGCACACACGCGTGTAGACAATCGGCGCATCGGCGAGTGAAGGAAAGGTCGACGCCAGAAATTCGCGCAAGCTTTTTTCTTCATCGGAGGTCACTACGCGCCTGGGAGAATCCGGCGACATCTCGCGCCCAGGACCGTGATTAGCAATCTTCACCACGCCGTCGCGATTGATCGGAAATCCGTAGTAGCCGGTCGTCGTAATGTCTGCGCCGAAAACCGGAAAGTGTTCCGGCGCGAACAACTCAGGCTCTGACGGTTTGAGGTGAAACACTGGCTGCCCGGTCGCGCGAAAAAACCTCCTGGTAAACGGCAGCAGGTACGGCGTCCACGCGCCGACTGCCATCACGACGAAATCCGCGGCGATTCGCTGTCCATCATCCAGCACGATACCACCCACGCGATTACCCCGTTCGTCCAGCTGCGAAAACCTCACGCGTTCGCGTAGTTCGACGCCGGCAGATTTGGCGCGCTCAATTAACATTGCAATAGTGCGACCGCTCTCCGCATAACCCGCCCCGATTTCAAAAACGCCATCTCGATAAAGTTCTGGATTCCATGCCGGAAAACGTTGCCATAACCGTGGCGTGTCCATACGCGCCACTTTGAGCCTGTGCTTTTCGAGGAGTTTCAAACTCTCATATTCAAAATCAGGCGGCTGCATTTTTCGGCGCCTAACGAACATCACGCCGACTTCGTGGTACAAGTTTGTGCCGAATTCCTCATTCCAATGCCGCCAGAGGTTGATCGAACGTTCGGCAAGCGCGGTGTAATCTTCATCGGCGCCGTACGCGGCGCGGACAGCCTTACTGATATCGGTGGACGCCGCCAACGGATGCGGCAGCGGTCCCGGATCGACCAGCACCACTTCGTGAACGCGTTTTTTTAGTTCGATTGCAGCGGTAACGCCATTAATTCCTGCGCCAACGATAATGATTCTCGACATACCGTGTAGCCTGTCATTCTGAGCGAAGCGAAGAATCTCTGACTAATCAATCCATAGCGCACCAGGCAAATAATCAGAGATGTTTCGCTCCGCTCAACATGACAACGAAACAAGCGGCCCTTGTGTCAAGTGCCGATCTGTCCGTTGTAGGGCAACCGCTCCAGTAGCCGGTGTGACAGGCGAGGCGCCTGCCCTACAAAAAGCCTGTGGCAATTAAGCGGTTGTTCGCAGCGCGCGTTCCCGTTCGATCAGGCTCGGGTGTGAGTAATAAAAACCGCTGTAGAGCGGGTGTGGCGTGAGGTTGCTCAGGTTTTTTTCGGTCAGTTTGCGCAGTGCTTGAATGAGCGGTTGCGCCTCTCCCATGGTCGCGCGCGCGAATGCATCCGCCTCGTACTCGAAGCGGCGCGACCACATGTGAAGGAGTGGTGAAAACCAAAAACTGATCGTCCCCGCCAACAACACAAACAGTAGCATCGCCGGCACAACATTCGCTGCGGCAAAACCCGCATGATATTCGAAACCGAATGCTCGATAAAACCACTGCTGACGCGCCAGCCAGGCGATCGCCGCGAAGCCGATAAACACGCCGAAGATCGAAACGGCGAGCAACTTCATAACGTGACGTTTTTTGTAATGCCCGATTTCATGCGCAAGCACGGATTCCAGTTCCGGTTCGGCAAGCTGGGCTACGAGTGTATCGAAAAGGACAATCTTGCGAAAACGTCCGAACCCGGTGAAGAAAGCGTTGGAGTGACGCGACCGTTTACTGCCGTCCATTACTTCGATGCTGCGGGTCGGAAAATTGGTGTGCCGTGCCAGTGCAAACAGGCGTTCGCGCAAGGTGGAGCCGTCCGGCAGTGGCGTGAATTTGTTGAAGAGGGGCATGATCACTGCAGGCGCAATGAGCATTAAGAGTAATTGAAACGCGATAACCAACAGCGCCGCCCAAATCCACCAGTTCGACCCAGTCCATTCGATCAGCTTCAACACCAGTGCAAGCAATGGAAATCCGACCAACACCGCGAGTAAAAATCCTTTTAAACGATCAAGCACCCACGTCTTCACAGTAGTCGTGTTGAAACCAAATCGGTCTTCGAGTTTGAACTGCGCGTACCACGCGAGTGGCAAACTGCTGATGGTTAACACAACGCCTACAGCGAAAAGAAAACCGCCAATTGCCCGAACGGACGTGCCGAAAGTTGCCGTGAATTTTGCAAACGCCCACGGCAACACACCGCTGAATAGAATTGCGATGAGGAGCACCGTATCAAACACGATGACTACATCTCCAAAGCGGCTCTTGGCCAGGGTGTAATCGACCGAGCGGCGATACGTCGCCTCGTCAATCATTCCGCGAAATGCAGCCGGCACTTCGTTGGTGTGCGCGCGGACATGACGTTCGTTGAGCCGGCTGAGCCACAGTTCTGCAACTGCGCGCGAGAGAATCAGAGCCAAAGCAATGACGGCGAACGGCGACATACGGAGCCATCATAGTCTGTCACTCTGAGCGAAGCGACGATTCTCAGTTCGTAAGAAGAACCAACCAACCGAAATTCAGAGATGTTTGAAAGCCTGACCTCATGCTTTGCTTGTCGTTGCAGCGCTTCGCTCAACATGACAAGGGTTCAGCCTGCGAAAAGTTTCCGATAATAGCGATACCAATCACTTTGAAACCGCTCACTCGGATCGTACTTCCTCTTGAAATTCAGAAATTCCTTGAACTGTGGATAGCACGTGGTGACTTGCTCTGGTTTCGCGAATTTGTGATACGTTAGGTAATAACTCCCGCCGCGAGCGATCGCCAAATCGATTAAGCCGCGGAACGAACGCGCCGACGCTTCGATACCGCTCGATGTATGGAACGTGAGCAGATTAAAGATGATACAGGCGTAGGGTTCTTTGGCCCACGCAAGAAAGCTCTCGTCATCTTTTTCGATCAATCGCACGGTGCCGTAGATGACAGTTGTGCGATTCGACCGCAACAAATCTGCTGCCTGCGCTAAGAAATTAGGAAGATCTGCTCGTGGAACATAGATTTCGGTAATGATGAGACTCGATTCATCATCTCCGATTTGCTCCCGAATTTTCAGGGCGTAATTCGGTAGGTAGGCGCTGAGTTGACTTGTATCCGACCAATAAGTCTGCCCGCTTGTCGACAAATAGTAATCGCTGTAACGCTTGAAAGCCTTTTCCCGATCCATGTAAGCAAGTCGCAGGAGGTCCAGCCAGTCGTCATCGCGTAATTCCTTCTTGGCGACAATCGGTTCGTCTTCGCTGATCGGTTGGTAGCAGGAAAACACGCCGCGCTGAAGGAAGTCCGGCGACTTTTCATCGACCGAAAATTGGAAATCGCCGTAAAGAAAGTTTTGCGCGATGCGTTCTTCAAAGCGCTTTGGTAAATCGTTCGCGCGAATGATTTCGACTACACGTCTCAATTTTTGCCGGGGAACAAGCCGAAGCGTTACGGTGTCTATCAATCCAAAAAGGCTGTAACCACCGATCGCAAGTCGGAACAACTCGTTATTTTCCTCGCGCGAGCAGCGAATCGATTTCCCATCCGCGGTGATCAGACTGAACGCCTCGATATTGGAAATGAGTGGTTTCATTGCTAGTCCGCGACCGTGCACATTCGACGAGAGACTTCCACCCAGCGTAAAAGTGTCGGCGCCGGTTTGTTTCTGGGCGATGCCCCACTGTTTTGCGTCGTTTGCTTGAGCGTTGAGATACGCGCGAATCAATTTCGGCCATTGGATTCCGGCTTCTGCTTCAAGTAAGCCGCGTTCACGATCGAACGAAATCAAGCGATCTAACTCACGCGTATCGATGCAAATGCTGTTCGTGGCAAATTGCTGACCCCCCATCGAGTGCCGGCATCCCGAAACGGAAATCGGCACGCCCTTTCTCGCCGCTGAACGGACAATCCCGGCAAGTTCATCTCTGGTGTGCGGTCTTAGAAGTTCGCGAACGCGAGTGAGATTAAGTTGCGAATGGACGTCGTTAACCCAAATCTCTTTCTCGCGTTCCGCGAACGCGTGCGGCGCGAGCGCAAAAAGCGCCGCCGTGCGTATGAATTCGCGGCGGGTCAACATCGCGGAAACTTAACTGCGCCAGTTAGATTGCAGCCAGACAAATTACTTCGCCTCTTGCGATAATATCGTAACTGAGATCCGATTCCATGTCTCGCAGGTCATTGTGATCGAAAAATCGAATCACGCGCCACGGCCGTATAAACTGGGCAAGTTCACTTCGCGTAATTCCCCAGAGGAACGGCTCGCCGCGTCTGCGTAACCACGAGTCAATAAGCTTGGTTTGCGAATCGAATCGAATGTGGCCGTCGCGCTGTTTTTCCATGAACGTAAATGCAAACTGGCTTCGTTGAGCACTCAAGGTGCTCAATGTTTTTATCAAAGAGGACACGATTTCGGCCGGGAAATACATCAGCAAACCTTCCGCGATCCAGAATGTGGGTTTAGCCGGATCGAACCCACGGCTGATCAACGCGTCTGTATCGAGACCGGCGGCACTCAAATCAACTGCGATGAAATGCACTCGTTCAATTCCAATTTCAAAACAGGCGCGCACTTTGTGACGCTGTGTGGCCGGATGATCGATCTCCCAAAACTTGGCAGCCGGAAACTCCCGCTGCAATTCGGAACTGAGCGGGTCGAAGCCTGCGCCGAGTATGACGACTTGGACAACCCCGTTAGCAAGCGCTGAGCGTACCAGTCCTCGGATGCATTTCTTTCGTAAGGCGTAATGCACCAAAATCCCTGGGATCGTGATGCGTTCGAGCAACTTGGCGAAGGGGCGAAAGCAGCTCTGCCGAACAACTTTCGAGAACAGACGCGTTTGCGATGAATGTTTCTCCAAGACGTAAGCGCTTAAATCAGCCGACGTTTTGGATACAAGACCCGAGTATTCGGGGTCGTGATGTAAAAGAACCACGCTCGCGGCAATGAGCAGTGCTGTGCGACTAGGCTGGTCGTTTTGCACCTGCTATGGGGCGTTGGTTAGACGAATGTCGCGCAAATCAAACCAGCTGCGAAGAATCCGAGATAACATTTCATGCGTCTAACGAGAATCGAGCAGATTGGGAATCTGCGAGATAGAGGGGATTGCCCGCTCGGGCGAATGAGCTGGGAAGATCATGAGTCAAAGAGATAAGGCACCCAGCCACTCGAAGCAAAATTGGTTAGACAACTTGTGACTCATGCGTCAAACAACCCGACGAAGGTTTATCTTGATCACAGATTAGATGCTGGAGGCAAGGTCGGGCGACCTGCAAAGACCGCTATCAAGAGTAAAGCGTAAGAGACAGCGCGCAGCACTGACCACACAAATGAAATGCCAGCCATTACGGATGCGCTCTCGATCGCAGTGTGGCCGCTGTGACTAATCCAATCTTGTACAGCAGCTTGCGCGACCGGGACGGCAAAACAAAGAAACGCAGCGAGGCCGAATCCAAGAAGAGCCCATAGCGACCCCGACCACCCCTCTTTCCACTTTCCGAGAATAACAACACCCGCCACAAAACAAACGAGCAACGTGGGCAACTGTATCGTGAATGTTGAGAGTAACAGCTTAAGCTGGTCAGTATTATTCATAGATAGTTGATTTGCACGCGTGCGTCTAACGAGACAGAAATAAGCTACAACAGGTGTCATGGCAATCACTCTGCATTTATTTCG
>Ga0306920_100014077_pt1 | contig 10912 bp, 8 predicted proteins | sample flu12Cox44000170_FD_204666 | JGI IMG/M metagenome (GOLD analysis project Ga0306920, IMG submission 204666) | Lab enrichment of tropical soil microbial communities from Luquillo Experimental Forest, Puerto Rico - flux4day.12C.oxic.44.000.170 (v2)... | ecosystem: Environmental > Terrestrial >...
ATGGCGGCAGCGAAGCGATGCCACACTCGCCGACGGATGCGGATCCTCGCTCGGTTGTGGCGCGCTCCAAACTGCAGGAGGATCCACGGCTGAAGACGATGTGGGCCGGTTATTCGTTCTCTGCCGATTACCGCGAGCGTCGCGGCCATGCCTACATGCTCGAAGACCAAACCTTTACCGGGCGGCAGGCGTTTGCGCCGCCGGCGATGTGCATCAACTGCCACGCGTCGATGGTTACGACTTACCTCAAGCTGGGCGATGGCGACATCATGAAGGGCTTCAACGTCATCAGTGACACCCACATGACCTATCCCCAGATCCGCAAAGACGTGAAGCATCCGGTGGCATGCATCGATTGCCATGATCCCACGACGATGCAGTTGCGGGTTACCCGTCCGGCCTTCATCGAGGGCATTCGCGCGTTGAAGGCCTCTCAAGGTGTGCAGAACTACGATGTGAACACGCAGGCGACGCGGCAGGAGATGCGGTCCTTTGTTTGCGGACAATGCCACGTCACCTACTACTTCCAGCCTCCTAACAAGCGCCTGACGTATCCCTGGGCGAAGGGCCTGAAGGTCGAGGACATTGTCGCCGTCGAGGATGAGCGCAAGATCAATGAATGGACGCACCCCGACAGCGGCGCGCAACTGATTAAGGCACGGCATCCCGAGTTTGAAATGTGGAACCAGGGCGTACATGCGCGCTCAGGCGTCGCTTGCGCTGATTGCCACATGCCGTATACCCGCCAAGGCGGATTGAAGATCAGCGACCACCAGGTGAACAGCCCACTGCTGAAGATCAACCGCTCGTGCCAGACCTGCCATCACTTCTCGGAAGAAGAATTGAAGCAGAGGGTCGAGGATATCCAGGACCGCTTCTTCAATCTGCGCAACACCGCACTGGACGCGTTAGTCGATCTCATCAATGACATCAAGGCTGAGAAGCAGAAGGGCGTGGCCGAGGCGCAACTGGCGGCCGCGCGCGACTACCAGCGCAAAGGCCAGTTCATGATTGACTTCGTCATGTCGGAGAATTCGATGGGCTTTCATGCCCCGCAGGAGGCCACACGGATCCTGGGCGACGCGATCAACCTGTGCCGGCTCGGACAGCTCAGCCTGCATGGCGCCCCGCCGCCGAGCCACAATCCTCCGAACATCGAGAACGTGCCGCCCGCGGGCAGCCCGGCGGCCGCACCGGCAAAACAGACAAAGGGAGTGGATAAGCCGAAGACCATCGCAGCGCTGTCGCAGTAAGCCCCTCATGCGTGCCGCGGTTTAGTGCTGGCTTCCGCCTCCAACATTCGTTTCGCCTGAAGCCTGGCACCAGAGGCCAAGCCCTGAAGAAATTGGTGCGGCTTTTCGGCATGACTGGAAGTCGTGTTCTGACACGAGGCATGGTGCATTTAAGAGATGGCCTGGTGGCCTCTAGCCGTTTCGACTCTCAACATACACGTGTGTGAGAGAATCGTCAGCATACCAAGCAATTCGAACAAGCTCCCCCCAAGAGCTTAGGCTCCAGGTCCTCCCGACGCTGTCAGGTGTTTGCCGGCTCACGCACTCGACGCCTGGGGAAATCTCTCGAGAGAGGTCGCATGCAAACGAAGACTGCACTCGCGCTGCTTGTATTGTTTTTCCCTGCCTTTTCCTTTGGCGAGCAGGTAATGCTCAAGAATGGTGATCGTCTTACCGGCAGCATTCAAAGCATGGATGGGAAAAAGCTTGTGATCAAAACTGCTTATGCAGGTGAAGTCACGATCGACTGGGGAGAGGTCAGCCAGTTCACTTCCGATCAGCCCTTGGTGATTACGCGCACAGATAAGCAGACACTGTCGGGCAAGGTGACAACCGAGGGGCCGGACGTGCTGATTGCGACAGCACAGGGACCACAGAAGCTTGCACTCGCCGATGTGACTGCGATGCGCTCGCCGGACGCCCAGGCAGCGTACGAGAAATCGTTACATCCGGGCATGCTGGAGGGCTGGACCGGTGGCGGCAGCTTGGGATTCGCGCTTGCCCGCGGTAACAGCGAGACGACTAACCTTGCCTTAGGGTTCAATGCGTTACGCAAAACCACTACCGACGCCTGGGTGATAAACGCTGCCTCCATCTACTCGAAGGATGACAAGACGAGCACAACAAGTGCAAATTCATTCCAAGGCTTGATCCGGTATGACCACAATCTGACCAAACGTCTCTTTGCCTATGCGGCTTTTGCCGGCGGATACGACACCCTTCAGGACTTGAACTACCGCATCACTCCGGGAGGCGGTTTGGGATATCACGCCATCATGACCGATCGCACCACGCTTGACCTGTTAGGTGGTTTTGGGTACATGCGCGAATCCTATACAACTGGGAAGATCAACAATCTGTTCATCGCTACGCTCGGTGATGAATTCGCTTATAAGCTGACCAAGAATACCTCCATCGTCCAAAATCTGTACTACTTGCCGGCGCTCAACCACACCAGCATCTACAACATCAACTTTAATTTCGGTGTAGCGACTAAGTTGAACGGGTGGCTGACCAGCAATCTCAATTTCAACGACCGCTATAACAGTGCGCCGGTACTTGGAAATAAGAAAAACGACGTGCTGTTTACGGCCGGGCTGGGCTTTACCTTCGGAGCGAAACCGGCGAAATAACGCCTCGTTATCGTATGTTCTGCCTGGACATGAGCGGGTTGCGTGCCACGTTGAAACGAAATAGCGAATTTCGGCAGCGGTTTATCATACTCGTCGCCCATTATGACGAGGTGGAACAGTGAAGGCGATTCGAGTACATCAATTCGGCGGTCCCGAGGGTTTGAAGCTCGAAGAAGTGCCGGATCTGAAAGCGGGTCCGGGACAGGTCGTCGTCGATGTGAAGGCGATTGGCGTAAATCCAGTGGAAACCTACATCCGCACGGGTACTTATGCCACAAAGCCCGCTTTGCCTTACACGCCCGGCAACGATGCTGCTGGAGTCGTAAAAGAAGTAGGATCCGGGGTGACCTCCCTCAAGCCGGGTGATCGTGTCTACACCTCGACTTCCCTTAGCGGCACATATGCGGAGCAGACGCTGTGCAATGCGACGAACATTCATCGCCTGCCGGAGAATGTCAGCTTTGACCAGGGCGCGGCGGTAGGCGTTCCGTATGGAACCGCATATCGCGCGCTTTTTCAGAGAGGAGGTGCCAACCCAGCGGAGACGGTTCTGGTGCACGGGGCCAGCGGAGGGGTTGGCATTGCGTCGGTGCAAATGGCGCGTGCGGCCGGCCTGACGGTGATTGGTACGGCCGGCACGGAGAAAGGCATGTCGCTGGTAACGGAGCAAGGCGCGCACCACGTGCTGAACCATTCTTCGGAAGACTACCTCGACGGGATCATGAAGATAACCCAGGGAGCCGGGGTAAGCGTCATCCTTGAGATGCTGGCAAACAAGAATCTGGCGAACGATCTCAAGATTATTGCCAGGCATGGACGAGTGATCGTGATCGGAAATCGGGGGACGATTGAAATCGATCCGCGTGGCGCCATGGCTCGAGAAGCCGACATTCGGGGCGTCACGCTGTACGGCGCGTCGCAGGAGGAGTTCCAGGCCATGCACGCCGCTCTCATCGCAGGCTTGGAAGCCGGGACTTTGCGGCCTGTGATCGGACAAAAGTTCCCGCTTTCCGACGCTCCCAAAGCGCACGAGGCAGTCATCAAGCCCAGCGGAGCACACGGCAAGATCGTCCTGCTTACCGGCGACTGATTCGCCATCTTCCAGTGTAGGACAGGGCGTTTCCCGGAATCGGAATGCCGCCCCCTCACCGCCGCGTTGGTCAGCGCCACCAGCCTAAACTGCGCTATTCTTTTCTCAGAGAACATGCGTGAGTGGGAGGTAACTGCGCCTCGCGCTCACGGAACGGAGGTTGGTATGGAACTCCGATTAACGGACGCTGAACGTGAGCTTCTCATGCAGGTACTGGAAGAGCACCAGACGCACCTCTTGCACGAGATTGCCAAAGCCGATCACCACGACTACAAGAAAATGCTGCGAAGTCGCTGTGAACTCCTGGAAAAAATCCTGGAGAGAGTAAAAACGAACGTACCGGTTTCGGCTTGAGAGTACGCGTGGCATCATGGGTCCACTCGGCAGGACGGCTGAGTTCCATGACGATCTCGCCGTTACAATCGAGCCATGCTGTCTTCAACTTTGGTAAGTGGCATGGGGCGGCACGTATTCCTCTTTCTCGTAGCCGCTGCTCCGGCAACAGCCCAACTGGCAAATTCCAGTTTGCAGACCGCTGTTGACCGTGCCATGGCTGACCGCTCCGGTACAGCGGTTGTACTGAACGTGGGCAACCGTCGTGTGCTCGCCGCATACCGCCTCGATGTAGCGGCAAAGCGGCTAGTGTATCCCGGCTCCAGCTTGAAGCCGTTCACCTTGCTTGCCCTGTTACAGGCGCGCAAGCTCGACGCGCAAACGGCTTTATTCTGCAAGCGTCCCCTCACAGTTGGCGGACATCGGCTCGACTGCACGCACCCCGACACGCACCATCCGCTCGACCCCGCGAGCGCACTCGCCTATTCCTGTAATTCGTACTTCATCAGCATGGCTACGCGCCTTACCCCGGCGCAACTCCGCGACAGTTTGACCGCAGACGGTTTCCCTACCGTGACGGGTCTGGCTCACAACGAAGCCGTAGGAGCGATCTCTCTGGCAACGACTCCGGCTCAACTCCAATTGCAAGCGATCGGAGAATGGGGAGTGCTGTTGACGCCGCTCGAGCTGCTTCAGGGCTACCTCAAGCTCGCTCGACTCGCCTCGCAACCGCCGAATCCTGGCCTCATCCCGCTGTTCGACGGCCTTGAGGGTTCGACCTCCTTTGGAATGGGGCGGCTGGCTCAGCCCGAGGGTGCTTTCAAAGTTGCAGGCAAAACCGGCACGGCGCCGTCACAGGAGGGTCCCTGGACACATGCGTGGTTCGCCGGATTTGCACCTGCGCAGCATCCTGAAATTGTGCTGGTAGTGTTCCTGGAAAAGGGTAGAGGTGGGGTCGAGGCCGCAGAAGTCGCGCGCCAGATATTCGCGGCCTATGCCGCGTTGGCTACTTCGAGGCCGGGCACTTCCGCAGCTGGTGCCCAGAAATGAAGCGTTGCCTGGTCTTTGGAAGTGCACTGTGCCTTATTGCAACTTTTGGCGGGGCGGCACCACAGCATTCGCCACGCTCGAAGGGGAAGGTCGGTGCGCCCTCCGGCGGCTTTCCCAGGACGGTTCGTGCGCGGCTGTGGTACTTGCATCCTCCTTCCAACCTGGAATTGACCGCAGAGGCGAGCCAGGCGCATGTTCGCCGCTGTCCGGCCTGTGGCGAGAGGGAATTGAGCGCCTTGCGTTTGCGGGCAGCCGGAGCACACCTCAAGTTGAACGGCGACGGCCGCGCCAGCCTGAGCGAGCTTCGTGTGAGCGGAACTTTCCGGATGCAGCCGGCACGGACGGCGCCGGCACAGGCTGACTTTCCAGTCGAGATCCGAGCTTCTCAGGGGCATTTGCTCATTACCGCAACTATGCCAATGGACGAGTACATCGCGGCGGTGCTTGCGGGCGAGACTGGAAACTTCAAGTCCGATGAAGCCCTAAAGGCGATGACAGTGGCTGCGCGGACTTATGCGACGCACTTCGGCAGCCGCCATGCGTTGGAACAATTCGATTTTTGCGATACCACTCATTGCCAGGACCTGCGCCTCGCCGGCGTTAATTCCCGGCTGCGCAAGATCGCGGAAACCACAGCCGGCGAAGTGCTGTGGTACGACGGCGAGCCCGCCGCAACGTACTACCATGCCAATTGCGGTGGCACCACCGAAGACGGGCGCATCATCCTCGGCAACGACGAAGCGAAAGCGCCTTATTTGAAGCAGCACGCGGACACGTACTGCGTGCGCAATGGAAGCCAGCAATGGAGCAGCGAAATTGCCACGCTTTCGCTGCAACGAGCACTCGCCGCCGACGGCATCAGGGTCCCGGGAACCCTGCGGACAGTATCGATCGTCCAGCGCACGCCCAGTGGCCGGGTGGAGATCTTGCGTGTTGCAGGCTCAGAGAGTGTCATGGTGCCGGGACCGGCATTTCGCACTGCGATTGGGAGACACATTGGCTGGGAGCGCCTGAAAAGCAGTTGGTATGACGTAAGTGTGGCCGGCAGTCGCATAGTTTTCAATGGCCGCGGCTCCGGACATGGCATTGGTTTGTGTCAGGTCGGCGCCGAGATCATGGGCGAAGAAGGCAAGTCCTACAGCGAGATTCTGGCTTACTACTATCCGGGAACGAAGCTCGGCGTCGCATCGCAGGGAGCAGCCTGGCGGCAGCTGAAAGGCGAGCGTCTCCAGTTATTGACGACACAGCCGGAGACAGATGAAGCTCTGCTGCCGGCCGCATCGCGGCTTGCACAGCAAGCTGAGCGAGAAACGGGGCTCACATTTCGGGAGACTCCCCGATGGAAGGTTTTTCCAAGTGTAGCAATGTTCCGCGACTCAACCGGCGAGCCCGGATGGGTGGCAGCCACTACGCGCGGCCGCACGATCCAGACTCAACCAGCGGAGGTCTTGCGGAAAGCAGGCACGCTTGAAAGCACCCTGCGACACGAGTTGCTTCACATGCTCATCGAGTCCTACGCCAGGCCGGGTACACCGCTGTGGTTCAGGGAAGGACTGGTCCTGTATCTATCCGAGCCGATAGTCCGAGCACAGTCGAAGACTACCTCAGCTAGCGTCAGCGAACTGGAGCAGGAGATGCTTAATCCCAAAAGCGAGGAGGAATTGCGACAGGCATACAGCGAGGCACACGCTCGGGTGGCGCAGCTTGCCGAGGAGCACGGGAAGCGGGCCTTGCTCTTGTGGGTGCAGCAGGGCTTGCCGTCCGCAGAAGCAAAGCGTTGATGAAGGCTCTGTCGCGAGCGCCTCAGCAATCTGCCGTGACAGGACTTGTGATACATCTCTCTCCAGTTCCTATGGAAATTACAGCGTATTCAGGGTAGGTGTAGGCCGGGTGGAGCACGCCTTGAAGCGTGCAGGACCGCAGACCTCGTGCCCCGCCTGGCTTTAAAGCGGTTTAGGAAATAGTGTGACCTCGAACGCCTTGAAGGGGCACGGCTTCAGCCGTGCCGATAATAGGCATCAGCTAAACCGGCTTTTAGCCGCTGAGGGCAGGCCTTGGGTTATAGAAATTCCTAAACCGCTTTAGCCGCTGACGTAAACGCTCGGTAAAGGTATCGCAGCGCCTGAAGCCGAACATGCGAAGGGTTCGCAACTCTGTACGCCTGGAAGGCGTACTCCACCCGGGTTGGTTGGCTTCTCAGCATAACTTCCGGTTTGCCCGTTATCCGCCAGTTGAGGTTGCTTGTGTAATGGCGATTTGCCGCCAGAAACGGCTTTGCTTGGTATTGTGAACGGCCCTGTCTAACAATGTCGAAGGTGTCAAGCGCTCATTGAGCACACGATAGCGCGCACGCAGAGGAGCGCGCCAGTTCGCTCTCGTAAGATCAAGTCACCAACAATTTGCAGAATGCTGACAAATCCCTGACCGAAGCGTGACAACTACTCTGCTCGAAGGAACTTAGACTAGACTCGCTTTCCGCAAGGAGTGAATCTCCCAATCGCGACCAGTCCGCCGAGCTTTGCCCTCTTCGACGCGCGGACTGATTATTTGAAATTTCAACTTTTCGCGCGGTGCTAAGTCCGTGCTGCACGCCGACGATGGCTGACGGTGAATCATCGACTAGTCCAGGGCGCACTTTTTCGCGACCGTCATCCCGCACAAATCTCGAGGCCGAAGTTTTAGGAAGACATTCGAGGAGTTGTCCATAACTCCGCCAGACCCGCCACGACGACACGGGTTCTAGGTACCTTCTATAGCCGTCTTGATGGAGGTTGTCATGCATTGCGCAATCACATATCGGTTTGCTGCGGTTCGCCTCCTGGTGTTCGCGGTGATTTGGCTGTGCGGGTCGGGCTCGTTACTTGCCCAGACCTTCAACACAATTCACTTGTTCGGTGGGGGCGGCAGTCCCCGCGGAACTTTGGTGGAAGGAACGGACGGGAATCTATACGGGACGACATATGGGTATGGCGGCAGGCTTAACGGGATGATCTTCAAAATCACCCCAAGCGGTACGTTCACGGCGTTGCACTCCGGTGGTGGCACATTCCAAGCGGGGCTGACCTTGGGAACCGACGGGAACTTCTACGGAACAAGCGTTGCCGGCGGGACCTACGCCCATGGCTACGTTTTTAAAATCACCCCGAGTGGCACGCTAACGGTGTTGTACATGTTTGATGCGGCCGCCGACTACTTACCGAGTGGGCTTGTCCAGGCCAGCGACGGAAACTTTTATGGCACGACCATCGAGGGTGGATCGAACGGTCACGGCACGGCGTTCCGAATCACCCCAAGCGGCACGCTGACCACGATCTATAACTTTTGCTCCCAAAGCAATTGCGCCGACGGCAGCGGCGTCTTCGGGCTGATCCAAGGTACTGATGGGAATTTGTATGGCGCAACGGGAGCGGGCGGAACATTCGGCTATGGGACGATTTACAGAATGACCACGACCGGCACGCTGACCACGCTGCACAGCTTCAACTCAACGGACGGCGCTGACCCTACCGGCGTGGTTCAGGCCAGGGATGGAAACTTCTACGGGACGACCAACTCTGGAGGTTTAAGCAACAGCAACTGCAACTCTGGCTGCGGTACGGTCTTCAAAATGACGCCGACGGGCGCGCTGATCACCCTGCACCTCTTTAACTCAACGGACGGCAGCCAACCAGCGGCGATACCGATCCAGGCTGGCGATGGAAACCTCTACGGGACGACGGCCGGCGGCGGGATTGGCTCCGGAACGGTTTTCAAAATCACTCCAACCGGCACGTTGACGACGGTGTACAACCTCGACCCGAAGAATGGCGATGGCGCGTTCCCAGCTGGCCTGGTACAGCACACCAATGGGACCTTCTACGGGCCGACCATTCGTGGAGGAAAAATTGTGTACCATTTCTGCCCCGCCTGGTGTGGCACGCTCTTCAGTCTGTCGGTTCCATGAGGACGGACTGGTTCTAGTTTCTTGCCGGCCGTTTGACGTAATAAAAACGGATCCATTCAGTTATCAACTTCAGAACATCGGGGGCGAGAGCTGAGGATCAAAAGCTTTCCTGAGGAGGCGCAAATCGCATACAGGAGGCGCCAGCCACCAGCTTTTTGTGTCCGAGCGCACCGGCGAGGATGGTCATGAAGTCTTCGTTCTCCCGGGACAGCGTATCCGTGGCCGGCATTAAATCCCGGTACCGCTGTCAGAAAAAGCAGAACTCTCGTTGTGCTCGTGATGACAACTACAACGGATCTTCACGCTCCGTTCTTTCGCCCACCATCCACATCAGTCCGAGACCTGCGGTGATCAGAACGACATATGCCAGCGCGAAGCGCAGGCCCGCGCTCCAGGCCTGCCCCCGTAAGGTGCTTACGCTCGGAACCCACGTCACCAGCTTGTAGGGAACCCACGCCGCGAGCACCATCAGCAGACAGAACAGAACCCAGTACATCGCCCGACGCAGTACACGGAGTGAACGCATTATGTGCGCGCCGGCGAATCCGGCGGCCGCGATCGTTGTCGCAACCGGGATCCACACCCCCGGCAGCACAACCCATAACAGCAGGAAGAGAAGCCAGTCAACATCGCGGGTGACATTGCGCGGCGGCGGGCCGGCGCTTGCCTTCTGCCGGATCCACACCCCAAATTGCGGCGTGTAGTTGCCTGCGCTGATGATGATCCATGCAATCACCCCGAACACCGCAGCCCAGATCGCGAGGGGAACTACGTGCCGCCAGCCGCGCCGGAACGCCGGGCCGATCGCAGGCTGGTTCCGAAATTCTGAAACTCTAAACCACGCCAGTGTTCCCGCACGCAGCCACAACACGAACACGATGACCGCCAGCCCCAACAGGCCTGAACACGCCACCTGCCAGCCGTGAGCGTCGGGAATCAGCAGCCAGCAGTACCAGGCGGCAGGAACAGCGGCATTGCCGAAAATATTCAGCGCCCAGAGCTTCAAGACGCCGCTTCGGTTTGTGACAACCGCGTTCATTTGACACTCACGGTAATGGCCTCGCTGGTGGCGAGGTATTCAGGCTGATACATCGGCTCCACGCGCGTTGGGCTGACGCGGAACACGCCGGGATTAACTACCTTCAACAGATATGTGTATTCCTTTTGTCCGCGTGGGAAGTACATGCTGAAGAATGCCGTGCGATCGTCGTACAGCTCGCGATATCCCCAGCCGCGCGCCCACCAGTTGGGCTTCTCGTCTAATTCGTACAAATCGTCGCGCGCAATCGACTCGGTTCCCGACGGAATCGGGTCTTCGATCATCAGGTAACGCCACTCGTTCCCGCCAACCGTAATGCGCACCGCCAGCGTATCGCCGACCTGCACCGGTCCGTTCAGCGAGTCCATGTGATAGACCACGCGACCGCTCTTCTGCGTAGAAGTCAATTTGTAGTATTGGCGCACAACGCTGAGCTGGAAGGTCCCGCTGTTTACCACCTTCGATTGGCTGGAGTAGTACTCGCCGCGCGTTGACCAGTACAGCCGCCCATCTCCCGACTTGGTAAATTGCATCTGGTTCGCTTCCGCCGCGACTTGGGCATCGTTCAGCGTTACCGACGTCGCAGGCGCAACCGCATCGGCGGCGGCGAACTTCTTGGTTGCGACCGTCTTCCCATTCACCTTCACATCAGCGCTGAAGTTCGGCTTTAGCTCCTGTGTGTGTTGGAGGTAGTCCGTCAGCCCGTACAGCACGGCGGCAGTTTGCTGCGTGGACTCCCAGTAGTATCCCTGGCTGCGATGATTCACCAGATACAGCGCCGCTTTGGGCAGCAATGGGCTTGGCGGGTCGGCA
>Ga0306920_100014078_pt1 | contig 10911 bp, 7 predicted proteins | sample flu12Cox44000170_FD_204666 | JGI IMG/M metagenome (GOLD analysis project Ga0306920, IMG submission 204666) | Lab enrichment of tropical soil microbial communities from Luquillo Experimental Forest, Puerto Rico - flux4day.12C.oxic.44.000.170 (v2)... | ecosystem: Environmental > Terrestrial >...
CGCCGACCGGCACCGGCAGGCCAACGAATCCTCGGATACCGCCGGCGAGAGTGCACTCACCCGCGGCCTGAAGATTGCTCTTGTGGGCAGCGGCCCCGCATCGCTAATCGCGGCCTACGACTTGATTCGCAAAGGCTACAGGGTGACGGTCTTTGAGGCACTGCACAAGCTGGGAGGCGTACTGGCTTACGGTATTCCCAACTTCCGGTTGCCACGAGAAATCCTCAACGAAGAGATCGATCGGCTGAGGAAGATGGGGGTAGAGTTCCGTACCGACTTCATTGTTGGCCGATCCGCCTCGTTGGAAGAATTGTTTCAGGCAGGATACGACGCCGTCTTCCTGGGCACAGGCGCCGGGCTGCCCCACCTCACGGGTATACCGGGAGAGAACCTGGTGGGCGTTTACACCGCCAACGAATTTCTCACCCGCATGAACCTGATGCAGGCTTACCAGTTCCCCGAGTCCGACACGCCAGTGCGAGTCGGCAAGCGCACCGTGGTGGTGGGTGGCGGCAATTCCGCCATGGACGCGGCCCGGTGGGCGCGTCGCTTTGGCAGCGAAACCACCATTCTGTTCCGGCGCGGACGAGCCGAACTGCGTGCCCGCCTGGAGGAGATCGCTCATGCCGAGGAGGAGGGCGTCCACTTTGTGTTCCTGGCAGCCCCCGTCCGTCTATTCGACGACGAGAAGGGCGCCTTGCGCGAGATGGAGTGCATCCGCATGCAACTGGGCGAGCGGGACGAATCGGGACGTCCCTCTCCCGTGCCCTTGCCGGGCTCGGAATTTCGAATTCCCGTCGACACGGTGGTAATGGCCATTGGCCAGAGCCCTAATCCTACAGTGCAGCAGTCTACGCCGCAGCTCGAGACCAACCGGGGCAAGATTGTCGTCGACGTCGGCGGCCGCACCAGCATGTCCAAGGTGTTTGCAGGTGGCGATGTGGTGCGCGGTGGCTCCACGGTGATTCAGGCTATGCGCGACGGGCGCACGGCGGCGGAAGCTATCGATAACGCGCTGAGCGAACAGCAGGGCAAGTTAGTATCCAACCCCGCTCGCTCCGCAACCCTGCCGGAGCCAGTGGCAAACGGCAGTCACCACATCGTGACCAAGAGGCTCATCACGCCGGAGATCGCCTGGCTCGAAGTAGAAGCGCCTGCGGTGGCGCGGCACTGGAAGCCGGGCCAGTTCGTTATCATCCGCCCCACCGCGGAGAGCGAGCGCATGCCCCTCACCATCGTGGACGGCGATCCCGCAAAGCGGGGCGGAACCATCCACCTGGTAGTGCAGGCGGTAGGCAAGACGAGCGGGACGACGGTAGCCCTCGAACCCGGGCAGGCCCTTGCGGATCTGCTCGGACCCCTAGGCCAGCCCGGTACTATCGAGAACGTTGGCCACGTCCTTTGCGTGGCGGGTGGCGTGGGTGTGGCGGAAGTGTTGCCTGTGGCCCGCGCCTTCGGCCGCGCCGGCAACTTCGTTACGGCGCTGTGTGGCGCGCGCTCGGCCGCCCAGATCATTCTCGACGCTGAACTGCGTTCCGCCGCCCAAGAGGTGCTGTGGTCCACTAACGACGGCTCGGCCGGGTTCCCCGGCACCGTGGTTGACCTGATGCACGCCTGGAAGGCGCAGCAAGCCTCGCCGCCCGGCGCCGTCCACGTCATCGGCCCGGTTCCCATGATGCGCGCCGCCGCCGACGTCACGCGCGCCTGGGGTGTGCGCACCTTCGCCAGCCTCAACCCCATCATGGTCGACGGCACCGGCATGTGCGGCGGTTGCCGCGTCACGGTTGGGGGCAGGGTGCGCTTCGCTTGCGTCGACGGCCCTGAGTTCGACGCTCACGACGTGGATTTCGAAGAACTGACGCGCCGCAACCGCGCCTATCTGGAGCAGGAATGCAAGGTACGGGCCGGCCTGAGCTCTGGAATCCGAAAATCTTGAAATAAACTAGCTTATCGGCAGGCTGGAAGTCTTGTCGGCAGTTGTCCGGGAGGGGAGAAGGATCCTGAATACAGTGCCCTCCGGCCCGGTCTGCTCCACGCCCACCGCGCCTCCGTGCTCCTGAACGATCTTCTGGACCACGGTGAGGCCGAGTCCAGTGCCGCTGTCTTTCCCATGAGTGGCAAACGGCTGGAAGACCTGGGAGCGTATCTCCGCTGGGATGCCGGGCCCGTTATCGGCGACGCGGATTTCCAGGCCCTGAGGCGTTTGCTGGCTCCGCACTTCGATTCTCCCGGAATCCGGCGCCACAGCTTCGCAAGCGTTGAGCAGCAAGTTGTCCAAGACGCGCTGCAGTTTGTTGGGGTCGAACCACGCCTCTTTCGCGCCCTCATGTGACGAGGTGAAGGAGATGCTGTGATACTCCGGCCGCGCCTGAACGGTGCGGATGGCGTGCTGCACGATCTTTTCCACGTCCTCATAAACCGGCCGATACACCACCTTGGCTTTGGAGAACTCCAGAAGGGTGTTGAGCTGATCCGTCATCTGGTCCACGGCCTGGCGAATCTCTCGATAGAATTCGCTCCGCCGCTTCTCATCCAGCCTGACCTCGGCGAGGAACTCGGCATACGCCAGGATTGCAGTGAGCGGATGGCGCAAGTCGTGAGAGATGGTGCTAGCCATGCGTCTGATGGTAGCCAGGCGTTCGGCGTGCAGCAGTTCCTGCTGCGCCGCCTGTAGAGTTCGCCGCATCCGGTCGAAGGAGGTGGTCAGTTCCGAGACTTCGTCTTTGCCCCTCGCAGTGAGAGGATAGCGGAAGTCGCCCTTTTCCAGCGCATGCACTCCGGCCACCAGATCGGCCAAGGGTCGCGTAAATGTGTTGGAAATGACGAAGACCAACGCACTGCCTGCGACAATCGCCACCAGCCCCAGCCCCAGAAACCAACGATTCAGATTGTTGAGAAAGGCCGCGGCTCGGTCGTAGGACTTGAGGACTATCAGGCTGACGCTCGATGCGCCGCCGGGCGCAAGCTCTACCGAGGTGGCGATGAACTCCTCCGCACCCAGGCGGATGTCTAACGGCCCCCACGCCAGACCAGGCTGCCGTTCTACCTGTCGCGACAGTTCCGCCTGTTGGGCTGGAGTAAGAGTGCTCACCGCCGTCGTCGACCCGTAACGAAATACTACCTGGCTGGAAGCCACGCGGCCGACGTCAGCAGCCACGCGACCGTCGATTTCATAGCCAAGCGCAACAATCCCCAGTGGCGTGTTTTGTGCGGGCGCACCAAAGTAGATAGGCTGGATGAAGACTTCGAAAAGATGTCCGCTCCCAAACCACCAGTCGCGCGATGCGCCGTCATTAAACGAACGGCGCACAAATTCCTGAGCCTCAAGTCGCCCCAGGCGGGACGCCGCAGGGTGCAAGGCCACCAACTTTCCGCTGCGGTCGGCAAGCACGAACAATCCGCTGCCAATCTTTCTCCACAAATAGCTGGAAGCGTCCTGGATAGTCGCCTCCCGAAGGCCACGACGCGCGCTGTCGTCCGGCGCCGTCATAAGCGCTTCGAGCATGGGCTGGCTGGCAAGCAGGGCGGCTGACCGCTCCAGTGTGTCCTCGCGTTGGCGCTGGAAGCTCTGGAAAGTGAAGACGGAGCTTTGCAAGGCCTCGCGGATTTCCTCAGTCACTTGTAGTCGCACCCGGTGGCGCACAACCAGCAAGGTGGCGCAAGTAAGCGAGGAGGAGACCAGAAGCAACGAGAGAAGGAATTTCGTTCGCAGTCGACCCTTCGGCAAGTGGACAAGCGACCGAAAGCGCCACATCACCTGCTCGATCATGGAAGATTCAACGCGCGAACGGCAACGATGTGCGAGCCGTTTCTCACTTCGGACTTCTGGGTTCTGGCTTTCGTTCTTCGGTTGTCGTTCCGAGCGAGGCATTCATGGTGGACCCGACAGGGACAAACTTGTAGCCGGCGCCGTGGATGGTTCGGATGTAGATGGGATTCGCCGGGTCAAGCTCCAGCTTTTGCCGCAGCTTAAGGATGTGATTGTCCACGGTGCGCGTAGAAGGATAACACTCATATCCCCAAACATGATTCAGCAGTTCGCCGCGGGAGAGGACGCGTTCGGGGTTCTCCACAAAATAACGGAGGGCCTTGAACTCGTGCGGAGTCAAGGGAATCGGCTTGCCGGCGCGCGTCACTTCCATCTTGGCGAAGTCCACCGACACGTTGGCAAAGCTGTAGCGTTCGGACGGGGCCGGGGGTTGCGCTCGTCGCAGCACGGCCCGCACCCGCGCCAGAAGCTCCTTGGGGCTGAACGGTTTCGTAATGTAGTCGTCTGCGCCGAGTTCGAGTAGCAGCACCTTGTCCACTTCCTCGGAAACGCCACTCAGAATGATAATGGGCTGCAAGGGCACTTCCTTTTTGATCTCCCGGCAAACATCCCGTCCCGGGATCTTGGGCATTCTCAGGTCGAGCACCACCAACGCCGGTCTCAGGGCGCGGAACATTTCCAGTCCGGCCGCACCGTCGGGAGCTATCTCCAGAGCATAGCCCTCGGACTCGAAAAGCAGCTTAAGCGCCTTTTGGATTGTCCGATCATCCTCAATCAGCAGAATCTTATCCATAGACATTACTCGACCGCCAGCATCCGCACTAACCTGGTGGCGGTCGTCGTCTTCTCCCTTTCGTAAGGCTCCTGATTCCTGATCTCGGGCAACCATTCTGGCTGCCAAATCATCGCTCCCATGCTTGATTGTTATTGACGGCGTTCAGGCCGTTGCGGTTGCCTGTGAAAACCGCGAATTTCCCCCAATCGATTAGTTCCGAACTACCTGCGCTATTGAAATCCTGGCATGGAGCATGCGCGGAGGTTACAATGGTCGTCACAAGTGTCGCGGCGTTTTCAAGACACCGTTGGGCTTCGGGGACTGGGATGTGATGTTCCGCGCGGGAGGGACTCACGAACTCCTTGCGCTCTCGTGCGTCGGGGTCGGAATCCCTGCGGCGGCTCAAGCCGCTCCACGCTATACGCTGTCTTTCCCGTGTGAGATGCCCTTCGACCAACGTTTTGCTTCAGAACTGATGGAGGCTCTATGCAACCGTGCAGTCTGCTGTCTCGCGCCAAGAAGGCTAGCAGCGTGCTGATGGCCTTCCTTTTGAGTTCGGCGATGGCTTCTTCCCAACAGCCGCCGGCATCGAACGCGGCCCAGGCAAATGCACCGGCCGACACGCTCCACGACCTTGAGGCCCAGATTCGTGAACTCAGCTCCAGCCTGCGTGAGATGCACGCCGAGATGGAGCGCTCGCGCGCAGAAGCGGTCGAGCTTCGGCAGGAACTGCAGGACACAAGAGAGCAAGTTAGCGCGCTGAAGAATGAAATGAGTGATTCGCGCATCAACGCTCCGACCCAAACCGTCGACTCCGCCATCAAAGGCCAAGGAGTGGGCTCGGGTGCGAGTCAACAAGTCGATCAGCGGATTGCGAAGGTAGAAGAGGAGCAGCAACTGCTCGGCGCAAAGATCGAGGACCAATACCAGACCAAAGTCGAGAGCGGGTCGAAGTATCGCGTTAAGCTGTCGGGCATGGTGCTGCTGAATCTCTTTACCAGCCGCGGCGGCGCCGATAATCTGGATCTTCCCACCCGAGCCCGCGCACCCATGGACACGAATGCCAGTTTCGGCGCCACGATCCGACAATCCATACTTGGGCTGGAACTGTTCGGCCCTGAGATCGCGGGGGCAAAAAGCAGGGCCGACATCCAGACGGACTTTTTCGGTGGTCTGCCCAACGCCCCGGACGGCGTGACCATGGGGCTGCTTCGTCTTCGCACGGGCGGCTTTCGGCTGGATTGGGAACGAACGTCAATTGTAGCCGGCCAGTACACGCCCTTCTTCTCGCCTCTTTCGCCTACGTCACTCGCTGCCGTCGCCTATCCGCCCTTCTCCTATTCCGGCAACCTGTGGACCTGGACTCCTCAGGTCGAAATCGAGCACCGCTTCGGTCTTTCCGAGGCCTCGAGCCTCTCGGTGCAGGGCGGGATTCTTGACCCGTTGACGGGTGAGCCGCCCTACGATTCGTTCTACCGGTCGGCGTCGGCCGGAGAGAAATCGGGCCAGCCAGCGTATGCGGCAAGAATTGCCTGGACGCATGGCGGTTCCAATCGACCGCTGACGGTCGGTGTGGGAGGCTACTACGAGCGCCAGAACTGGGGATTCGGCCGCATCGTCGACGGCTGGGCGGCCACTGCGGACTGGAGCCTGCCTCTGGGGCCATGGGCTTCACTCACCGGAGAGTTCTATCGTGGCCGCGCCATTGGCGGGCTGGGCGCCAGCAGCGGTGTGAGCGTGGTTTTCAACGGCGATCCCACCAACCCGCAAACGTCTGTGCTGGGGCTAAACGCCACGGGCGGGTGGGCGCAACTGAAAATCGCACCGACGGAGAGGCTCGAATTCAACGGGGCTTTCGGCGAGGACTTGCCGTCGTACGAGAACTTGAGGCAGTTCCCACAAGCGATCAGCTATTTTAGCGCGGGGATCGGGAGGAACGAGAGCGCGTTCCTCAACAGCATTTACCATGTGCGCTCGAACCTTCTGCTTTCGCTGGAATATCGCCGTGTCTGGTCCTCCGCCACTTTACCGTCGCTGGCTACGACAAATCATGTCAACCTCGGCGCGGCATTCCTATTCTGAGACTCGGCGAACAGTCGCCCGGCTCGCACCGGCTGCGGAATGAAGATGTCTGCAAAGAACGCGTGGCTTTTGCTGTTGGCGATGCCGTTCGCCAGCCAGTGCAGTGTTCGTGCCCAGGAGATTACAGCGACCGGACACGTTGCTTTGCTCGATTCTGCGGCTCACGGCAAGCCAACCGACAATTCTGGTGCCGTCCTATGGCTGACACCACTCTCCGGAATGAGCGCCACCGGGGCGCGTCTCCCCAATGCATCGCCCCAACGCTTCCGGCTGGTGCAAAAAAACAAGCGCTTCACGCCACACATTCTTGCCGTCCCCGTGGGTTCAGTGGTCGATTTCCCCAATTTGGACCCTTTCTTTCATAACGTATTTTCACTCTTTGACGGCAAGCGGTTCGATCTGGGACTGTATGAAGCCGGGACCACGCGCACGGTTAATTTCAATGTTGCCGGGATTTGTTACATCTTCTGTAACATTCATCCGGAGATGAGCGCCGTGGTAGTCGTCGTCGGCACTCCGTACTACGGCGTCTCGAACAGCACCGGAGCAGTGAGTATCTCCACTCTCCCGCTCGGCCGCTATGAGCTCAACGTGTGGCACGAACGCTGCTTGCCGGACACCTTGAAAGGCGCCGCGCGTGAGGTGGTCGTCTCCAGCAGTTCATCTTCCCTTGGGGAGATTCGCCTAGCGGAATCGGGCGACTTGCTGAAGCACCATAAGAACAAGTACGGACGAGACTACGAGACGCAGACGCCTTCCAACCTGCCTTACGGACTGCCGTAAGCAAGGAGACTCCCTACCCGCGGGTCAGTTCGAACAGCGTGATCTCGGGTCGAGCGCCCAGCCGCACCGGTACGCCGATAGTTCCGATTCCACGATTGACGTAGAGCTGAGCACCGTTCTTTTCGAACCATCCTTTCACGTAAGACGTAATCAAGCGGCTAGGGGTAAGGCTGGGGTGAATGAACTCCAGGGTAACCTGGCCGCCGTGGGTGTGGCCGGCAAGGCTCAGGTCGACGCCCAACTCAGCGGCGCGATCGAAGCTGTTGGGGTTGTGGGAGAGAAGGATGTTGACTGTGTCCGGCTGGACCAACGGCTCAACGCTCTGGAGGTACGAGCGCGCGATGACTTTGCGACGCGAACGCGGACCGGGACGACCCTGGTAGTCGACGCCGATCAGGTTCAGGGCTTCGCCGCGAATGGTGATGGGCGCGCGCTGCTGGCGCAGGATGCGAATCCCGCAAGCGGCGAATAGCTGAGTAATGGAATCCTGCGTCTCCGTCCACAGTTCGTGGTTACCGAGGCAGCCGAAAACACCGTATGGAGCCCGGAGACCGGCCAGCGCCTCCACTACCGATTCCTGAGTAGCAGGATCCCAGGTGACGAAGTCTCCCGTTAGCGCTACAAGGTCGGCCTTCAAGCCGTTTGCGATCTCTACGTAGCGGCTGACTTCCTGGCGCGTCATGAATGGCCCGATGTGTATGTCAGAAAGCTGCGCAATTCGAAAACCCTCAAACGCCTTGGGACACCGGGCCAGGCGGATGTGTCTCTGGGTGGTTTCAAGGTTAAGCCGGCCGTAAAACAGGCCGTAGGCGCCGGCCACGAACGGCGTGGCACATGCCACCGTTGCGGCTTGCTCCAGGAAGGTCCGCCGCGAAGAAGAGGACAAAGAGGAAGAACTTGGTGCCGGCAAAGCAAGCAACTTCCGGTACGCCCACACTACTCCCCGTCTCAGCCGTTCCAAAAAAGAGAAAGGGAGGAGAATCAAGAACCCCAGGAGCGAGGCGAGAATCCACCACCGAAAAGGGGCATCGAGCAACGCGGCCCTCAATGTAAGCTCGGTCGGAGTCGACGACCGCTCGCCCCAGGTTACGTTGTAAGCGAACAGAAAGACGTAGGCAAACACCAGCCCGAATTGCAGCAGCCGCTGAGTGATTCTGCTGATGGTCCATCTCTCCACGAGCCGCCACGCCCGGCCTAGCCAGAAAAGCTGGCAGGCAATGAAGATAAGCAAAATCGAGATGGAAAGTAGCCCTCTCGTAACAGGACTGAAGTTTCCCAGCATACCCTTCCAGCTTGGGACCAAGGCCACGGTCTTGTCAAGAAAAGGTGGTCCTGGTCCTTGGTTTTTCCGCAGCCTATTCCGCCGTGGGTGGCGCATACATGGCGGGGTTTGCCATGTATGCGTGCCGCTAAACGCATACATCGCAAAGAGCGCGATGTATGCGCCACCCTGAGTGGATACAGCCTAATCGTCCAGGGGCCTAACTTCGAGCCCTCTCGCGCGCAGCTTCTTTGCACCCTTCGATCATCGCCGCCAACTCGCGTCCGGGATCTTCCGCCGTCATCAGGTGCTCGCCAATCAAGACCGCGTCGTAGCCGGCCTTGTGCAGGAGCAGCAGGTCGTCCACCGTTCTGATGCCACTCTCGCTTACCGCCAGGCAGTTCGAAGGAATCCTGTCCCTCAGCCGCAGCGAGGTTTCGAGAGTCACTTCAAAGGTCTCGAGATCGCGGTTGTTCACGCCGATGATGCTCGCGCCGGCGCTCACCGCGCGATTGACTTCCTCCTCAGCGTGGACTTCTACCAACGCTGCTATCTGGAGCCGACCGCAAAGCTCAACCAACGCTCGCAGGACCTTGTCCGGCACGGCGGCAACGATCACGAGCAGTGCATCGGCACTCGCAGCGGCAGACTCGTAAACCTGGTAGCTGTCGAGGATGAAGTCCTTTCGCAAAACCGGCAGCCCGACAGCGTCGCGGGCGTCGATGAGATCAGTCAGGGAACCCTGGAAGAAATGCGGCTCCGTAAGAACCGAGAGTGCTGCCGCCCCGGCTGCTTCGTAGCCCTGCGCCAGTTCCCGGCACCGGTAGTCCGGGCGGAGCAATCCGCGAGAAGGCGATGCCTTCTTAAGTTCGGCGATAATGTGAAGTCCGCGGTTTGAGAGCGCTCCGGCAAAATCTCGCCGCTCGTGACGCGCCTGGGCTGCCGCCTGCACTTTATCTAAAGGAATTCGTGCCCGGGTCTCCTGCAGCCGTTGCTGGCAGGCGGCAACGATTTCATCCAGGTAGGTGGGCATGGGTCCCAGTGTCGTAGCGCCGCCATCTTGGCGGCATCTGCCGTTTCCGCATGGGGGACGGGCGATAGGTCCGCCGCGCACGCTCTTGAGCGGCAGGCACGAATTTCAACTGTAAGCAGCCGAGCCCAAGTGGTCAAGGCGGCGAAAACCCTGCCAAACCTTGCTGTACCAGTTTACCCTACGATATCCCGGCCGTAGGGGTACGGCTTGCCGTACCCTCGGTTTCTGCCCCTCCAACGGCACAAGGGTACAGCAAGCCGTTCCCTAGACTAGCAGGCTGATGAGGGCGGGGCTTCAGCCCCGCCGCAAGCGCGCCCCAACATTTTCAACAATTTCCGGTTAGGGCGTCGGGACGGCGGGGCTGAAGCCCCGCCCTTCCGAGGCCCTGAATAGTATTTTTCAGCAGCCTACTAGTCTAGAGCCGCCGACGCAATCGCCGCTCGCACCATGGAGATGGGCCACTGATTTTGACCCCGCTGCAGCCAAGGTGGCTACAGTTTTTGGAATCCCCGCACCTCCGGAATACGGACTCGGCCTAAAGGCGTCCCGCAACAACTCGCAGCGGGCCTGCTAACCTGCCTGTTTTGTATAATATTAACGGAAGACTCTAAGTTACTGATTTTTCGCGCCTTGCTAAAAGTGACAAAATCTGTCACATGCCCTGTCCTTTGTCTTCAATGAGATGAAAGAATTCATTTTGTAAAATGACCATTTTTGTTAACTCAAAGAGGAGTGAAATACAGAAAATGGAATTAACCCCTTCGGCTTTTTCAGCGGTCGCATCACGATTCTGGATTCTCAGCCCAAGGGCGGCTTGGCGATGGCAATCCTGGGCATCGCCTGTTCCATCTCCGGTTTTCCGGCCACCTAACCGGTTTGTTTGCTCCTTGCCATCAGCAGCTGGTACGTCCGTGGTCAATGTATTCTTGCTCCCCGCTTCATTTTCTCTCCCGACAAATAGCATAACCGAATATAGACTATTTGTCAAGGCTAGATTTGGGCATGGAAGTCCTCACGAACTGCTAGCCTACAGTAAGCTTAGGAAAACGACTAGCCCCCAGGGCCCGGCGGAGCCGGCGGGACCCTGTTCGGCCGGCATGGGAAGGTAGCGGCGACCCTTGTGGTCGCCCTTCCTTTGCAGCGGGTGCTTCATCAGCTAGGAACCAGTGTCCAAGGATTGTAGGGCCAGCCCGGCGTCGGAGGCGCTT
>Ga0306920_100014079_pt1 | contig 10910 bp, 9 predicted proteins | sample flu12Cox44000170_FD_204666 | JGI IMG/M metagenome (GOLD analysis project Ga0306920, IMG submission 204666) | Lab enrichment of tropical soil microbial communities from Luquillo Experimental Forest, Puerto Rico - flux4day.12C.oxic.44.000.170 (v2)... | ecosystem: Environmental > Terrestrial >...
GCCCCGGGTGACCTCGACGGTCCACCGGCGGTCCCTGGTGGACCAGCTAACCGCGGTTACCCGGTGGTGGTAGCGGATGTACTGCCCGAGGTCGTCCTCGTCAATGACCTCATCGAGGTAGGCGAGGATCTCCTCCCCTGCCGCGATCGACGGGCCGCGCCACGGCTTGAACCGGTAGCCGTAGGTGAACAGGTCGCTGTCGGAGCGCACGCCCGGGTACCGGTGGGTCCACCAGGTTCCGCCGCGGTTGTCCTGGGCGTCCAGGATGACGAAGGTCCGGTCGGGGAACTGCTCTCGCAGGTGGTGCGCGGCGCCGATGCCGGAGACCCCGGCGCCGACGATGAGGACGTCGACGTGGCCGGCGTCCTGGGTCTCCCCGGTGCCCTTGCTGGCAGCGGTCGCGGGTGCAGTCGTCGTCATGGCCGGACCTCCGGGACGCGCGCAGATGCCGTAATTTTAGTACCTGCCCAGGAGAGGGATATCGATGAGTCAGCCACCGCCAGCGGCGATCTACATCATCCGCCACGGCGAAAAGCCCGCTGACCTGCCGCCCGCAGATCACGGACATCACGCGCCCGCGCCAACCGCGCCCTTCGGCGTCGACTACCAGGGCAATCAGGACGAGCACTCCCTGCTGCCACGAGGCTGGCAGCGCTCCGGCGCGCTCGCCGCCCTGTTCGCCCCGGCCCTCGGCGTCCCGCAGGCAGGACTGCAGGTCCCCACGGCCTTGCTGTCGCTCTCCTACGGCGACCCGGCCACCACGATCACGCACCGGACGTACCAGACGATCCAGGGTGTAGGCGCCCGCCTCACCCTGCAGATCGCCTCCGACTTCACCGAAGGCCAGGAACCCCAGCTGGCCGCCAGCGTCGTGAGCACCTACTCGGGCGTGGTGCTGATCTGCTGGGAGCACCGGCACATTCCGGAAATCGCCTCATCGCTGCCGACCACCCCGGGAACGGTCATCCCCCAGAAGTGGGACGGCGCGCGCTTCGATGTCATCTGGACCTTCACGCTGGTCCCGGGATCCGCACCGGCCCAGTACACCTTCGGACAGGTCCCCCAGCAGCTACTGTCCGGAGACACCGGCACCGTCATCTCGCCATAGCGCGAGATTCTGTGCCGGGCGGAAGTCACCACCTTCCGTTCGGATATAAAGGCTTTATCGTCCGAACGGACGCGTGGCGTCTCTGCCATCCGGAAATGGTGGCCCGCGGCGCCGGGCACGGATGCGGCCGGCGGGTCAGTCGGCGATGGGTTCCCAGATCAGCTCGGCGACATCGATGACGAGATCGGGTCCTGGCCGGGATGGATCGCTGGACGCCCGGACCTCGCCGGTGCACACACAGACGGCATCGTTGAGCCGGCGGTAGGGCTCGCGGTCTGCCAGGTGGAACAGGGCTCCGACGACCTGGCGGCGCTCCGGCGGGTAGGCGCGGCCGTACCCATGCCATTCCACCATGATCGTGGCGCCATCGTCGGTCTCGATGACGGCGCGGAAGTCGGGCCGGAAGGGGCCTTCCGCGCCCTGCTTCTGGGGAAAGTTCGCGCCGCGGAAGCGCCCGGCCACCGAGCCCTCACAGCGCCCCTCGGCGAGGAAGAACATCTGCTGCCAGCCGCCGTCCAGGCCGACCGCCCAGCTCTCGGGGTAGGTAAAGCGCATGCGGTACAACGGTTCAAGCCTCATTAGCTGCTCCTGCATGTCGTGTCTTGGCTGACCAGGGTAGTGACCAGGGACCCCACGGGCGCGGCTGAGCAGTCGAAGCGACAATGATGTACATACCAACAGACCATCGACGGAGGTCGAGATGGCCGGTACCGGCGCAGCCAGGAACACTTCGACGGAGATGCCCGAAGCGGGGTCCGTCGACATGAAGCTCGAGGTGGTGACGTTGCCCGTGTCGGACGTCGACCGGGCGAAGAGCTTTTACCAGAGCCTCGGATGGCGGCTGGACGCGGACATCGCCGTCGGCGACGCTTTCCGGGTGATCCAGTTCACGCCGCCCCACTCGCCGTGCTCGATCGCCTTCGGGAAGGGCGTCACCACCGGCGAGCCCGGCTCCGTCCGGCGCCTGATACTGGCCGTGTACGACATCGGCCCGGCGCGCGCCGACCTCATCAGCCGCGGCGCCCCGGTCAGCGAGGTGTACCACCTGGCCGGGGGGCGTGTCCCGGGCCCGGACCCGCAAGGCCGTTCCTACCAGACTTATGCCTCGTTCAGCGATCCGGATGGCAACGAGTGGCAGCTCCAGGAGATCAAGACACGGCTCCCGGGCCGGGAGTGGGCGGACCTGACGGCGAACGTCGCATCCCGGGCCGGCCTGCTCCGTGAGACGGCCGAGCATCACGACCCCTATGAGAAGAGCCACGCCCCGCACAACTGGTGGGACTGGTATTCCGCTTACATGGACGCGCGCGAGCAGGGCCGGACGCCGGACGAGGCATCGGACGCCGCCGGTCGCTACATGACGGAAGTCCTGCACATCGCGGCGCTGTAAGGGACGTGACCCGTGCGGCGTCTTCCCGGATAGCCCTGCTGGCGCTGATCTGGGGGTCGGGTTTCCTGTGGATCAAGCTCGCTGACCGGGATTTCTCGCCGGTAGAGGTCACGCTGTCCCGGCTGCTGCTGGGCGCCGCGGTGCTGTTCGGTGTCATGCTCGCGCGCCGGGACAAGGTCCCTCGTTCGGTGCCGCTATGGGCAACGATCGTCACCGCCGCCTTGTTCGCCAACGCGGTGCCGTACCTGCTGTTCGCGGTGGCCGAGCAGACTGTTAACTCCTCGACCGCCGGGATCATCAACGCGACGACGCCACTGTGGACCGTCACCCTGGCGCTGGCGGTCCGCCATCAGGAAAGCGTCACCTGGCGGCAGGCGGCGGGGCTGATCGTCGGTTTCGGCGGGGCAGTACTGATCTTCTCCCCGTGGCGCACGGCGTCCGGGCTGTTCTCGGCCGGCGGCCTGGAGTGCCTGGCCGCTTCGGTCAGCTACGCGATCAGCTTTGTGTACATGGACCGGTTCCTGGCGCGCCGGGGCATCAGCGCGATCGTGCTCTCGGCGTGCCAGCTAGCTGCCGCCGCCGTCATGCTCGCCGTCGTGCTGGGAGTCGCGGGAGCGCCAGCCCCGCATGTAACGACCGAGAGCATCGCGGCGATCGCGGTGCTCGGCATCTTCGGAACAGGAATCGCGTACGTGCTGAACTACCAGATCATCGCCAGCGACGGCGCGACCGTCGCGTCGACGGTGACCTACCTGCTGCCCGTGGTCGCCATCGTGCTCGGCGTCCTGGTCCTCAACGAGACGGTCACGGTGACCATGCTCGCGGGCATCGCGCTGGTCCTTGCCGGAGTAGCCCTCACGCGCCAGCGGACGAAGCCGGCTGGTGATTGACTCTCCAGCGGCGGGAGGCCATGGCCGCCCTGCTCCGGGTGCGGGCGGCCGCCGCCACCGCCGGGATGACGGCTGGCCGCCCGCATCCGGCTACCCGAGGGTAGCGACAAGGACCGCCTTGATCGTGTGCAGGCGGTTCTCGGCCTGGTCGAAGACGATGCTGGCACCCGAGCTGAACACCTCGTCCGTCACCTCGAGGCCGGAGGTCATTCCGGTGTGCTCCATGATCTCCCGCCCGACGACGGTGTTCATGTCGTGGAACGCGGGCAGGCAGTGCATGAACTTCACCTTGGGGTTCCCGGTCTTGCGCATCAGGTCGGCGTTGACCTGGTAGGGAGTAAGCACCCGGACCCGTTCGGACCATACGTCCTTGGCCTCGCCCATCGAGACCCACACATCGGTGTGGATGAAATCGGCGCCGGTGACGGCCTGGGCGGGATCTTCGGTAATCGTGACGCGTGCGCCGGTTTTCCTGGCGATCTCGCTGGCGAGATCGGAGATGTCCTTGGGCGGGTGGAGCTCGGCGGGACCGGCCAGCCGGACGTCGCTGCCCATCAGCGCGCCCATAATGAGGAGAGAACGGCCCATGTTGAACCGGCAGTCGCCGCAGAACGCATAGGTGATCTGGTCGTACGGCTTGCCGCTGGACTCGCTCATGGTGAGGAAGTCGGCGAGCATCTGGGTGGGATGCCATTCGTTGGTGAGCCCGTTGTACACCGGGACGCCGGCGTGCTTGGCCAGCGCCTCCACCTCGGCCTGTTCGTTGCCCCGGAATTCGATCGCGTCGTACATGCGGCCGAGAACGGCCGCGGTGTCGGCGATCGATTCCTTGTGCCCGAGTTGCGAGCCGGACGGATCCAGGTAGGTCACGTGGGCGCCCTGATCGTAGGAGGCCACCTCGAATGCCGACCGGGTCCGGGTGGAGGACTTCTCGAAGATCAGCGCGATCTCCTTGCCTTCCAGCCGCTTGGTCTCGGTGTGGGCGTACTTGGCGATCTTGAGCGCTTCAGCGAGCTTGAGCAGGTAACGCAGCTCGTTAGGTTCGAAGTCGATCTCTTTGAGGAAGCTGCGGTTCTTCAGGTTGTACGACATGCTTTTTTACTCCCGAGAAGGCTAGAAGGCGGGGTCGCGTTGTAGTGGGCAGGTCATGGAGTGGGAGCCGCCGCGGCCGCGGCGGAGTTCGGATCCCTCGATGGTGATGACTTCGGTGCCGGCCTTGTGCAGGGCGGTATTGGTGCCGGTGTTGCGGTCGTAGGCGAACGGCATCACGATCACCCCTTACCCGGAACAGAACCCGCCACGACACCACCAGGCGCGGTACGCCGCAGCACCGCCTTGCGGATCTCGGCCACGACGATGATGGACAGCGCCACGGCCAGGCAGATCAGCCACTGCCGGACATCAAGGGTGGTCGTCTTCAGGAGCGTCTGGAGCGGACCGAAGACGGTGGTCAGGAGCAGCGTCACGATGGACACGCCGGTGGCGATGAGGAACTTGGCGTCGGAGAGCGTGTCCAGGGAGAACACTGTGCGCTGTTCGTCCCTGGTGGCGATCGAGAAGAACAAGGCGTATAGCGAGAACGTGACGACGCCCATCGTGTGCGCGATCGCGTCCGTGTGGGCGTGCGCGGCCCATGCGATGACCCCGAGCGTCCCGATCCCCATGACCAGCCCGACGGATATCAGCCACGCGAAGCCGCTGCGGGTCAGGATGGGCTCGTCGGGCTTACGGGGCTTGCGGTCCATCAGGCCGGCGGCGGGCTGTCCGTAGCCCAGCCCGATCGCCTGGAACAACAGGGTGGTGAAGTTGATCCACAAGGTCTGCAGCGGCAGGAACGGCACCCCGCCGACGAGGTCGAAGATGCTTGCGCCGAGGAACGACACGATGAAGCCGAACAGGCAGCCCATCTGGAACCGGACGTACTTGACGAGGTTGTCGTACAGTCCGCGGCCCAGCTCCACGGCCTTGACGATGGTGGAGAAGTTGTCGTCGGTGAGGACCATCACCGCGGCTTCCTTGGTCACCTCGGTGCCGGTGATGCCCATCGCGATCCCGATGTCGGCCTTCTTCAGCGCCGGCGCGTCGTTGACGCCATCGCCGGTCATCGCCACGATGTGGCCCTGCCGCTTGAGCATGTCCACGAGCCTGACCTTGTGCTCGGGCGTTACCCGGGCGATCACGCCCACCTCGCCGATGCGCGCGAGCACCTCGTCGTCGTTCATGGCCCCGAACTCGGCGCCGGTCATGACCTCGCCGTCGATGCCCAGCTGGCGGGCGATCGCGGCCGCGGTCACCGCGTGGTCGCCGGTGATCATCCGGATCCTGATCCCGGCTTTGCTGGCGGTGGCGATGGAGGCCTTGGCGGTGGGACGCGGCGGGTCCACGATGCCGACGAGGGCGAGCAGCTCCAGGTCGTCCACCAGCGGGAGCAGGTCGGCGCCGGGGTCGAAGGCGGCCGGGTCGAAGTCCTTGCACGCGGTGGCCAGCACCCGCAGGCCCTGCTCGCCCAGCTGCTGGTTCTCGGCCAGGTACAGCTCACGGAACCTCGCGTCGGCGGGCACCGGCCCGGCGTCGGCGTCGAAGACCGTCGCGGCGCGGGCGAGCAGCTGATCCGGGGCGCCCTTGACGAAGCAGCGGATCACCGGCTGTCCTGAATCGTCGGTCATCTCGTGAAAGGTGGCCATCAGCTTGTAGGCGGCGTCGAACGGGAGCTCGGCGACGCGCGGGTATGCCTGTCTAGTGGAGGCGGCGTCCAGGCCGCCCTTGGCGGCCAGCACCACCAGCGCGAGCTCGGTCGGGTCCCCGATCAGCTCGCCGCCGCTGACCACCGCGTCGGAGGCCAGGATCATCGGCATCAGGAACTTGTCCATCGGGATCTCGGTCTGCCCCGCGACCCGCGTGATCCGGCCGTCGGTCGAATAGCCCTCGCCCTCGATCGCGTACAGGCGGCCGACCACCGCCATCCGGACCGCGGTCATCTGGTTGAGCGTCAGCGTCCCGGTCTTGTCCGAGTTGATCGCGGAGGTGGAGCCGAGGGTCTCGGTCGACTGCAGCCGCTTCATGATCGCGCCGGCCCTGGCCAGCGCCTGCGTCCCGGAGGCCAGGATCGCGGTGACCACCGCGGGCAGGTTTTCCGGGATGGCGCCGATCGCGAAGGCGACGGCGGCGGTGAACACGGTCGAGAACGTGTCGCCGCGGGCCAGGTTCAGCGCCATCGACACGATCAGCGCGATTCCGGCGATCCACAGGATCTGGTTGGTGAGCTTGTCGAGCTGGCGGGTGAGCGGGGTCTTGACCGTCTGCTCCCCCTGCAACATCCGCGAGATGTGGCCGACCTCGGTCGCCATCCCGGTCGCGGTGACCACGAACTCGCCGGAACCGCGGGTGACATTGGTGTTCATGTAGACCATGTCGGTCCGGTCGCCAAGCGGCGTGCTGGCGCCTTCGACAGGCTCCGTGCCCTTAGCGACGGGCAGGCTCTCACCGGTCAGCGCGGACTCGGCGACCTCGAGCGTCGCCGCGCGCAGCAGGCGCCCGTCGGCGGGGACGATGTCGCCCGCCTCGATCGAGACGATGTCGCCCGGGACGAGCTGCTCGGCGGGGATCTCCCGCAGTTCGCCGTCCCGCATTACCCTGGCCTTGATGATCATCATCTTCTGCAGGGCGGAGACGGCCGCGGCGGCCTTGCCCTCCTGCTGCAGGCCGAGAACCGCGTTGAACAGTGTCAGCGCGATCAGCACGATGCCGGTTTCCCACTCCTGCAGCGCTAGGCTCACCACACCCGCCACCAGCAGGACGATCTGCATCAGGTCGGTGTACTGGCGAAGGAACGCGCGCCACCGGGGCTCCACGGCCCCGGCGGCGAACTTGTTGGGGCCGAACCGCCCGGCCCGCGCGGCGGCTTCGGCCGAGCTGAGACCGGACCGCTCGTCTACCTGCTCCGCTTGCAGGACCCCGATCGCGTTCAGCGTGTGCCACACGGGCGCGTCGGCGGCGGGCGCCGGGCCAGATCCGCGCGCCTCAGTGGGAGTGGTCACCTATCCTCCTCGTCTCCTTCTGTAGCCGCGGCCGCCGCTCTCCGTCGCTAGCGGCATCACCGGTAGGGCGGCACGGGCGCGGGCTCGGTGATGTGGCGGCGTTGCGCGAGGTAGACGGGGATGCCGAGCAGCAGCGCGCCGCCGGCCAGGAAGTACGGCGCCCAGTAGACCCAGAAGCTGTGGCCGGTGTTGCGGGAGTACACGATGAACAGAATCGAGAAGACCAGCGCCAAGACGGCCACGATCATGTCCCGGGCAAACCGCGGGGTCTGCATCTCCTTGTGATCGATCCACCGCCATTTCAGCTGGGCCAGCGCGGAGAAGGCGTACGGGATGGCGGCGGTGATCCCGGTCATCAAGACGAGGGTGGTGAATACGGTCGCGCCGCCGGAGCCGATGTAGTTGATGGCCATCGCGATCGAGGCCAGCGCGGTGGAGGCGATGATGCCGAAAGCCGGCACCCCGTTCTTCGATATCCGCTTGAACTGCTCTGGGAACAGGCCGTCCTCGGCGGCGGCCAGCGGCATCTCGGCGCAGATCATGGTCCAGCCGTTCAGCGCTCCCAGCCCGGAGATGATCACCGCGACGGCCATCACGTTGCCGGCCCAGGTGCCGCCGAACATCGTGTTGACGGCGTCGGAGAACGGCGCGGTCGCGTTGGCCAGCGTTTTGGTCGGCACGATGCCGAAGACGGCGGTGAGCGAGAGCATGTACACCACCGCGGTCGCGATCGTGCCCAAGACGGTGGCCCGGGGGACGTTGCGGTCAGGATCGCGGACCTTGGCCGCGGCGACCGCGGCGGTCTCCACGCCGAGGTAGCTGAACAGCGCGATGGCCATCCCGCCGCCGATGGCGTTGACCGCGGATTCGCCGCTGACGTTCCACGGGTGGAAGTTGGCGCTCTTGATGTAGAACAGGCCGACGACCGAAACGAACGCCAGCGCCACGAACTTGATGATGGTCGTGATGATCTGGACGGAGCCTATGTTCTTGACGCCGGACAGGTTGACTGCCGCCGGGATCCAGAGCCCGACCAGCACCAGCAGCACCGTGATCCACTTGGTGTGGTCCTTGTTGATGAAGTGCTCGACGTACAAGACCCAGCCGACCGCGATCGCCGCGTTGCCGGCCCACGCGGTGATCCAGTACGACCAGGCGTTCGCGAAGCCCAGCTTGTTGCCGAACGCGGCTCGCGCGTAGGCGTACGGCCCGCCGTCGGCGGGCAGCCGCCGCGACAGGGCGGCGAACAGCAGTGCCAGGGCCAGCGCGCCCACCGTGGTCAGCGCCATCGAAATCAGGGTGATCGGGCCGTAGGCCGCGAGCGAGGTCGGCAGGTTGAAGATCCCGACGCCGATGATGCTGCCGACGATCAGCGCCATCGCCGCGGTCAGACCGAACTGATGCGCCCCTTCGCCACTAGCTTCGCCTCCGGCGTGTTCGCTCGGAGGGCCGGGTGCCTCTTGGGAGGCGTGAACCTGATCCGCCATATCTAACCCCTAGCCAATGAACGGGTGGCGCGACCGTCTCCAGACTCCTGCTTTGCCGGGGATCGCCCGCTTTCTGAGCTTGCCCAGGCTGTCATGCGTATGTCGTCACCTTCCCCGGGTGATCCCCGGTCGTCTATTCCGCCACCTCACGGGCATTCACGGAAGGGCCGAGCGGATTGACCATCGAGAATCTGTTTCCGGTGATTTAATTTAGAAATTGCCATTAATTCATTACATGTTCATTTGTTATTCATGTATTGCTGCATTAAACGGCCAGATTCTCGCGGCTTCCGTAGGCACACAGGCCCCACAGGGCCACCCGGCCGGGAAGCCTGACGGGATCACCCACCGATGGGTGACGACATGCCCGGACCGCCGGGACAGTCTCGGACATGGGACAGTCCCGGTTCTATCGCGTCAGGTTGAACGGAGGCGCGGTCAGGTGAGCACGACCAACACTGCCGGACCAGCACCGGCAGAATCGCAGGAGCAGAAGTTCCTTTCAGTGCGCCAGGCCGCGTTCATCGGCGTCGGCGCGATGGTGGGCGCGGGGATCTTCGCGCTGCTGGGCGCGGCCGGCGAGGTGGCCGGGGCGGCGGTGTGGCTGTCGTTCGTGCTCGCCGGGATCGTCGCGGGGTTGCAGGGGTATTCCTTCGCGAAGCTGGGCGCCCGGTACCCGTCGGCCGGGGGGCTGCTGGAGTATGTGGCCAAGGCGACCGGCAACGGTCACTTCACCGGGGTCACCGCGTGGCTGACGTACCTGGCCAACGCGATCGTGACGGCGATGGTGGCGGTGTCGTTCGGGAGCTATGCCACCTCGACGTTCGCCGGGGAGAACCAGACCTGGATCAAGGTCTTCGCGGCGCTGATCGTCATCGTCATGACCGGGGTGAATATCGTCGGGTCCCGGCTGGTGGCGAACGCGCAGACAGTGATCGTATACGTCGTGCTGGGGATCTTGTCCGTGTTCGCGGTCGTCACGCTGGTGAACATGAACCCGTCGCTGCTGGCGCCGTCGAAGTATCCGCCGTTCCAGGACATCATCTCCTCCGTGGCGCTGACCTTCTTCGCCTTCCTGGGCTTCGGCATCATCACCTTCACGGCCAAGGACCTGGCCAAGCCGGCCCGGCAGCTGCCCCGGGCGATGTTCCTGGCGCTGGGGATCGCCACGGTCATCTACGTCGCGATCGCGCTGGGCGTGTTCGGCACGCTGACGGTGGAGAAGGTGATCTCCTCGGGCGGGACCGCGATCGCGGTGGCCGCTGAGCCCACGCTGGGCCGGGCGGGCTACTGGCTGATGACCGTCACCGCGCTGTTCGCCACGGCCGGGGCCACCAACGCCGGCCTGTACCCGGCCCAGGGGCTGTCCGAGCGGCTGGCCGAGACCGGACAGTTCCCGCCGCTGATGGCGCGCAAGCTCGGCGGCCGGGCCTCGGCCGGGCTGCTGATCGCGGCGGCGGTGTGCATCATCCTGGCCCTCGGGTTCAACCTGGACGCGATCGCGTCGATCGGCAGCGCGGTGGCCCTGGTGATCTTCACCATGATCACCGCGGCCCACGTGCGGATCCGCGCGGAGACCGGAGCCAAGCTGCCCATCCTCGTGCTGGCCATCGTGGCCGCCGGCGCGGTCTTCGTGACGTTCGTGTTCACCACCCTCATCCACGAGCCGGCCTCGATCGTCACGTTGCTGGTCATCCTCGCGCTCAGCATCGGCCTGGATTACGGGTGGAAACACTTCCAATCCGGGAAGCCGAAACCCAAAGATGTCGAACTCGCGCATTAGGGGGTTAGCCTGTTGCGGTCCGGACCCAACGGGAGGCATGACATGGCTGTGCAAGTTGACACCGCAGGGTCGCCGACCCCGGCGGGAGGTAGCTGGTACGCGCGCACGCCCGATGCGGTGGCCGCCGACCTCGGGGTGGATCCGGCCCGCGGGCTGTCGGCCGCGCGGGCGGCGGAGTTGCTGGCGGCGAACGGGCCGAACGCGCTGCCAGAGGA
>Ga0306920_100014080_pt1 | contig 10910 bp, 7 predicted proteins | sample flu12Cox44000170_FD_204666 | JGI IMG/M metagenome (GOLD analysis project Ga0306920, IMG submission 204666) | Lab enrichment of tropical soil microbial communities from Luquillo Experimental Forest, Puerto Rico - flux4day.12C.oxic.44.000.170 (v2)... | ecosystem: Environmental > Terrestrial >...
TACGCCCTTTCCTTGATTAAGTAATTTTTATGCTTGCGCGTCAGGTTAAGTGCGTTTTTGAAGGGAATCTTGCCCGATTTGTCAGCGGTGGCGGTCTTGTGTTGGATGATCAAGGCCTCGTTGACGGCGATGAAATGCGCCCCTCGCAAGGCCGCGCGGACCCCAAGATCCCATTCTGAGAAACGGCGAAAGTTTTGATCAAAGCCACCGAGGGCAAGAAACGTGCGGCGTCGCGTCATCAGGGTACAGCTCCCTAGCAGACCCCAGACGTGGTGCGAGTCAGCCAGGTGGCCAAACAGGTAGTTCGCAACAATCGGGCCCCTAGGCTCGGGCGGCTCGCGGCCAATGGCCATCGCCACCTCATCGGGCCTGGTCCGGCCCACAAGTACAACGTCCCGGTTTGCGTAGCAAAGCACCAACTCGGCGTCGTGAAGCCGCTCGTAGTCGGTAATTCTTCGCCACTGCTTCGTCAGTCGATCCTGGCGGCTTTCATCATCATCGTCGAAGATGGCGAGGAAGTCGCCCCGCGAAAGCTTGATTATCGTATTTAAAGCGCCGGCATAGCCTTGGTTGATTGTGTGGCGGGTAACACGAAGCCCGGGATGCTCTCGCGCCATTTCTTGGAGCACGGCTGCTGAGGCATCCGTCGAGGCATCGTCAACAACAACAATTTCCTTGTTGCACCAATCTTGTTTCAGCGCGGATTTGATCGCGCGCGCAATCGTATTTTCCGCATTGAAACAACTGATGCCGACAGTTATTAGCGGAAACGCCGCTTGCGTTTCTAACTCTTGCAATTTCATCCCCGACTTTGCCATCGAAAACGGAATAAAGCGTTACAACGCTCAACAGCAGACTCTCATAGGACTTGCCTTTGTCAAATAGGCAAACACTTCCCAGTCAGGGGAAGCATTCAGTGTGGAAATCGGCTCGCCGCGGTGACTCATCAAATAGCACGAGCTGACAGATGTAAAGCCAGAGGTACGAGCTCCATTTTATTTCAAGCGCTCGAGCCAGAGCGCTTCATGCAGGCAGCTTGGTGAGGGCCGCTGATCGACTGTCGGGCCAACAGCGCTGAGCGTTCGATGCGAGTGTCTGGTGCTCCGCCTCTCCGCCAGTTCTGCGGGTTGCTCGACCGATAGCCTGGGATAGAGGGCGCAGCCTTTCAGACCTTGGTCGGATACAGCGGGAAAGGGCTCCATGCCGATCTTTGCGTGTGAGTTTTTCAACCCTTGACGGTAGCGCCGGCGGTCCGTTATTGGAACGTAAGCGGGGGAAGGGGCACGTGTCCGAGGGATCGAAGATCCTGACCAAACTGGGCTTTCTCGCCGCCCTTGAGCGCTGCGGGAGGACAGTCACGGAAATGACGTTGTCAAAGCGCATCTCGGTGTCGATCGGCCTAATGAACGAACTTCTGAAGCGAACCACTCACAAGGGTTATGTCAAGGCAAAGGCGGCTAATTTGCTGTTTAAGACCAGGCTTGCCGGTAGAGGCCTTTATCTCCGCGTTTCGTCAGCCTCCTTTCGGGTTGGCTTTCTTATTGCTGGCGTGCCAAGGGCGGGAACGACAAGCCTTTATTACCTGTTGCATCAGCATACAAGCATAGGGCTCCCAGTCGTTAAAGAGGTTAACTTTTTCAACAACGATATTGCCGTCGATTGGTGCAAGCCAGATTACAATCTGTATCACAGATATTTTCCGTGCAAGCTGGGAAAGACTATTTTTGGTGAAGCGACCCCGAATTACATTTATTGGCCGAACGCGCTCGAGCGCATCAAGGTCTACAATCCCAACATGAGGCTCATCTTCCTCTTTCGCGATCCAATTGAGCGCACCTACTCGGCGTGGTGCCAAAAGAAGCGAAGCGGAAAAGAAGCACTTCCCTTCGCTGACGTCATTCGCAGCGAAAGGGCGCGCATTACGAGTGAGCGCGGTCCTCCCAATCGTTACTTTTTCTACGTAGAACGAGGCTTCTACGCTCGGCACTTGAGCAGGGCGCTTGAGCTATTTCCAAACGCAAACATTCTCACTCTTGAAAGCCAGCGGCTCAACCTTGATCTCTCCCTTTTTATGGGACAGATCAGCCATTTTCTTGGTCTTGGAACCACAAACCAAACTTTCACGCCAATTCATAAAAACAAACGATCGCAGAAGGCAAGAAATTGGTCCCCGCCCTCTGCCGCCGATGTCAAGTTGCTGGCCGACCTTTTTGCCCCCGAACTGGAAAGATTCTCGAATATCGTTGACTTCTCGATTGGCCATTGGCCGACGTCTCGCATCCTCAGCGGGTCGGCCTCTGCGGAGGAGATAGCGGCAAACTTGGCTGAACCAGGATTCGCCGAACGGACCACGTCGGCACATTGCTCCATCATCTTGCCGCCAGCGGTCTCGTGTGCCTGCTGAGCACGCTCGACCAGGATGTCTCGCCCACGGTGCCGAGGCGGATGGTGGCGGCCGGTTGCCTGAGGCGGGGTTCGATGGAGTGGATGGAGCGCCCGCACCGACGCTGAAGGTGGATGCGAGTGCAGCCGAACAGCGGCAACCTATCGCGGTTGAACGGACGGATTGTATTATTCGTGCAATTGATTCTTCACATCGGAACACACAGAACCGGCACAAGCGCGCTTCAGGTGTGCCTGCAGCGAAACGAAGAGATCCTTGCCAGCAGGGGAATTCATTACGCACGCATACGACCGTACAAGCACTCCAACGGCTTAGCCAAGTTTGTCGCCAAGAGACGAATTGCTGAAGTCAAAACCTTCCTCGACCGGCAGGTGGACAAAGCCAGCACCCTTGGCGCAAAAACGCTTCTCATCAGCGCCGAGTCATTTTACGCCATGACGACATTCTTTCATAAGTTCGATGGCAGGCAATATAACGATTACTGGGAATTGGAGTCAGAGGCCATCGAGTCCCTCCAACGCGTATTACTCCCGAACATGACCACAAGATTGATCGTGTTTTTCCGACGGCAAGATTGGTTCCTCGAATCCATTTACCGGGAGGTAGTCAAAGCACACGAAGTGACGATGCCGATCGACGAATTCAGGGTCTTTATGAGGGAGGCACTGGATTACTGGCAGCATATGGAAATCTGGAACACCTTATTCCCCAACTGCTCGGTCTACACGTACGAACAAGCCTCAAACAGCGTTTCCGCATTTTTTCTTCGCAACGTGCTAAATCTTACAAATACGGAGGAATTCGAAGGGGTAGACTTGCGCGCAAACATCGGGTTGAGCCGGGACGTCCTTGAGTACAAGCTGATGCTCAACCGCAAGGATATGTCCGCCGTGGAGAGATACATGAGTGATCTGGCCTGCACCGAACTGGCGCAGAAGCTGACCGACGATGGCCGATATCGGGACTATCTGGCTCCCGACGACAGAGCGGCGCTGTTGTGCGAGATGGAACGAGGCAACGTTCTTTTGAGCGAGACATTCGGCATGAATCCTTTTCCAACCCTTTCAGACGAAGGTCTAAAGGCGTGGGCGCCCTATCCTGGACTTTCGGCCGAGAGAGCCTGGGAGCTCGCCGATTGCTACGCGTGCATTAGGAGGAGTGCGGGCTATCGGATTGAGCGCTGGGCGCTGCTAGCGCGACAGTTCATTCAGCAGCACCTGCCCATGCTGGGATGGATCATCCCTCTCGGGCGCTTCTTACTGCCCCACCATAGACACTCCGTGGCCGCAAGGCTGCGCCAAATGGGTGCAACCTCGAAGCCGAAGGGTCGATGATGCGGAAGGGCGCTGCAGGCTGATTGGTGCGAAAAAGAATGCTGTCATAGCAATCAAGAACCCAATTAAAATCTAGAATTTGGGGCAAAATAATTTGTTACTCGAGATGGATAGGTCCCATGCGCGTACGAACTACTCGGCGTTGCAATGATTGAGCTCCGTTGGAGCCTGACTTTAGAACGAGATCTTGGGGATGAACACATGCAATTGGAGCTTCCGTGCATCACCGTCGGTATTGCTTGTTTCAATGCGGCAGACACGATTGCACGCGCGATCGAATCCGCGACGAAGCAGGACTGGCCCAACAAAGAAATTGTCGTCGTTGACGATGCCTCGACGGATGGCTCAGAAGCTGTGCTCCAAGAGATGGCGCGACAGTATCCCGGGCTTCGTGTTATCCCGTGTGAGGTAAATCAGGGAGTGGCCGCTGCGCGAAACCTAATATTGGCCGAAGCCCGAGGAGACCTTGTAGCTTTCTTCGATGATGATGACGAAAGTTGCCAGGATCGGCTGACCAAGCAGTGGCGACGACTCACCGACTACGAGCGGCTTCACGGCGCAGAGTTGGTCCTTTGCTACTCAAATCGTCACGTGGTGCGTACTGGTCAGACCAGGGATGTGGGGATGTCCATTGGCCGCGAAGCGCCGGAGCCCCGCGGCCGGATCGTCGCGAACCATCTGTTCGGGGTTCTCGCTGACTCGCATCACGTCTGGGGTAAGCTGGGGAGCGGGACCTTAATGGCGCGGCGGCGCACATTTCTCGCCGTCGGAGAATTCGATGCAAGCTTTCGCCGCTGCGAGGAATGGGATTTTGCGGTGCGGGCAGCCTTGCGAGGGGCCCATTTCATTGGGGTCAATGAGCCTTTAATCATCCAATATAAGACCGCCAGCGCCGACAAATCAGGTAAGACCGCCCTCCAATATGCCCTTAAACTGAGGCGCAAGCACAAGGATTACTTAGTCAAGGAAAAGGCATATCTCGCATCGTTAGCTATGGCGCACGCACGGTTCCATGCGTACAGGGACCACCATTGGAGAAACCATCTTTTTCTTGCGCTGGCCTATTGCCTGCTGCCTCCATCCGTTCTCGCCGCAAAACTAGCCTCGCACCTCATCGGCTACAATGCCGCGCGGATGGTGTAAGAGATGTTGCAGGCATTCCGAAAGCTGCGCGATGTGCTCGGCGCGCGCCAGCGCCGTAACACGGTCCTGATTTTCGCTATGATGGTCATTTTGGGGCTGCTGGAAGCCGGGGGCGTGGCCTCCATCATGCCATTCCTAGCGGTCCTCATGAAGCCCAGCATCGTGCAGAACAACGCATACTTTGCCGCGCTTTACTCGGGGCTCGCCTTCTCCGATACCAATGCTTTTCTAGTCTTCTTGGCCGCAGTGGTTTTTGTGGTCGCCATCGGCCGGATTGCTTTTACCGCCCTCACACAGTACGCCTTAGTGCGGTACTCCGCTGGGCTTAGCTATGTGCTCAGTACGCAGCTGTTGGAAAAATATCTTCGGCAGCCCTATGTCTGGTTCCTGGATCGCCACAGCTCAGACCTGGCAAAAAGCATCCTTGCTGAGGTGGATCAGGTTGTCGACGGGAGCCTGACTCCCGGACTTCAGGTCGTTGTACAAGCCATCGTGACCATGTCCATCGTGGCCGTGTTGATGTTCGCAGCTCCAGCAATGACGGTTTCGATGATGCTCGTGCTAGGAGGCGCCTACACGGCCGTGTACTTGGGCGCCCGCAACTACCTTGCCCGGATGGGACACGAGCGGTTGGCCGCCAACCGGAAGCGATTCAACACCATACACGAGTTGCTGTCCGGGATAAAGGAGGTGAAGGTAAATGGCCTGGAAACCGCTTATCTCCACAAATTCCGCGCCGCTGCGGATCGGCTCGCCCGCAGGAGAGCTGCCAGCAATACTGTGGGTCAGCTACCGCGGCAAGTGTTTGAGTCCGTGACGCTTGGCGGGATCCTGATCGCGCTGATGATGATGCTCGCGCGGTCGCAGGGCGATGCCTCCAAGGTCGTGCCCATTGTCGGCCTTTATTCCTACGCTGGCCTGCGCTTGCTACCGGCCCTACAGACTATCTACCTTGGTCTGACGAAAATGAGCTTCAGTCGGGCCGGTCTCGATGCGCTCCACGCGGATTTGACGATGGCCTCGGCGCAGAACGTGGCGGCGCGCTCGCGGGACACGGTGCCTTTGCCGCTGCGCGAGCGTCTCGAACTGCGCGATGTGACATACGCATACCCCGGGAGTAGTCGCCCAGCACTGGTCGACGTCACACTGTTCATCCCGGCCCGAACGACCGTGGGCTTTGTGGGTGCTACCGGTGCCGGCAAGACCACCATAGTAGACGTGATCCTTGGGCTGCTTGGACCGCTCCAGGGCAAGGTGCTGGTCGACGGCACGCCCATTGGGAGCGATAATGTACGTGCCTGGCAGCGGACCATTGGGTATGTGCCGCAGCACATCTTCCTCGCCGATGATACGGTGGCGGCCAATATCGCATTCGGGGTCCCGCCGCATAAGATAGACCTGCGGACGGTCGAAGAGGCTGCCCGCTATGCCGAGCTTCACGCCTTTGTTACTGAAGAGCTTCCCCAAGGGTATGAAACGGCGATTGGCGAACGTGGCGTTAGGCTCTCTGGCGGGCAGCGTCAGCGCGTCGCCATAGCGCGGGCCCTTTATCACGATCCCGACGTGCTCATTCTCGACGAGGCGACTAGCGCCTTAGATAATCTCACCGAGGAAGCGATCATGGACGCTCTCCACAATCTTGCCCACGTCAAAACCATACTGCTCATCGCTCATAGATTGAGCACCGTGCGTACATGCGACCGCATCTTCCTGCTGGCGCACGGCCGGCTAGAGGCGGTTGGGACTTTCGATGAGTTGTTGGCCCACAGTAGAGGCTTTAAAAAACTGGCCATGCCTGCGCGATAGCTGGAACGCGCCCTCCTTCGGCAGAGGAGCTTTCGAAATGTTCACCCTCGCGGTGTGCTTATCTCGCTTGTCTAGGGTTCTCAAGGGCCGAGGACGGCTTGCTCTGCACGGTCGTGTGGCGCTATATCTGCGAGAGCCTTTTGCGGTTGCCAAAATCGCTAAACGGGGCAACAGGCGCTCCGCGAGGCCGGCGGTACCAGTAGTGTCCCGCGAGAAGCGGCCCTTGAGGCAAATTGGTGAAGGGCTGCAAGCCGGTCTCGCTTCCACTAAGTGGCGAACCGCACCACCGCTCGAGCATCGAGTTGCTCTCTATTTCCACCGGCTCAGCCGTAAGGGCGGGGGCGCAGAGCGCATGATCTGCCTACTTGCTAACGCCCTTTGCGAACGAGGCTTTGCCGTCCATATGATAACGTGGGATGATCCTGACGCTCGTGCAAATTACACGTTGAACCCACAAATTGTCTGGAACCGCCTGGGCTTCAGTCCCGGCGTCACTGACAAGTTGCGCCGCACCCGTGCCCTCTGCCAGTTGCTCCATGACCAGCGCATCAGTGTATTGGTGGGCTTTGTTATGAGCGGAGACAAGACCGTCTACGCCGCAGCAAAACTGGCCGGCGTCCGCCTGATTGTAGCGGAACGCAGCGCCCCAACCATCTATCACCTTCGCTACGGCTTTACGCAACGCTGGCTGAGTTTTCGAATGCTATATTTGGCCGATCGAATCACCGTGCAGATACCTGACTTCGTTACCGGCTATCCCGCTTCCTTGCGAGGCCGTATCGAAGTTATTCCCAATCCGGTGCCAGTGGCCCGCTGCCGGGCTCGACCCAACCAGCCCGGGCCTCATGGTCACTTCAATCTACTGACGGCGGGTCGGCTCGAGGCAGAAAAACGTTACGAGTGCCTGGTCAGCGCTTTCGCCCGGATCGCCCATTACCACCCCCACTGGCATCTGCGTATCCTGGGTGACGGGCCTGAGCGAGAGACTCTGCACGGGCTTGCGGTGCAAGGTGGTGTTGCGGAGCGAGTGTCCTTGGAAAGGTGGACATCTGATATCTCCAGTGCATACGTGAGTTCCCATCTATTCGTTATGTCGTCGCTGTGGGAAGGTTTTCCCAATGCGCTCGCAGAGGCCATGAGCCATGGCTTGCCGGCTGTCGGTTTTAGGAATGCTGCCGGCGTTGCCCAGCTCATCACCGATGGAGAGACGGGCTGGCTCGTCGATGGACTGGACCCTGAGGCAGGACTGGCGCAGGTCCTATCCGCGGCCATGGCCGACGGTGCTGAACGATCTCGCCGCGGTGCCCGAGCTGCCGAAAGTATGGCTATCTACGCTCCTGAAGCCCAATTCGATCGCTGGGCGAGACTGCTCAGCACGGTGATGGACGAAACTGTTCCTTGACCGCGTCGCTGGTCACGATCGGGATAACCGTTTTCAACGCCGCTGATACCGTCGAGGGGGTGATCGCCTCTGCGTTAGCACAAACCTGGCGCCCCATCGAGGTGGTGGCTGTGGATGACTGCTCAACCGATGCTAGCGCCGAGATACTGACCAGCTTGGCCGCCCGGCATCCCGAAATCAGACTGTTCCGCAATCAGGCAAACAGCGGCGTCGCTGTCACGCGCAACCACATCCTAGCGGAGGCACGCGGCGAGTTCGTCGCTTTCTTCGACGATGACGACCAAAGCCTGCCAGAGCGCGTTGAGGCGCAACTAAATCGAATTCTAGCTTACGAGCGCGACTTCGCCTGCGGAGCGCCGGTGATTTGCCACACAGCGCGCCAACAGCGATATGGGGATGGTCGCGAGCGTGTCGAGCCCACCATGGGCCAGCGCGAAGGATGCCCCGCACCGGCCGGGCTGGCTGTCGCGCGGCGTATTCTGTTGGGAACGCCGGTGGCAAACGGCTATGGAGCCTGTCCCACCTGTTGTCAGATGGCGCGCCTGGACGTCTACCGTGCGTTGGGCGGCTTTGACCCGCAGTTGAGGCGTGGCGAGGACACCGAATTCAACATCCGCCTTGCCAAGGCTGGGGGGCATTTCGTCGGCATCGCCCGGCCGCTCGTCGTGCAGACCATGACTAAGACATCGGACAAGACCTTGGCTGAGCAATACCGCAACATACTGCTGCTGATGGACAAACACCGCGATGTCATCGGCAGCGCGGGACAGTATATTTTTTGCCGGCGGTGGATCGTCGCCAAACAGCTGTGGCTGGAGAGCCGCCGAACCGAATTCGCCCTGTCTCTCTTCTCGCTATCATTGGCCCACCCAATACTGACCGCCCGGCGTCTGGTGGTGGCCTTACCAAATATGGGGTTGAACCTTGCCTTAAGGCGCTTTTACGGCGGAATCGAAGGTTGAATTGGACGCTCCTCTCGTTACCATCGGCCTGACTTGCTTCAACGCTCACGACAGCATTGCCCGTGCGATCTCCAGCGCGCTGGCGCAGGACTGGCCAAACATAGAGGTATTGATCGTCGACGATGCCTCCACTGACGGTTCGCTTGCGTGCGCACACGTGGCCATTGCCGGCGACCCGCGGGTCCGCATCATTCGCCATCAGCACAACACCGGCCCCGGCGGTGCCCGTGACACCATCCTGTCCCACGCGAATGGCGAATTCGTCGCCTTTTTCGACGACGACGACGAGAGCTTTCCAAGCCGCATATCAACGCAGTTGGCGACCCTTATTGCGTACGAGCAGCGTACTGGCGCTCGACTGGTTGCCTGCTACGCCTCCGGCATTCGGCACTATCCCAACGGTTATACCCTGAGCCTTCCGGCGATAGGCTCGCGAGGGGTGGAGGCGCCCAATGGGCCAGGCGTGGCCGACTACCTACTGATATACCGCCGCCGCACGGGCTGGTGCTATGGTTCGGGCACTCCGGCGTGCGCGCTAATCGCCCGACGCACGACCTTCACGACGGTGGGCGGCTTCGACGCTAACTTGCGGCGTGTGGAGGATGCCGATTTTGCCATACGCCTGGCGATGCTTGGCGGGCACTTCGTTGGCTCCGCAGAGAAATTGTTCGTCCAGTACGCCACCTCTGCCGCCGATAAGGTACCGGAAAAGGACCTGGAGGGCCAACTGCGCCTCGTAGCCAAGAACGAGCCCTATCTGCGCTCCATCGGTCGTTACTATTACGCACGGCACTGGCCGAAGCTGCGCTACTGGCACTTTAAGCGGCGTTATGGGCGGTTCCTGCTCGAATTGGTCGGACTATGTGTGCGTCACCCCGTTGAGGTGACAGCGCAACTGTACGCCACTGGACCCCGCCGTCTTCGACACGAGAGCCGCATGCGAGCGGGAGGGTAGCGCATGCGCCTCATGTTTGCTGCACGCATGATCGATCGAATGGCTGGTGGTGTCGAGCGCATGGTCATCACACTAACGAACGCCCTGGTAGCCCGGGGCCACGAGGTGGATCTGTTTACTTGGGATTTGCGCGGGGCCGAGGCATTCTACCCCATGGCGCCGAACGTCACCTGGCACCGGCTCGACATGGGCAGCCCCTCCGCTAAGGCCAGCAAGAAAATGATGTGGCGCCGTGCCCGCGCAATCCGCAGCCTAGTACGGCAACGCCGGCCCGAGGCCATCGTGTGCTTCCAGGACGGGCCGTTCTTGGCCATGAGAGCTTACACATTGGGCCTTGGAATCCGATTAGTAGCGGCCGAGCGCAATCCTCCCACTAGGTTTGACTACACGAGCGCTGGCCGACAGCGAATATTAGTTCTTCAGGGCTATCGCTCGGCAGCTCGCATTGTGGTCCAATGCGAAAGCTACCGTGTGCTCTATCCGAGTTTCCTTCGCGAACATATAGCCTGCATCCCCAATGCGGTGCTCACGGCCACGCGGCGCGCCGAACCACAGACTCCCAACCCCGATGGCCGATTCCGGCTGCTCTCAGTAGGACGGCTGTGCTATCCTAAAAACTATAGCGTGCTCCTTAAGGCTTTCGATCAACTTGCGCCCGGTTTTCCTGATTGGGACCTTGTGATCGTTGGCGATGGCGAGGATCGACCTAGGCTCGAGTCGCTCGTAAGAAAGTTCGGTCTCGAGCGCCGGGTCTTGTTGCCTGGTGTCAGCGCCCACGTTGAGAAATGGTACGCATCGTCTCAGCTATTCTGCCTGCCATCGCTGTGGGAGGGCTTTCCTAATGCCTTGGCCGAGGCGCTTGCACACGGTTTGCCGGCTGTGGGCTTCGCTGGGTGTTCAGGGG
>Ga0306920_100014081_pt1 | contig 10910 bp, 9 predicted proteins | sample flu12Cox44000170_FD_204666 | JGI IMG/M metagenome (GOLD analysis project Ga0306920, IMG submission 204666) | Lab enrichment of tropical soil microbial communities from Luquillo Experimental Forest, Puerto Rico - flux4day.12C.oxic.44.000.170 (v2)... | ecosystem: Environmental > Terrestrial >...
CTTTACGAGAATGCTGTGGTGGTGCCGGGTCCGGTGACCGAGGCCATGATGGCGGCGGCGAGGCGCCATGATATCGTGGTCGTGCTCGGCGTGAATGAGCGCGACCACGGATCGCTTTACAACACCCAGCTCATCTTCGACAGCGACGGACAGCTCGTGCTCAAGCGGCGCAAGATCACGCCGACCTTTCACGAGCGGATGATCTGGGGCCAGGGCGACGGCTCGGGCCTCGCGGTGGTGAACACCGCGGTGGGACGCATCGGCGCGCTCGCTTGCTGGGAGCACTACAATCCGCTCGCTCGCTACGCGCTGATGGCGCAGCACGAGGAGATTCACATAGCGCAATTTCCGGGCTCGATGGTCGGTCCGATCTTCGCCGAGCAGATCGAGGTGACGATCCGCCACCACGCACTCGAGAGCGGCTGCTTCGTCGTGAACGCCACCGGCTGGCTCAGCGAGGAGCAGATCGCAAAGATCGCGCCAGACGAAAAGCTGCGCCGCGCGCTGCGCGGCGGCTGCATGACCGCCATCATCTCACCGGAAGGCGCTCACGTCGTGCCCCCGCTCCGGGAAGGCGAAGGATTGCTCATCGCCGATCTCGACCTCGGGCTCATCGTCAAACGCAAGCGCATGATGGACTCGGTCGGTCACTACGCCCGCCCCGAGCTTCTCAAGCTGATCCTCGACAATCGCCCCGCGCGTCCGATGGAGACCGAGACCGGGCCCTCGCTGGTCTCGGTCTCCGACTCACCCGATGGGAGCATGTCTCATGAAACCGATGATGCCACCGCCGACCGAGCAGCTGATAAACGAGTTGCAGTCCTACGGGGTTCGGCTCCTTGACCCCAAAGCGGGACATGAGAGCCGCCGCGGCGGCGCCGGCCCGTCCGACCACAAGGCGATCACCATCGATGGAATGACGGTGATGGTTCCGGTGCACACGGCGCCGGCGTTCGAGAGCCCGTATCTGGTCGAGAAGCCCGACGCTGGCGGCCGCAGCAAAATCAGCCGCGACGGTGTCGCGCTGGCGAGCGTGAGCTTCCCGACGCGCCCGCGCTTCTACGACCTCACCACGGCGGACGGCATACCCTATTGGAAGATCGCCGTGCTGCACGGCCGCGACGTGCTCGCGACGACGGTGCTGCAGAGCTGCATTCGTTACCAGAGCCGCACTAAGACCTGCCGGTTCTGCGCTATCGGACAGTCGCTCGCCGCCGGCCGGACCATTGAACGCAAGACGCCGGAGCAACTCGCCGAGGTCGCCGAGGCGGCGGTCAAGCTCGACGGCGTCACGCACATGGTGATGACCACCGGCACGCCGCCCGCCACCGATCGCGGCGCCGCCATTCTCGTGGACAGCGCCGCGGCGGTGAAAGCCGCGGTCGACCTGCCGATCCAGGGCCAATGCGAGCCGCCTGACGACAACAATTGGTTCGAGCGCATGAAGGAGGCCGGCATCGATGCGCTCGGCATGCATCTCGAACTGGTAACCCCTGAAGTCCGACTGCAAATCATGCCGGGTAAGGCACAGGTCTCTGCCGAACGTTATTTCGACGCCTTCGCCGCCGCGGTGCCGGTGTTCGGTCGCGGCCAGGTATCGACCTATCTTCTCGCCGGCCTCGGGGACACAAAGGAACTCGTGCTCGCGACCTGCGAACGGTTGATCGAGCTCGGCGTCTATCCATTCGTGGTGCCGTTCGTGCCTATCTCCGGCACGCCGCTCGAGAGCCATCCTGCTCCTGCTCCGGCCTTTATGCATGAGATTCTGCAACCGCTCGCGGCGATGCTGCGCGGTAGTGGACTGTGCGCGACCGACATCAAGGCCGGTTGCGGCAAATGCGGCGCGTGCTCTGCGCTCTCAACCTATGAACGGGTAGTTGCATGATTTTCGAGCCCTTCCCCATATTTCTGCCGTCGGAATACCGCGTCAAATTCGCGACCGAAGCCTGGGAGAGGCGTGAGGCCGCCAAGCTGCGCCGTCAGGTGTTCTGTGACGAGCAGGGCATCTTCGCAGGCGACGATCGCGACGCCATGGACGATATCGCGATCCCGATCGTCGCCATTTCCTCGCTCGGCGTAGCGCTCGAAGACGTGGTCGGCACTGTGCGCATCCACGAGGCCGAGCCTTGCATTTGGTGGGGCTCGCGGCTCGCGGTCGCCAAGGCTTACCGCCGGATTGGCGCGATCGGCACGTCGCTCATTCGACTCGCGGTTTGTTCAGCGAATGCCCGAGGCTGCCGCGCGTTCCTTGCCCATGTGCAGAGCCAGAACGCACTTCTGTTCCAGCGCCTACATTGGCACACCATCGAAGAGAAGGAGTTTCACGGCCGCCCGCATCACTTCATGCGCGCCGATCTCGCCCACTATCCTCCTATCGCCAACGCCGAGATCGGTTTCGTGTCGTTGCCGAAAATGGCCGCCTGATGCCGGGCGCGGTCGCCCTTCGCCAACTCGTCACGACGCTGCAAGCAAGCCGCGGGGTTGCGGGCAAGCGCGACATCGCCGCTGTCGCGGCGCGGCTCGGCCTCTCCGACGCTTCTGTCGTTCCGGTCGGAGACGACTGCGCCGCGATCCCCGACGGCGACGGCTTCCTGCTGCTCGCCATCGAAGGCTTTATGAACGAATTCGTCGCCAGCGATCCCTGGTTCGCCGGCTGGTGCGGCGTCATGGTCAACGTCTCCGATGTCGCAGCTATGGGGGGCCGGCCGATCGCCGTGGTGGACGCGGTCTGGGCAGCGAGCGAGCGCGACGCGCAACCCATGCTCGACGGTATGCGCGAGGCGTCGGAGGCCTTCGGCGTTCCGATCGTCGGCGGCCACACCAATAAGCGCACCGATCGCGGCCAGCTGTCGGTCGCGATCCTCGGCCGCGCCAAGCGGCTGCTGACCTCCTTCGATGCGCGGCCGGGCGACCGCCTGGTAGCGTCGCTTGACCTGCGCGGCCGCTACCGCGAACCGTTCGCCAACTGGGAGGCGGCAACAGACTCGCCGCGGCCGCGGCTGCGTGCCGATCTTAACTTACTCCCCGCGATCGCCGAGTCAGGTCTTGCGCGCGCCGGCAAGGACATTTCCCAGGGCGGGATCATCGGTACCGCGTTGATGCTCGCAGAATGCTCGGGCGTCGGCGCTATCATCGATGTCGACATGGTGCCGAAGCCAGACGGCGTGCCGCTCGAACGATGGCTGCAGACGTTCCCGAGCTACGGCTATCTGCTCGCGGTTTTGCCGGCAAACGTTCCAGCGGTGCTGGCACGTTTTCGCGACCGCGACATCGCCGCCGCTGATATCGGTATGGTCACTGCCGGTCGTCGTGTCATGATCGCCGATGGTGGCGCCGCGGAGACGATCTGGGATTTCGCGCGTGAACCGCTGATCGGCTGTGCGCCAGCGGCGGCGCTGGCATGAGCCGGGCATTGCGCATCGCCATCCTCGCCCATTCGACCAATCCGCGCGGAGGCGTGGTGCATGCGCTGGAACTCGGCGATGCGCTCACCCGCCTCGGTCACGACGCGACGGTGCACGGGCCCGATGCGAGCGGGCGAGGGTTCTTCCGCCCGACGCTTTGCCGGACTATCGCGATGGCCGCCTCCCCCGTCGGCCGCGACGTCACCGCGATGGTCGAACGGCGCATCGCCGACTACATCCGCTACTTCGAGCACGTGGACCATCGTGGCTTCGACGTCTGGCACGCGCAAGACGGAATCTCAGGCAACGCCCTCGCAACGCTCAAGGCACGTGGCCTCGTTGGCGGCTTTGCCCGGACCGTGCACCACGTCGACAGTTTTTCCGATCCGCATCTCGCCGCCCTCCAATCGCGCGCGATCGCCGAGGCGGACCACCTGCTGACGGTGAGCAGGCTTTGGCAAGATTGGCTTGCCCGCGAGTATGGCCGGGACGCGAGCCTCGTGGGGAACGGCGTCGATACCAACCGCTTCGCGCCTATCTCAGATGCGAGCGATGCGGCGCTACGCTATCGGCTGAGCATTGCGGCGGATCAGCGCGTATTTCTCGCCATCGGCGGCGTAGAGGAGCGCAAGAACACGATCGGCATCTTTGAAGCCTTCCGTATCTTTCATGCAAACGATGCATCGTCCTGCCTCGTGATCGCCGGTGGCGCCTCGCTCCTCGATCATGACGCGTACCATGCTCGCTTCGTCGCGGCGGTGGCGCACAGCGCGCTGCCGGATGGTGCGGTGATCCGCACTGGCCCGCTGCCGCAGGAGTTGATGCCTGCGCTCTATCGTGCCGCGCACTGCCTCCTGTTCCCCTCGATCAAAGAAGGCTTTGGCCTGGTTGTACTCGAGGCCATGGCAAGCGGCATACCGGTCGTGACCTCGCGTCTTGCGCCCTTCACCGAATATCTCGGCGACGACGATGTGCTCTGGTGCGACCCACGCGACGCGACATCGATCGCCACCGCTATGGCCGCCTCACTCGATGGCGCGCGCCGGACAACACTCATCACTCGTGGGATGAGGGTCGCGGCCCGCCACGACTGGACCGCCACCGCGCAAGCCCACCTGGCGACTTATGAAAGCCTCAGGGAGCCCGTCCATGCCTGAAATGCGTTTTCGCATCCGCTGGCCCGACGGCACGCCGGAAACATGCTATTCGCCCTCGCTGGTGATCAAGGACTTCTTTGCTCCGGGCGAGAGCTATTCGCTGCACGAATTCCTCAGACTCAGCCGCGCCGCGCTCATGCTGGCGAGCCAACGGGTGGAGACAAAATACGGTTGGCCCTGCCAGCGCGCCTTGAACCAGCTCGCCCGCCTCGAGGACACGGCCGTTGCCTTCGTCGGCGATCCCGCCGCAAGCGTGGCGGTGGACGCGTTCGAAGAATGACGTTGGAGTCCTCGTGATGACCCCTCTCGTCGAGCACCACTCCGTCATCGTTGTCGGCGCCGGCCAGGCCGGCCTCTCGATCAGCTGGCACTTGGCGAACCGCGGCATCGGCCACGTCGTGCTGGAGAAGGAACGCGCGGGACAAACCTGGCGCACCGAGCGCTGGGACTCGTTCTGCCTGGTGACACCGAACTGGCAATGCCAGCTGCCCGGATTTCCGTATCGGGGGGGGGATCCGCACGGCTTCATGCTGCGCCAGGAAATCATCGATTACATCGATGCGTTCATTGCGTCGTTCGATCCACCCCTGCGCGAAGGCTTGACGGTGCACAGCGTCAAGAGCAACGCTCAGGGAGGATTCACGCTTGAGACCTCGCAAGGCCACCACCTCGCGGATCAAGTGGTGATCGCGGTCGGCGGCTATCAGATCCCGGTCATTCCGCGCTGCGCCGAACGGCTACCTCCCGATATCGTGCAGATTCATTCCGCCGCCTACCGCAATCCGGACCAGATTCCCGGCGGCGCGGTGCTAGTGGTAGGCAGCGGACAATCCGGCTGCCAGATCGCGGAGGACCTGCACCTGGCCGGCCGCAAGGTGCACCTGTGCGTGGGCGATGCTCCGCGGGTGGCCCGCCGGTACCGCGGCAAGGACGTCGTCGAATGGCTGCACCTTATGGGCTATTACGACCTGCCGGTGCACGAGCATCCGTTGCGCGAGGGTGTGCGCGACAAGACTAATCACTACGTCACCGGGCGCGACGGCGGCCGCGACATCGACTTGCGCCAACGCGCGCTCGAAGGCATGGAGCTCTACGGCCGCCTTCTCAATGTCGACGGCGATCGACTCATTTGCGACGACAATCTCGCACAATGCCTCGATCAGGCCGATCGGGTCTCCGAAAGCATCAAGACCAGCATTGATGGTTTCATCGACAAGAAGGGCATCCCAGCTTCGACGGAACCGCGCTATAGCCCGGTGTGGACGCCACCGCGCGAGCGGCCGGAGCTCGACTATCGCGCCGCCGGGATCACGTCAGTTGTGTGGTGCATTGGCTTTCGCGCCGACTACAGCTGGATCGATCTGCCAGTGTTCAACGGCCGCGGCCAGCCGGTTCACGTGCGAGGCGTCACTCCGATGGCGGGCGTGTACTTCCTCGGGCTGCCCTGGCTCTATACCTGGGGCTCCGGCCGCTTCTCCGGCGTGGCGCGTGACGCGCAATATCTCGCTGAGTACATCAAAGCCCGGGTCGCCTTGACGCAGCCGGAAAGCGAAGCCGCCCTCAACGAAGCCGCGATCGGGTCGTAGATGAACCATGCAGGGTAATCAAATAGATCCTCCTTTGCCGCACTGCGTATGTCGCCTTGTGATGCGGCGCCACGTTGTCGGAACGCTATGTCCGTGACCGCGGAAGCTGACAAAGCCAGGGGTACTCACGCCCGTGGAGCTGCAGTCGCTGTAATCAAAAATCAGCTGCAAAGTGATTAGGGTCGCGTTAGCTGTAGGAGCAAGCCATCTCACGCCAGTACCGTCGCCGTACTCGTCGGGGAGATGCACCGATAGTGTTATAACGTAGTGGCGATGGTTCTAATTAATTAGGCCCCCGACAATGTTGCCGCGACAGGCAGGCGGGCGGCGCTGTAGATTGATTATTCGACTTCCAACAGAGGCTACTGCACCACTCCGGTGCCCCAACGTCGGTGCATGAAGCACTCCCAAGGTGCGAACAGCGTTTTATCGGTCACGAGCCCGATAGCGATGATCACCAGCATGATTCCGATCACCTGGTCCATGGCGCTGAGTTCGCGGCCAGAGTGAAGGAGATGGCCGAGCCCGAAGCACTTGCACCGCGTGTTATCGGACTATTTTCAAGATCATCATGACGCGAGAACGCATCTTTCGCTTAACAAGGATTGTCCACGGCCTCGTTCTGTACAACTACCCTCCACAGTCCTCGGCGTCCCTGTCTGTCGCGGACCAGCCCGAGGCCGTACAAGGAAGTACTTGAGAATGAACCTGTCCTCACGGGCGCGGAGCGCTGCATCAATACATCGGCGAGGTCGTCTTCAAGGGCGAGGTCTTCCCCCGGCGAGGCGGATTGGCAGTCGGAGTCTTCGGCGACGGCCGCATTTTCGTTTCCGGGGTTGCGGAACACCAAGGTCCGGACGGCGGCGGCCTGATTGCCGTCATCGTCGCGGTTTGAAACGGCGTGGTCTGTCAGCCCTTGGGGTCGTACGCGACGCCGATCGCCGCGGGCAAACGCGCCGACCGGCCCAGGCCAGCGAGCACGGCGAGCGCGATGAGGTAGGGCAGCATCTGCACGACATACGAGCTGATTGGCAGCCCGATTGCCTGTACCCGCAAATACAGCGCCTCGGCCGCACCAAAGACAAGACAGGCCACCAGGGTACCGAATGGCATCCAGCGGCCGACGATGATGGCGGCGAGCGCGATGTAACCGCGGCCATAGGTCATGCCGTCTGAAAAAGTCCCGATCTGCTGGAGCGCAAGCACCGCGCCGCCGAGACCCGTGATCGCACCGCAGGCAATCACCGCCAGCGCACGAACGCGCAGCGGTTGCGCGCCGATAGCGAAGGCGGCAATCGGATTTTCCCCGACCGCACGCAACAAGAGTCCGGGCTGAGTCCGCATCAGCATCAGGTAGATCGGGACGGTTAGCAGCAGAGCCAGATAGGTGAGCGGCGGCTGTTGGAACAGGAGTGGGCCGATCCAGGGCAGATCGGCCAGGCCTGGGACGGGCCAGGCGGGCAGCAGCGCAACCTGGATCACCGGGGCTTGCCCGCGGCCGACGAAGCTTCGCAGCAGGAAGCTGGTGAGACCGATCGCCAGGATGTTGGCAGCCAGTCCTGTCACCATCTGCTCCGCCTGAAAGCGCACTGTGACGATCGCGATCATTGCCGCCAGGCATGCCCCGGCGACGATGCTTGCCAGGAAGCCGAAGGCGGCATGGCCGGTGAGAAACGTCGCTACCGTGGCACCGAACGCTCCGGCCAACATCATGCCCTCGAGGCCGACAGCAAAGACGCCGGCCCGCTCCGACAGGATTCCGCCAAGGGCGGCGAACAGAAGCGGCGTGGCGATGCGCAGCGCGGCGACCAGAAAATCGATGCTCGACGCGTCCATGCTTATTGAGGCTTGCGCTCGGCCGACGCCATGGCCGCGAGAATGAACAACATGGTCAGTCCCTCGATCACGGCCACCAGCGACGAGGGCACGCCAACTTGTCGCTGCATCGCCAACGCGCCCGCCTCCAGGAATCCGAGGAATAATGCTGCCGGGATGAGCGCCAGGGGCTGCAATGCGCCGAGGAGCGCAATGGCGACTGCATTGAAGCCAAAGCCGTAGGAAAAGCCTTCGATGAGCCGGTAGTGAACGCCGAGCACTTCGACGCCGCCAGCAAGACCAGCCAAGGCTCCCGCCAGCAGCATGACCGTGATTGTGATGCTTGGCACCGAGAGGCCCGCATACAGCGCGGCCGGTCTGCTGGCGCCGGCGACGCGGATGGCGAACCCGAACGTCGTCCGCCACAGCAGCACGTAAGCGCCGACCGCAGCGACGACGGCGATCGCGAAGCCAATATGAAGCGGCGTCCGCGGCCACAGCTTCGGCAGCCACGCGGTCGCGGGCAACAGCGGCGACTGCGGAAAGCCGGCCCCTACTTCGCCGAGCGACCCGTGCAGCGCTTCACCGATGATGAGCAGTGCAATGAAATTCAGGAGCAGGGTCACCAAGACCTCGTGCACGCGGCGTGAAAGATGGATGATGGTAGCCACCCCCGCCCACAACGCACCGCCTGCCATGGCGGCCGCAAGCGCGAGCGCAATCGCAGCCGTGGGATGGGCAACCGGCAGCGCGAGAGCCGCCCAGGTCGCGCCAAGGCCGCCGATCGCGATCTGTCCCTCGCCGCCGATATTGATGATTTTCGCTCGAAAGCACAGCGCGATGCCGATGCCTGCCAAGAGATAAGGCGTCGCCTTGTTCAGCGCGAAGGCGACGCGATCGATGGAGCCGAAGGCGCCGGAGAAAAGCGCGAGATATGCGATGACCGGATCCTTGCCCGAGAGCGCGATCAGCACGGCCGTGCACACCAAGGCCGCTGCGACCGCGAGTGCGGCACGGATCAGCGACTCCTGGGTTAGCGCGACGCGCTGCATCAACGCCGGCAGCTGCAAACGGGCTCCCTCGGCGGCAGTCGTCATGCCGCCATGCCCGGCGACGGCTCGGCGCCTCCCGCCATCAGTAAGCCGATGCGTGCGGCGGTTGCTTCTGCGCGCGGAAGCACCCCCGCGAGACGGCCCGCGAACAGGACACCGATCCGGTCGCCGATGGCGAGCACTTCCTCGAGCTCGGAAGAAATATACAGCACGGCCGCGCCATAGGCCCGAAGCTCGAGCACGCGGTCGAGGACGAAGCGGGTCGCCACCGGATCGAGTCCCCAGGTCGCCTGCAGGGCCACGAGCACTCGGGGTGCGCGCCCGACCTCGCGCGCAACCACGATCTTCTGCTGATTGCCGCCGGAGAGTTTTTGTGCGGCGGCGCCCGTCCCTGGCGCCCGGATATCGAACTCGCGGATCAGGCCGCCGGCGCGAGAAATTTGCGCTGCCCGGTTGAGCCAGCCACGGTGTGCATAAGGCGGAGAGCGCACGTCGCGCAGCACCAGGTTCTCGGCGACCGTCATGGCTTGCACGAGGCTCATCTGGCTGCGATCGGCAGGGATGTAGGCGAGACCGGCGGCAACGCGCTCGGCGACACCGCAGCGCGTGGCATCGACGCCGTCGATCAGGATCCGCCCGCCGGAGGGGCGACGCATGCCGGCGATGGTCTCGGCCAGCTCGGCCTGCCCGTTCCCATCGACACCGGCGAGCGCCAGAACCTCGCCCGACGCCACCGACAAGTTGATGTCGTGGAGCCCGACGCTTCCCTCGCCGGCCGGCAGGCGGATGTTGGCGAGGGCGAGCATCGCCGGTCCGGGCGGACGCTCGGCGCGCTGAAACGGTTCGGAGACATCGCGGCCGACCATCAGGCGCGCGAGCTCCGCTTTGGTCGCGGCTGCCGCCGGCATGCGCCCGACTGCCTTGCCGTCGCGCAGCACGACAATGTCGTCACAGATTTCGAGCACTTCGTGCAGCTTGTGGGAGATGAAGATGATCGACTTCCCTTCCGTCCGCAGCCGTCGCATGACCTCGAGCAGCGCGGACACCTCGGGCGGGCTCAGATTCGAGGTCGGCTCGTCCAGGACGAAGAGGTCGGCGCCCCGCAGAATGGCTTTGAGGATCTCGACTCTCTGCCGGCGGCCGAGCGGCAGCCGACCCACCTCCGCGTCGGGATCGAGATCAAGACCGTAGCGCGCGCTGGTCTCGCGCAGCGCATGGCCGACAGCGCCCCGGCGCAGCCAGCGGCCTGCGGCGCGCCAGCCCAGCATCACGTTTTCCGCCACCGTCATGGCATCCACCAGCATAAAGTGCTGATGGATCATTCCAATGCCCGCAGCGATCGCGTCGCCCGGCGTATGCTCGCAGAGCTCGCGGCCCTTGAAGATGATGCCGCCGCCGTCCGGCGGGATCATCCCGAACAGGATCTTCATCAAGGTGCTTTTGCCAGAGCCGTTCTCGCCGAGAAGTCCGACGATCTGCCCGCGCCCCACATCGAGGCTGATGCCGGCATTCGCGCGCACATCGTCAAACCACTTGACGATGTCGCGCATTTCCAGGAACGGCTCGGATTGAGACACGGTTTACGCCCCGCTCCGCGCCCTACAGGGGCCAAGATAACAGGCCCGTGTGTCCCGGATGCGGCACAGCACGAGCGCATCCACGGCAGATGCATCGTCCTCGAACGGTATGCGCGAAGCGGTGCGATGCTGATCCGGGACCGCCGCGGAGTGCACCGTGCGCGTGTAGGGGGCGGGTTTGAAACCCGCCTCTACAAGGTGCCGGAGCTTCGTAAGGTCCCGGATCTGCAACGCACCAAGTCCGCAGCGCACGCACTGCTGCGCGAGTTGCGATGTTATCAGGTGCGCTGCCTCCATACTGTATTGCGCCCGTTTCAGT
>Ga0306920_100014083_pt1 | contig 10909 bp, 7 predicted proteins | sample flu12Cox44000170_FD_204666 | JGI IMG/M metagenome (GOLD analysis project Ga0306920, IMG submission 204666) | Lab enrichment of tropical soil microbial communities from Luquillo Experimental Forest, Puerto Rico - flux4day.12C.oxic.44.000.170 (v2)... | ecosystem: Environmental > Terrestrial >...
ACCGCTCCGACCGGGAGGCTGCAGAGTCAGCGCAGCGCGCGTTGCCGGGCGAGGGTCATACTCTCGCCCAGGCCGACCTCGGCGTCCCTGCGCAGGCGTACCGGCTGTGGCAGGAAATTTCCGCGCGCGGGCGTATCGATGTGCTGGTGAATAACGCCGGCATTTTCCCGGACCATCCGCCGCTCACGACCGAGTACGCAGATTGGACGGCGGCCTGGCAGCAGACGATCTCGATCAACCTGCTGGGACCCGCGCAACTCTCCTACTGTGCCGCTCGGGCCATGGCCGGGGAGCGCGGTGGACGGATCGTGAATGTCTCCTCGCGCGCCGCCTTCCGCGGCGAGCCCGGCGCGCCGGCCTATGCTGCCAGCAAGGCGGGTCTGAACGCCTTGAGCCAGTCGCTCGCCAAGGCGCTGGCTCCGCGAGGCGTGTACGTGTTCGTCGTGGCCCCGGGGTGGGTGTCGACGGCGCGGGTCGCCCGCGCGACTCAGGACAAGACGGTGCTCGCGGATCAGCCGCTCGGCCGGGTCGCGACTCCCGGAGAGGTCGCGCAGGTCGTGAGCTACTGCGCGCTCGACGCGCCGGCCAGCATGACGGGGGCCATTCTCGATGTGAACGGCGCCTCGTATCTGCGAACGTAGGGCGCCTAACCCGTTGTGAATCTCACGTTGGCGAACCAGAGCGACTGCCAGCGGCTCTTCTTCGCCTCCGCGGACAGCGTGCGGGGTGAGGCCGGCTGTGCAGCGGCGAACGCAGCTCGCGCATCGAGCACGCTCACATTCACCACACCATACAGGCACTGCCCGCGCCAGAGCGCGCCCACCAGCACGCCGCAGTCTCGGCACAGGAGCATCTCGGCAAGACGATCGCCCTGTGCGTACCGGCGGGTGTCGCCGTCGTCGCGGATCTGGACGGTCAGTGATCCTCGCGGATCCGACACCCAGGCGGCGCCGTGCTTGCGACAAAACTCGCAGTCGCAGGCTCGCGGCGCGTAAGTCTCAGGCGCGCGCTCGAGCTCGACGCTTACCCTGATGTTGCCGCAATGGCAGCCACCGGCGAGCTGCGGCACCGGGGTCAGGTCCGATCGAGCGGCGTCGTGCCGCCGCTGAAGCGCGCGTGTGCCTGCGCCAGCCGATAGCTGCGCGCCGCGCGCCAGCGGCGCCACTCGCGCATGCAGCCGAACGCGTACACCAGCTTGAACATCCGCAGCCGCCACAGCACGCGCGGGGTATCGAACAGGTCGCCGGCCAGCATGGAGATGACGCCCTGTTCGATCTGCAGGCGGTTGCTCGGCCGGCGGAACAGCCGTGCCATGACCGGATCGTTGAAGCGGTAGATGAAGAAGGAGAAGCGCCGAATGCCCCGGCGCTGCCGACTCTCCAGCCTGCGCAACAGCTCCTTTTCGGCCGCCGGCTCGCGCAGCGCCGCATCGACCGCCTGAGCGGCCTGCTCGGCGCTGTACATCGCCAGATAGACGCCCGAGGAGAATACCGGATCGATGAAGGCGAACGCGTCCCCGACTAGCACCCAGCCCGGCCCGCCGATCTGCCGCGAATCGTAGGAATAGTTGCCGGTGACGTGCGCCTGGTTGCCGATGAGCTCGGCGTGCTCGAGTCGCTGCCACATTGCCGCATTGCGTTGCAGCGTCGCGTGCAGGAACTCCACGGTGCGTCCGCGGCGTTGCTTGAAGTAATCGGGGCGGCACACCGCGCCGACGCTCATGACGCCGTCGGGCAGCGGGATCATCCACATCCAGCCCTGCTCGAAGCGGTAGATGCTGATGTTGCCCGCGTCCTCGCCCGGGCGTGCCTCGGCGCCGCGGAAGTGGCCGAAGATCGCCGCGCTCTGGTGCTGAGTGTTGCGACGCCGCAGCCGGCGGCGTGCGGAAAGGAAGGTGTCGCGGCCGCTCGCGTCCACGAGATAGCGGGCCTGGATGCGGTAACTGTGGCCGGCGTCGGTGCGCACCTCGAGCCGGGTATCCCGCGGGCCGAGCTGTTCGCACTGCACCGCCTCGTGGCCTTCGCGCGCGCTCGCACCGCAGGAGCGGGCATGCTCGAACAACATGCGGTCGAAGTCCGCACGCCACACCTGATAGGCGTGCGGCGGGCTGTTGCCGAGAGCGCGGCAAAACGCGAAGGTGTTGTAGCCGCGCTCGTTGTCCGCCTCGAAGTCTGCCCCGCACTTGCGGACACCGAGCGCACGCACCTGCTCGAGCACGCCCAACCGCTCGAACAGCGGCAGGTTCATCGGCAACAGCGACTCGCCGATATGGAAGCGCGGGTGATGCGCCTTTTCCACGACGATCACGCGGTGGCCGGATCGCGCGAGCAGTGCCGCGGCGGTACTGCCTGCGGGGCCGCCACCGATCACCGCCACATCACAGCTTTCCACGCTCATCGCAGTGCAAGCCTAAGGCCGCGTAGCGCGTCGCGCCAGATATGCGTGGTGCGGCGCTAGGCGCTCGGCGCGCCGCTCTGCACGGCATGGATCCGGCGGACCGCCTGCATCGTGTCGGCCTCCGCGGCATTCTTGTCGGTGCGATAGCGCTTCACTCGTGCGAGTCGCAGCGCGAGGCCGCCCGGATAACGGCTGCTCGCCTGCAGGTCGCTGAAGGCCACCTCCACCACGAGCTCAGGCTTGAGGTACACGGTCCAGCGATCCCGGTGAGTCTCGCGCTCGAGGAACTCACGGGTCTGCCACTCGAGCATGGCATCCGTCAGCCCCTTGAAGGTCTTGCCGAGCATCACGTATTCGCCGGTCGCGGGATCTAGGGCACCGAGATGCAGATTGGAGAGCTTGCCGCTGCGGCGGCCGTGGCCCCACTCGGCGGCGAGGACCACCAGGTCGAGTGTGTGCGCGCGCTTGATCTTGAGCCAACCTGCCCCGCGATTGCCGGCCTCGTAGGGCGCCTCGAGCGACTTCGCCATGAGACCTTCGTGACCGGCGGCGAGCGCGGCGGCGTAGAACTCGCGCGCCGCGGGTTCTGCGGCGGTCACGAGTCGTGGCATCAGAGCGGCGGCGGGCACGGCGCCGACGAGCGCTTCGAAGCGCTCGCGCGTCGGGCGGTCGACGACGCTTTGCTCCTCGATCCGCAGGCAATCGAAGAAGAATCCCTTGAGCGGCAGTCCGGTACGCATCGCTTCGACATCGAGCCTGCGCCCGACTCGGCGCATCGTGATCTGGAACGGATGCGGTCGACCCGTGGCATCGACCGCGATCACTTCGCCGTCGATGATCAGCGCCTGCGCCGGCAGTGAGCGCGCGAGCTCGACGATTTCCGGCAGTGCCGCCGTGACGTCGTTCAGTCCGCGCGTGTAGATGCGCACCTCGGCGGCGTGCTTGTGCACCTGGATGCGGGCGCCGTCCATCTTCCACTCGAACGCTGCCTCACCGCCAAGCTCCCGCAGTGCCGTGCCGACATCCGGAGCCGTCTGGGCGAGCATGGGGGCGACCGGCATGAACAGCTCGAGCTGGAATTTGCCGAGAGCCGCAGCACCGCCGCGCAGCGCGGCCTGCGCGACTGCACCGAGATCACGTGCATACATCGCGGCTCGGCGCACCTGCGGCCCGCTCACGTGCGAGGCTGCAGCGATCGCCTCCAGCATGACTCCTTCCAGCGCGCCCTGACGCAGCTCCCCGACGAGCAGCTGCAGGAGGAAGCTCTGCTCGACAGCGGTCATGAGCGCAAACAGCCCGCGCAACGCCTCCGCGCGGTGTCCGGCGGAGCCCGCACCGCCGATGGCGGCGAGCGCGCTGAGCCGCCGGTCAACCTCGGCAATCGATAGCGTTGGCACGTCTGCCGCGGGAAGAGCGGCCGCGCGGCTCACGGCGGCCGGGCCGATGCCGATGCGGCCCTGCGGCAGCTCACCCGAGAGATAGTGCACGGCGATACCGATCTCCTCGGGCTGAAGTTGCGCGAGGAGTGCGGCGAGCTCGCCGATCTTGGCCGAGCGGGCCGCCGTGGCAGCGACGCGTTGTGAGGTTTCGGCGAGGGTCGCTAACAGGGTCACGGCGTCGATGGTAGGTCCGCAGGTGCTACCGACCGTGCAGAGGGTCAATGCATGTGCTCGGACAGGCTGAGGAGATTCTGCGCACTCACGCGGATGACGCCACCGCGCGGGCTGTCGATGTCGGCGATGAGAAGGAAGGCGATCGCGAGCAGCACCGGCAGGATGATGAGCAGCAGGCTACCTACGGTCGCACCCCTCGCTGCGTAGCCGACCATGACGTTGCACAGCAGCGCGATCAGCGACATCAGCAGCCACGCGGCCGGCGGGATGCGGTTCCACCACGCCGCCTGCGTGTAACTCTCTGAGTTGAGCACGTCGTTCATCCCGGCAGCCGCGAGTGCCGTGAGAGCGCTCGGTTGCGCGAGCGCTGCGTTCTGCACCGCAGACCAGAGCTGCCGCTCCAGCTGAGTGATTCGTTGTCTGATCTCTACGCGGCGCTCTTCGTCGCGCGCCTGATACAGACGGATCCGCTGATCGAGGTAGCTTCGCAGCAGCATGCGCGTCATCGCGGCATCGGTTGCCGGCAGGAGTCCCGCGCGCGCGTACTCCGTGCCGATGGCGTTCGCCTCCTCCGCTTCGTCGTTCTTGCGCTGATCGTAGCGGATGACCGCCATGGAGAAAGTGAACCCGACGATCAGTCCGAGGAGCGTCAGTGACGCAGTGAGTACGAGGCTAAAGGGCTCGGGCGCATGTCCGCCGTGGGCTTCGTGGCTGCGGCGCAGGGCGGCGCCAAGCTGTGCACACAGCCAAAACGCGACCAGAGCGAGCACGAACACGAGCAACGGGTAGTCGGTCACTGTGGACATAGGCGGCTGGCCCCGCCGCTATTTCAGCGGCTCCTTTTGTCGGTGATTATTGCCGATCACCCTGGCTCACGCACGCTCCGGCGCGCGTTGAAGGGTTGATGGGATGCGGCGAGTGCCGCGATGCGGCTTCACTGCAGGCCGTATGATGCGACTACGGGTGAGCTCACAAAACACGAGTCGGGGAGCACGATCATGTGGACAGTTCCAGTGGCGGCAGTCAGTCTGGCAGTGGCTCTGTCCCAGTCTGCCGGCGCGGCGGTGCCCCAGACCATGCGCGCCGCCGCCATCGACAAGGCGGGCGGTGCGGAGGTCATCACGCTGCACACCCTGCCGGTGCCGAAGCCCGGCGTGGACGAGGTGCTGATCGCGGTGCACACGGCGGGCGTCGCGTCGTGGGACGTGTACGTTCGTCAGCACCCCGATGAGCTCAAACATTCCCGTTTTCCCCTGGTGCTGGGTACTGACGCCTCGGGTGTCATCACTGCGGTGGGGTCACAGGTTAAGGGCTTCAAGCCTGGCGATGAGGTGTACACCTACAGCTGGGACAACCCGAAAGGCGGCTTCTATGCCGAGTACGTGGCGGTGCCGGCGAAGCTCGTCGGTCACCTGCCGCCGGGCATGAGCCTGCGGGATGCTGGCGCGATCGCCACGACTGGGCTTACCGCGATCCAGGGAATCGACGATGTCCTGCACATCAAGCCCGGCGAGACGCTGATCATTCACGGCGCGGCGGGAGGCGTCGGAAGCCTGGCGCTGCAGTTCGCCAAGCTGCGCGGCGCACGCGTGCTCGCCACGGCTACCGGAGAGGACGGCGCGAGCTTCGTGAAGCGCCTCGGAGCGGACGCCGTGGTCGATGGCCGCAAGGGCGATATCGTCGCCGCCGCGCGCCAGTTCACCCCGGGAGGAGTCGATGCGGTGTTGGCATTCGCCGGCGGTGACGCCCTCGAGCGCTGCCTCGATGCGCTGAAGCCCGGAGGTCGCGTAGCCTTCCCCTTAGGAGTAAGCCCCGAGCCCAAGCCACGTGTGGAGCTGAGAAGCGAGACCCGCTACAACGCGGTGGCCGGGCTCCAGGAGTTCGAACGGCTGAATCAGTCGATCGTCGCCTCGAAGCTGCAGGTGCCCATTGCGGCGGAGTACCCGCTCCCCGATGCCGCCAAGGCGCAGGAGCGCGTCGAGGCCGGACACGTGCTCGGCAAGGTGATATTGCAGATCCGCTGAGGCTCGCCGCGACGGTCCGAGCGGCTAGGATGCGGGCGGCGCGCCGCCCTCACGCCGCCGCCGTTCGACGAAGGCTTCCAGTGCCTCCTGCACGGCGGCATCGAGCGCCGGCGGCTGAAACCCCGCGAGCGTGTCACGCCACACGGTCGTGGCGCGCTCCGTCGCGGTCTTGGAGCCGGCCTCCACCCACGCGCCGTAGTTGCGCCAGTCCGAGACCAGCGGCGCGTAGAAGGCATCGCGGTAGCGCTGCATGGTGTGGGCCGCGGCGAAGAAGTGGCCACCCGGCCCGACCTCGGCAACCGCATCGATACCGATCTCCTCCGGCGTCGCCGGTACCGGCTGGAAGAGCTCGGCGAACATCTGCAGCATCTCGACATCGAGAATGAACTTCTCGAATGAGGCGTTGAGTCCGCCTTCGAGCCAGCCGGCGGCGTGCAGGACGAAATGACAGCCGCCAAACAGGGCTCCCCAGAGACTCATCTGCGCCTCGTAGGCGGCCTGCGCGTCGGGCGCGTTGGACGCGGTGGCGCTCGAACACCGCCATGGCACGCCGATGCGTCGCGCCAGCTGGCCGGCCCCAAAAGCCGCCTTGGCGTACTCGGGCGTGCCGAAAGCGGGTGACCCGGATTTCATGTCGACGTTGGAAGTGAAGCTGCCATACATGACCGGGGCGCCGGGACGCACGATCTGCGACAGCGTGATGCCGAACAGCGCTTCGGCGTGCGCGAGTGTCAGCGCTCCGGGAATCGTTACCGGTGCCATGGCGCCGGCCAGCGTGAACGGCGTGACGATCATCAGCTGGCCATGCCGCGCGAAATAAATGATGCCGTCCGTCATCGGCACGTCGAGCTGCAGCGGCGAGTTGGTGTTGCAGATGCTGAAGCAGCGCGGCGCGGCCGCAAAAGCCGCTTCGTCGATTCCGTGCGCGATGCGCAGCATTTCGAAGCAGTCGGCCAGCTGACCGTCGCCGCGGGAATAGATATTCGGCGCCTTGTCACTCAGGGTGAGCTGCGCGAGGGTCGTGTCCAGGTGACGTTCGTTGACCGAGGTGTCCTGCGGCTCGGTAGTCTGCGCCAGTACGTGGATGACGTCGAAGGACTGCGAGAGACGCACGAAGTCGCGAAAGTCGGCGATCGTACCCGTGCGCTTCCCACGCTGCAGGTCGCTCACGCTCGGCGGACCTGCGACCGGTGCAAACACCACGTGCTTGCCGCCGACGCGACAGCTGCGCGCCGGATTACGCCCGACGATAGTGACCTCGGCAGGTACGCTCGCGAGCGCCTGGCTCACCAGGCCCGGGTCGAGCCGCACCATCTGGCTCGTCTCGTCGACGCTCGCGCCCGCGGCGGCGAGCACCACCCGCCCGCGCGGGGAGAGCACGCGCATTCCCTGGCGCTCGAGAATACCGAGCGCCGCGAGATGCATGCTCTCGACGTGATCGTCGGAGAATATCCTCACCGGCGTGAAGGGATTGAGCAGGTTGCGGTAGCGCAGAGAGCGCTCCGCGTGGCCGCCTGCCGCTCTCTCTCGATCTCGCCTGCGGGGTCTCGTGCTCACTGTTGCAACCGGCGGCGCGCGGTGGGGCGGCCGCGGCCGCAATGAGTTCGGGAGCTGCAATAGAGCCCGAGGGCCGAAGGCGCGTCAAGCGGGGAAAAGGCATAGCCGCCCGCAAAAATGCATAGCTTGCACGGGGAGCCGGCGTGCGCTGCTGCGCGGTACCAGAACCGCTGCGGCGCCGCGCGCCGCGCAAGGCGCACGACGCCAGAGTGCGACCGGTGTCTCAGCAGGTGTTGACTGCGCGTCGGAGCCCGGCCGGCGTTGAGGAGATCCCTCGCGCGGTTGACGCAAAATGTCGACATCCCCGCTGGCGGAGCGTCGCGGCGCGCGGCCACGCCGCCGCCGTGGTAACTTTGTGACCTGCCGAGCCCCTATTTAAGGAGTCAGCAGCGGATGCCGAGCAGAGTTCCAGAGGGTCAGTCGCGGGGATGGATCATTCCGATCGGCGGCGCGGAAAACAAGGAGAACGACCGCCGCATCCTCGAGCGCTTCGTGCGCGTCTCGGGGGGCGAGGATGCCGATATCGTCGTGATTCCGACCGCGAGCCGCGTGCACGAGACCGGCCCGCGCTACGAGCAGGTGTTCCGGGCACTCGGCGCCTCACGCGTCACGGTGATGGACTTCGATACGCGACGCGACTGCCGCGAGCCCGGGCGCTTGAGGCGCCTCGAGGAAGCGAGCGGCATCTTTTTCACCGGCGGCAACCAGCTGCGGCTCACGACGCTGCTCGGCGGCACGCCGGTCGCCAGGCTTATCCGGCTGCGCAACGCGCGCGGCGTAACCGTCGGGGGCACCAGCGCCGGCGCCAGCATTCTCTGCGAGCACATGATCGCCGGGGGCGACGAGGGCTCTTCCATCGTGGCCGGCAGCGTACGGCTCGCACCCGGCTTGGGGCTCACGAATCGCTTCATCATCGATCAGCATTTTCGCGAGCGCGATCGCCTCGGGAGGCTCCTCACCGCGGTCGCCTACAACCCCTTTGCAGTGGGCATCGGGCTCGATGAGGACACGGCGGCCTTCATCCGACCGGACGAGGTGGTGGAGGTCGAGGGCAGCGGCAGTGTGACCCTGGTCGACCCGTCCGAGGTGAGTTTCTCCTCTATCGGTGCGGTCGAGGACGGCCAGCCCGCGTGCATGCTGGGCCTGCGACTGCACATGCTGGTGGCCGGCGCGACCTTCAACCTTCAGACGCGCGTCGCGACCGCGACCGCGCTGATCCAGTCGAAGGAGTGACCGACAGCTAAGTCCAATCCGCGCGACCGGTTGCCTTGAATAATTGCTACGACGAGCAACATCCATGCGCATCCTCGATCGTTCCGTGTACGTCGGCCCCTCGCTGTACGCGCGCTTCCCGGTCATCCGCCTGGAACTGGATCTCGGCGCACTCGAGGCCTGGCCAACCGCGCGCCTTGGCGAGCGCTTCATTGGCGCACTCGCCGACGCACTCCCTGGACTTGCCGAGCATGGCTGCTCCTATCGCGAGGCCGGCGGCTTCCTGCGCCGCATGCGCGAGGGCGAAGGCACCTGGCTCGGGCACGTGCTCGAGCACGTGGCGATCGAGCTGCAGAACATCGCCGGCGAGGCGGTGACCTTCGGCAAGACGCGCAGCGCGGCAACGCCTGGCGTTTACACCGTGGTCTACGAGTACGTGCAGCGTGATGAGGGTATTGCAGCGGGTGAGCTGGGGTTGCGCCTGCTGAGCTCACTCTTGCCTGCGGAGTTGCGTCCGCAGGGGAGCGTGCCCGAAGGCTGGAGCTTCCCCGAAGCGCGCGATCAGTTCATCCGCTTCGCGCAACGCCGCGCGCTCGGTCCTTCGACCGCGGCGCTGGTGCACGCCGCAGAGCGCCGCGGCATCCCGTGGCTGCGCCTCAACGACCAGTCACTGGTGCAGCTCGGCCACGGCAAGTACCAGCAGCGCATCCAGGCGACCGTCACCGGGCGTACGCCGCACATCGCGGTCGAGCTCGCGAGCGACAAGGAGGAGACCAACAAGATCCTCGCCGGCCTGGGGTTGCCGGTGCCGCAGCAGGAGCTGGTGCAGAGCGAGACCCAGGCGGTGCGGGCCGCGCGGCGCATCGGCTTTCCGGTGGTCACCAAGCCCTACAACGGCAACCACGGCCGCGGCATCTCGATCCGCCTCACCACCGAGGAGGAAGTGGCGCACGGCTACAACGTGGCACGCGAGCACTCGCGCTCGGTGGTAGTCGAGAGCTTCCTCGAGGGCGAGGACCACCGGCTGCTCGTCGTGAACGGCCAGCTCATTGCGGCCACGCGCCGCACCCCCGGACACGTGGTCGGCGATGGCGCGCACACCATCGCGCAGCTCATCGACATCGTCAACCAGGACCCGCGCCGCGGCGTGGGCCACGAGAAGGTGCTGACAAGGCTCGAGCTCGATGCGCAGGCGCACAAGATGCTCGAGCGTGCCGGGCTCGCGGCGCATACGGTGCTGGAGAGGGGCCGCACGGTCTACCTGCGCTCCACCGCCAACCTGTCGACCGGCGGCACCGCCACCGACGTCACCGATGTCATTCACCCCGACAACCGTGAGATGGCCGAGCGCGCGGTGCGCGCGATCGGGCTCGATGTCGGCGGCGTCGACTTTCTCTCGAAGAACATCACCGAAAGCTATCGCACGATCGGCGGCGGTATCTGCGAGGTGAACGCGGCTCCCGGCTTCCGCATGCACGTGGCGCCGAGTGAGGGCACGGCGCGCGATGTGGCGGAGCCGGTGATCGACATGCTGTTCCCGGCCGGCACGCCGGCACGCGTGCCGATCGCTGCGATCACCGGCACGAACGGCAAGACCACCACCGCGCGCATGCTGGCGCACATCACCAAGATGGCCGGCTACACGCCCGGACTCACCACCACCGACGGGGTGTACATCGACGGGCAGCGTACCGTGTCGGGCGACATGACAGGTCCCGTGTCGGCCCGCATGGTGCTCGCTGATCCGCAGATCGACATCGCGGTCCTCGAGACGGCACGCGGCGGGCTGCTGCGTGCCGGCATGGGTGTGAACGAGGTCAACGTCGGCGCGGTGCTCAACGTCCAGCCGGATCACCTGGGATTGAAGGGCATCGAGACTCTCGAGCAGCTCGCCGAGGTGAAACGCATCGTGGTGGAACTCGCGAGCGATTGTGCGGTGCTGAACGCCGACGATCCGCTGGTGCTGAAGATGTCGGGCTACACGCAAGCGAAGCATATCTGCTACGTGACCCTCAACCCGCAGCACGCGCTGGTGCGCGAGCACGTGCGCGCCGGCGGCCGCGCCTGCGCGCTCGAGGCGGGCGTCAACGGCCAGATGATCACGCT
>Ga0306920_100014084_pt1 | contig 10909 bp, 12 predicted proteins | sample flu12Cox44000170_FD_204666 | JGI IMG/M metagenome (GOLD analysis project Ga0306920, IMG submission 204666) | Lab enrichment of tropical soil microbial communities from Luquillo Experimental Forest, Puerto Rico - flux4day.12C.oxic.44.000.170 (v2)... | ecosystem: Environmental > Terrestrial >...
CGAGTTCGGGCTAATTCTGAATCACGACGGTGGGGGAGACTGTAATGGCAACAGGAACCATGAATCTGAATAGCAAGACCGTTGGTTTGCACGACGCACTCATTCCACCCACACGCGAAGACCCAGATTTGTTCCGCGAGAACGAGCTTCGCCTGATAAGCGATCTGAACATGGCGCGGGAAGTTCAGCAGCAGCTGTTGCAGCGGGAAGCCCGCGATGTTCCCGGCGTTGATCTCGCCACGGCATGCGTTCCCGCGCGCGAGCTCGGTGGCGATTTCCACGACTTTCTGCCTTACGGCAGCGGGCGTCTCGCACTCGCTTTAGGGGATGTCTCTGGAAAAGGCACCGCCGCCGCGCTCTTGGGCGCCCTCACGATGGGAATTCTCCGCGCCCATACTGTCGACCATGTAGGCCCCCCACCAGAGGTGCTTGCCACACTCAATGATTGGATCCTTGCGGCCCGTGTCAGGGCACGATTCGTTGCGATGCTCTTTGCTGTGCTCGACTCAGGGACGCGGCAACTGACACTCGCCAATGCCGGCAACCCCTATCCTTTTCTCCTCAGGAACGGAAGAATTGAGGAAATCGCAGTGTCGGGGATCCCCCTGGGCCTTTTCGAGGGAACTCGGTACGAAGCTGTGTCAATCGATCTCCAGGTCGGTGACATCGTGGTGTTTGTGTCAGACGGCATCCTCGAATGCCAAAATAGGGAGCAGGAAGCATTCGGCGCAAGGCGTCTCGTCGCCGTCCTTACCTCATTGGCGCAGGCCGCTTCAGCGGAGGACATTTCTTCCGCTATTCTTGGTGCGACAGATGAATTCAGCTGCCACACTTCCGCACCGCATGATGACCGCAGCCTTATCGTCCTCAAGGTGACCGATAAATCGTCTCCGGACTGCTCCGGATTCCCCTTTATCAACTGAGTAGTTGGACGGCTCTACCTCCGGGCAGGGGTGCAACGCCGCGTAGTCTCCCGCAATCGGCAAGTGCGGATCAACTCTGCACACTTTGTCTGTGTCCACTCTGGGTAGCTAGCGGTACTCGCTGATGCTTACTTGATGTCTAGATCATCTTCCTGTTTAAGGGACGTTAGAGGCCGGGTGGTAGAAGGGGTGGGGTGCCGGAGCCCCATAGCTCGGCATTGGACGGTCGCGCGGTTGCCTGGACGTTTTGAGACTCACCGGAGATTCGTGAGGGAGCGAGATTCGCCTCATCCCTGCGGCAAGAGTGCGGAAGATGTCTCCTCGTAACATCGACGAGTTTGACCCGCGTGCGGACCTGTTTTGGAACTTCCATGAAGGATTTCTGATCGATTCGCGCAGCCGAAGTAAAGGCTAGTTGCTAGCCACTCCGAGATTGAGAGCTGGCGGGCCGTCCTGACAAGCTGGGCATTCTCGTTCGCGGATGTCGCCTTCGCTCGCGCCGTAAACATGGCCACAATGCGAGCACGCAAGCTGGTAAGCGCACTCGTCATCATTGGTGCCTGGCCGCCCAGTGTTGCGAATCGTGATCTGTCCGAACGGATTTGTGAAGCCGGGATCTGTGGCGAGGACTTCTCCGTTCCCGAGGCCAAGGTCCTCGTAGTCAAAGGCCGCCGCATCTAGTTCGCAGGGCAGAACCCGAGCCTTTTCGCAAATTGCCTGTACCCCGTCCAACGCCGATTCGTAGTATTTGAGTTGGCCTAGCCTGTTCGCATCAATCTTTGTCGCACAGTTTTCATTCAGCCAACGTGTTACACGACTATCCAGTGGAATCTCGAATCGCGTCAGCCCCAACCATTGCCAAAGATTCCGGCTCTGCTTTGGCCCAAGCCCAGCGAAAGACTCATCTGCCCAATGGGCAGCATCGCGCTCTAGCTGAAAATCTCCTTGGCGCGGTTCTCGTGCGCGTTGCTCGCCAAGGCGATCAAACCATTCTTGCGCTTCCCTCCAGAGCCCTTATCCAATCGTTTCCAATTTTCAGCCGCAAACCTGGAAATCTTAGGGCCGAACCGTATACCTCTATAGCTCCGAATCGTCTTCAGAACAAATCGCCTAACGGATGGCTCCTTCTTGCATGTTCCAAGTGCCAGAAGGAAGGGCTTTCGATCCATGAAAAGGTTGACCGGGCTTCCCTTTGTGGCCCGTTGCCTTGTGGTAAGAAGGCAGCCTAACAATACTCGCCAGAGTTCGTCGCGCGAGAACTCGGGTGGCGGCAGAGCCACGTTGCGAACTTTTCTGTCGCGGAAGAACTCGGTGGCCTTGGATCGCTCGATCACACTCCTCACTGCGGCGGCATCAATTTCGCTGGCGTTGCCCGTGAAAACACCGTGTCTTAGACGCACTTTCACCCTGCCGCCAATTTCCTGCTCATTCAGCTTCAAACTCTCTGGCTTCGTTCTGGCGCCGGGAAAATAGCACAGCCAGCCTTCGCGTTCAACGACTTGCATCTCATTTTGTCTGAGCTTAGATGATATCTCCCGAAAACTCGGTTAACGTGAACTGATTGCCCACTGGGTTGCCGCTGAGAACGGCTATGCTCATCGCAAACCGAAGCGAACGAGGCAACAATCCTATGCTTGAACCCGCAGATGCCTCCGTTCGGAATACGTCAATTGTTGGAGTTGGGACCGATGCTCCGACTCAAGGTGAATGTCCTTCACAGCGGATTGCTCCGAAAAATCGCCATTCGTAAATATTATTCTTGATACTATGTGGATTCCGATTAGCGACAGGGACCTATGGCCATCCAGCCCGGCGCCCACTTGGGCCCCTACGAAATCCTCTCAGCTATTGGTGCGGGTGGGACGGGTGAAGTCTACCGTGCCCGTGTTCCTGCAACCTGCGCGGTCGACCGTTACTGGAATCGCTGAAACGATGACTCGAAGAGCGCCGGAAACTCTCGAGAAAGTCAGATACGCCAGTGGCGGTTCGTTACGCCCTGCGGCGATGGGCAGCGCTGGCGTCGCTTCCGTGATCACGGCAACCACGAAATCGATAATAAAAGAACAGCGTGCGTTGCCGGATTTGCTTGAGAATCGGCGGCTGACATGAACAAGCAAGTCGCTTATTCAGTGATTGATGCCGAAGTGCAGCGGCTCCGTAAGTTGTCGTATTCGGAACTCATCAAGATGGTGGGGACAATCGAGCGCAAGCAGGTAGCAGGCGCTGATGGCAAGTCCTACAACTTGGAGTACAAAGCGTTGTGGGACAGCATCAAAAGCAGGGATGTCACAGTCATTGTGTATGCCGATGACGGCGGTTGGCGAGTATTCAAGCCATTGACCCGCGATTTCATCATGCGCCCTGACGGTGGGTTCGCTGGCGAGCCTCTTGACGGCAAAGAAGCTTCATCCGTGAGAGTTGATCAAAAGATTGATGTGCTGAAGTACGAACTGGATTACAGGCGCAACAAGCAGTGGAATGTCTTTTCCTGGTGCAGCGCCATTCTCGTTGCCGTTATCGGCGGCACGAGCTTCCTCAACAGAGACCCTAACCACGCACTACAAACAGGTTGGAGGGTCATTATCTCCTCAGCGGTCATCGGACTGACTACCTTCGCTTGTCTCTGGCTTACTTACAACGCAGATCGTGAGAGTGTGACGGCCAAGAGTTTGGAAGCAATAAGTAGTTGCGAGATCCAACACGTTGCCAACCGTAAGCATCGGCAAATCGGCACAGCATCTGCAGTATGCGGATACAGGGTAGCTCTTTTTCTTCTCGCCATTGCGACATTGTTTGCAACTTGGTGGCCTTGAGCCCGAGCAACGATCCCCTTGTTTATTCCGGCGCAGCACACCGGGACGATGACGCTGGAAGTCAAAGCCGTCATACCTGTGGCTCAAGAAGCTAGACAGTCTGGCGAGGAATACCACGAGCAACTTCGCTTCCTCTTAAACAAGACATTTCGCTCTCCCCCGCATACAACACGCAGTTTGTCCCTGTAAAGGACGATCACGGCCAATGGACATCATCCGTGTACTTCGAATGCCATTATTTCAACGTGGCATTGAATCCGGCTACCGGCATGCCGTTTGGGCAGCGGTGAGCCACGTGGACCTCGACGGTCAAGCCAGCAAGATCGATGGGCGGTGGCTGTTGACGCAGGCCGGTGCAGCCGCCGTTCCAGTTCCGGTTCCGTAAAGCGGCACACCGATGCTCACGCGGTCATTGCCAAGGGAACGCGATGAAATGAGTAGGGACGTTACGATATGGTACCGCCCGCCTGCCCGGTGTCGTCGCCCCAGAGGGGGTATTAGACGGTAGGGCCGGTGCCAAACGACGTAATCGGAAACTCGGGCAAAGGTCCGCGCAAAAATTTCTTCCTCCACGGGCGGGGACGCAGCGGCACAGCAATCGTTCGGCAATCGGCCATCGCCGTGTGCGGATCAATGTGAATATTTTGTCCCTGTCAGTTGTCGGCTCGCGCTTAGTTCGACGATCCTGACGAAACCTCTCGGTGATCTTTCGGTAAGGGACTCCTAAAAGAGCGGGTGGTGCGGGTAGCGGGTGCAGGAGCCCCCGAGGCATGTTGGACGGTAGGGGCCGGTTGCCAACGTTGTTTTAGCCCCCTGAAGTGGCCCGCCGAGCGGTATGCATTCCCTTGGAACTTTTCTGCAGGAATTCTGGAATCGCAGTGAGGTGTGTCTGGGTTGAGGCAAGGGGTGACCGCCTTTTATGGTCTGCAAAGTTTGCGGTTCGGACCGCCAGAAAACGTTCAATGGAGAAGTTGCCATACATTTTCTGGCATCACAGGGCCTCGATAAACCTACCGTTTGGGTATTTCCGCAAATTTTAGTCTGCTTGAATTGTGGTGTCGCGGAGTTCTCCGTTCGCGAAGCTGAGCTATCAGTACTTGCGGACGAAAGTTCCCGTGGTGCTGCAGGATGAACAAATCAGCGCGCGGATGAGATTTCAACATTCTGAGGATTTTTCCGGTAGTTCTGGGCTGGTAGTTCTATTGACTCATTTATGAAATCGGAGTACTCATGTTCGGCCCAGTCCATGTCCGTCCGCAATATACTTGTGGTCGATGATTTCGACCAGTTCCGCCAATTCCTTGTTTCGACTTTGCAAGAGAAGGCCGAGTTTGAAATCACGGAGGCCTCCAATGGATTAGAGGCGCTTCAAAAGGCTGAGGAGCAACCGGATTTGGTCTTGCTCGATATTAGTTTACCTGGCCTGAATGGAATAGAGGTGGCAAGACGCCTGCGACGATTGGCTATCCCTCCTAAGATCGTTTTCGTCAGTCAGGAATTTTCCTCTGAGGTGGTAGTAGAAGCTCTCGATCTCGGCGCGCTGGGTTACGTTCATAAGCTACGTGCTGGCAGCGACCTACTGCCTGCAATCGAAGCGGCGCTTGAGGGCAGGCGTTTTGTAAGCGGTGACTTAGAAATCGGCCAATACATCGATGCTCAAACTCCGCCTCGCCACGAGATTCTCTTCTGCTCTGACCCTGTCACACTCCGAAATGCCCTTGCTGATTTCGTTGCGGACGCCCTCAAGTCAGGCAATCCGGCACTCGTTCGGGTGACGAAGTCGTGCGAGAGCAGCCTCCGTGTGGAATTGCGGGGGCGGGGCGTAGCCATTGAAGCTGCGACTAAACGAGGCACCTACGAATTTTTGGATGTTGAGGAACCGCCTGACCCGACTCGAGTTTCCGATGCCATCAGACGTTTGAGTGAGGCGGCCTCCCAAACAGGTAAGAAACATCCCCGGGTTGCTTTTTGGGGCGAACTGGCAGGTCGAATGTGGGCAGATGGCAACACGGATGAGGCGATTCGACTCGAACAACTCGCGAACGAATTAGCCAAGCATCATGACATAGACATTCTATGTCCGTATCCTTTGCCGCACGGTCGGCAAGACGATCCAGGATTCAAAAGCATTTGTGCGGAACACTCTGCGGTTTCTTTCCGATGATGCAACCGTAAATGCTAATTCAGGGAGTCTTTGCTTATCCTGTTACACAGCGCGGCATCTGCGGTTTCCGCGGGCTGTCGTACTGCTTCGTTGATCGCTTGCACACTGATTTGGTGAGATGATCCACAAATTAACCTACCGTACTTAACCGCATCTTGCAGATTGAGCAGCCTGGAACCACGTGTTTCGGGAGCGATTGCGTAGACTGCCAGATATGGAACCGCTCAAACACGGCGTGCGCCCGCCCCAGGGGGTGATTGGAGACGATCCTTCCGTTGCCGCGCAGTGGAATCCGCTACTTTGGAAAAAGCGTGAGGGGTGGTTCGGCAGCGTACAGTTCGTCACTCGTAGCGTGAGGATAAACGAGCCTCTGGCAAACATATCCGGCAAACACTCCGCCATAGAGCCACAGGTTTGCGTACGCCATGAGGCGTTGGGTGTGCGCAAGCTCGCCGAAAACCGGAACAAATGTTAGAAGGAGAGTCAGGCCAGCCAAGCGGCAGGTCCTGGGAGGCCATTTCCGAGCCTTCCCACATACGCGAGGATTACGCCCCAGAAAAAAATGCCGATGCCCAGAGCACAGCAAAAAGCACAGAGGAACCCGCTACGCGCGGCGAGTGTTCTGTGTTCCTCGCGGGGCAGCATAGTCAGCCAATAGGACGCACCGACGGAGAGACCGAACCCGCTGATAGACTGCAACTACCCAGCGGAAGGAAAAGCGATCTGAAGCAACCAGCATAACGAAAGAGTACAACAACTCTTCTGAGTGGCCACGAGCAGATTGCCGTGGGGATCGTCGTTCCCGGCGCGTGAGCGGTCTCGCCCCACTGGGGCCGCATGGACCAGCTAGCTGAGCTAAGAATGGCACCGCCAGCCTGCCGGGTGTGGCCGCTCCAGAGAGGTATATACATATGGCGGGAGCTGACTCGAGAGGCTGACGTTGGTAACTCAAGCAGACAGGCTGCGAGTGCGCCCGACAAGTCGGGGTGCCTGAAATCTCAGCCGAATCTAAGACCGAAGAGACCGCCCGTTTCCGTTGCGTCAGTGAGCTTCACAGGCATTACGTAGCTAGACATGTTGAAGCCAGGTGGTGCCTCGATTTGCTTGTCGGAATTCAGTGTGACAATGTACTGGAATTCTTTTTGTTGACTGATGTCTGCTCCTAGCTTCAAGGCCGTCCCAACCTGGCGACCGTCGACCGGGTCGAAAAGGTGGCTGTCATGAACTAGAAATCTGGGGCCCATCATCCGAGCAGACATCAGCTGCATTAACATCATGTCAAAACAGAATATCTGCATGTTTCTGATTCCGGGACTGCGTTCGCCTTGGAACTCGATGTTAAAAAGAGGGCCGTTTGAGGTTTCGGTCGGAGTGAATTTCGCGGGCTTTTCATAAAGGTGAGCAGATATCTCCTCGAATGTGACGATCGCGCGATTCAGAGTGGCAGATTGCTCTGAGTAGTCCTGCTCGAGCCGAAGCAGGAGCTCTTGGCGCCGGATCCGGAGACGGGCTAATCCCTCCTCAATCTTCTCAGCCGCGGCGAACCGTTTCCGCAGTAGCTCCAGATCAGCTGTCCTCCGGCCGTAGTCAGCCTGAAGGTTTGAGAATTGGTCGAGGGCCCCGTGAGACTTTAGGATGCTCATGATCCGGAAACGCTCCGCGTCTAAAGCGCTCTTCTGCTGTTCGCGCGTTTCTATGCGGTGCTTCGCGGATTCTATCTCGCCGGCTAGGTATGACCTCCGGTTCGATATAACTGACTCATGAAATCGTCGGACCTCGTCGAACCGCCTAAGGGCGGTACTGGGCAGCGTGATCCCGGCCTCGGCATATGCACGGTGGAGGTCTGCAATTTCGGGCGGGCTCTCTTCTGAGACTGCACGTTCTAGGTCGGCCAGCAGCTCCTCATCCAGGTTGTTGGAATCAGAAAGTTCAGATATCTGTTGCGTTAGTAATGAGGCCCGCCGCTCGTAATCGCGGAAATCCGGCAACACTTGGAAATTCTCGAGTCGCTCGCGAAATTTGATGACTGCGCTCTCGGCTGTGGCGATCTCAGAGCGCAGCTGAGCTTTCTTTCCTACTATATCGGCCAGGTCCCCCTCTCCGACAACGGCGCGCAACTTTTTGATACCTTGCTCCTCGTCGCGGACGATCTGCCACTCCTGGGGAATCGTCCAATCGAGGCCTAGAAGGTACGAGATGCCCACTTGCCAGACAGCAGGCTTGCTTTGGACAAAGTGCAAGTGCGGCTCCATGAAGCCGCCTGGCATTCTCCTTGCAAAGTAGGGAAACAGCGAGCGGAATGTCGGCGCATAGGCCGAACGGTCCTTACCCGCAAGCCCTTCAAGGTCAAAAATCAGCGCACCGAGTACGCGAGCCCACTCCTTGGTAGAAAGGATTCTTTCGCCGGCATCGGGTGACGCCTCCGGCTGCACAGGCCAGCCAGGCGTATCGCCAGACGCGATGACGATTTGGTTTGGCGCCGCCCCCGAGCGCTCCACGGCGACCCTGCTGCCGCCAAGGTCGAACTCCATACCAAATCGACTGTCGATTAGCTCTGGGGCACGAAAAATAGTTTCGTCTGTATACTCGCCAGCGGTTAGGAAGTGGACTATTTCGAGCACGCTCGACTTACCGGCACTATTGCGGGTTTGCTTCGCCGTAGAGGACTCGGTCTTGTCTGCCAGCAAAATGTTTAGGCCGGGCTGAAACCGCAATTCCTTAAAGGTCCGCAGTGAACTGTAGATGCGATGGATCATGGCTTAAGCCGATGGAGTCGCCCCTCGCGCAACTCGATCGCGCGAATCGTAAAAAGGAAGGAGAGTGAAAGGACAAACCAGTCGAACGGAAGCGGACTAGAAGTGGCTCGATTTGACCTCCGTCCTTTGACATCTCCCAGAGCTTCGACACTGTCTGAGGACGAGAAAGCAGCGTCAACACGTCAGCTCCGATTGCCAGTAGCGCTCGATCTTGCGGCAGTCGTTTCGTGGGTAGAATCAATCGTTTTCCTCAAACCGCGGCGCCTCGAAAATTTCGCACTCCTCAAAAAGGAATGCGAGCACGGCTAAAACTGCCGCCTCGTGTTCGAGAGAGCTTTGCGATCCTCCGCCCGCAAATCTCCACAGTTCGTAGAAAGCCTTATCGGAAACCACGTTCTCCTCGCGAAGCTGCTCGTATTTCGACCGGAAGGTTTGCGCGATTCGATCGCCGAATTCAGGGTCGTGCCATTCGTCAAAGAGTCTTTTTACGAGTCTGCTTTTCCGACTGCCCATTGTAAGAAGAACTCGGGACGTTTCGGAAAGAGAATTCGCTTTGAGCTTGCCCGCCGGAACTTCCCTAACTTCGTCCGGCGCTGGTACGTCTTGCTGAGCAATGATGTTTACGACCTGGACGACATCTTTGATCTGGATGCGGGCAAGCGATTGCGCAGTTACGGGCGGTCCGAGTACGAACGCCTGGTTTCCAGGGGACAATCGGAAGAATTCAGCGTGCAGTTCTGGCTCACTCCAAATTCGCACGGAGACGCCGCTCTGTCCATCCAGGATCAGGGGCTTCTGTAGGACGTCAGCGGGAATCCCTCGCCATTGGTTATGAACAAACATCCAAGCTGCCATTTGCTGAGCCCAGTGCTCCAGGGCGCCCGAGAAATCCTTATCTATTTTGTCATTTGTTTCCGATACCTGCATTTTCTCCGGCGCATAGACTTGGTACACACGCTTGGCAGAACGGTGGTAGCCGTCGCACTTCTTGTCTCCGCTTTTCCCGTAAGGTTTGACCTTCGTGAAATCGGACGGGTAACCGCGTTCCATTATTGAGGCGAAGAAGTCTTGGAACTCTGTTCCGAATTTAGAACGAAAGGCGAGCGCAAATTTGAGCTCGTACCACTCTCGCAAGCGTCCCCCAGAAAGGAATATTACTTGCTGATTAATAAAAGCTCAAGGCCTCCCTAGCACATGACGCTAAGCAGAATCGGTTAGTCCCTCGTGATCAGGCAACAAAACGCGGAACCGTTACTCCCCGCAGTTTCATGAGGCTCCGGCGTAACTTTTCCTCGTTTGTTACCTCAGTGTGACCCATGGAACAGTGAAAGCCCCGCTTCAGTTCTCGCCACAGCGAAGGCCGTAATCGTAAAGTCCCTTCTGTTTTCTTCGACCATTTCACTGATAGCCCTCCTATTGGCGACCGAGGGCCGTGGGTTCAAATCCGAGAGCATTCCTCCAGGGACGGGCCAAGAGGCGCGATCCGAGCGCCACTCACGCACACGGGCCTGAGAACTGGATTGGATTGTGCGACCACAGTTTGCCAAACGGCCAGAAGGTAGATGATCCCAGTCACCGGCGAGACGTGGATGTAGTAAACGTCCGAGCCGTCTTCGACTTCATACAAGTATTTCCGCTTGGTCGGCCTGACGCACATGGTGCCCGCCAAAATGAACGCCAACTTCATAACCGTCCCGGCAGAATGATTCCTCAAATCCCGAATCTCAAATACCTCACCGAAGTTCATTCGTATCAGCTCGCGCTCTTGGCTCACGTTCCAAGCGTCGTAGGTAAGCTCTCTCTCGATGGCGTGGGGAATCACGACGTCCCTCCTTAGCCCGACCAATGATTAGTCGAATTAGACGGTCCAAATCGACATTCGTTCGCCAAGTAGCCCGTACCGGCCGCTAGTGCCGCGAGCCTCTCGGCCCAACGGTTTCGCGCCAGTTAGAAGCAACCGGTTTGCTCGGCCAGCGTCGATCTATCTCTTCCATGATTCTCTCAGCGATCCGCACAGCATCGGAGGCCCCTCGTCCACAGCAGGGGGAGTGTAGCACTTTCGCTTTATCTTCGCCATACTACGGTGCGCTTCCCCCCTTCCTCCGGGCAGGGGGTATGCCGGACTAGGCCGTGCCAAGCCGGCGGGTTGGAGGTTGATGGTATTGAAAACAATGGGGATACTAAGTCCTTTGTTTCTGCATGTGCTGTAAGGCCATTTTTAATTCTTTCTCTCTCAGGGAGCGCAGGGGGTTT
>Ga0306920_100014085_pt1 | contig 10909 bp, 11 predicted proteins | sample flu12Cox44000170_FD_204666 | JGI IMG/M metagenome (GOLD analysis project Ga0306920, IMG submission 204666) | Lab enrichment of tropical soil microbial communities from Luquillo Experimental Forest, Puerto Rico - flux4day.12C.oxic.44.000.170 (v2)... | ecosystem: Environmental > Terrestrial >...
AGAAGAAGTCCGGCCTTCGTGAATGGGTCGATCTCGCGCATCGCGGCGGCAGCCGACTCATCGCACAGCTGAACCACGGCGGCCGCCAAATCACGACATCCGCAGTCCCTGGTGAGCGCCCGGTCTCAGCGTCCAACGTGCTCGAACCTGTACTCGGCACCAGGCCGCGGCCTTTGCGGCGTGACGAAATCCCCTGCCTCGTTGACACTTTCGCAGCAGCTGCCGAACGTGCTCAAGATGTCGGGTTCGATGGAGTGCAGATTCACGCCGCACACGGATACCTGCTGGGTCAGTTCCTCACGCCCCATACCAACCGCCGCGACGATGAGTACGGCGGCGGCATTGACAACCGCATGCGCATCGTCAGGGAAGTTTTCCAAGCCATTCGCCACCGCGTCGGCGAGGACTATCCAATCCTGCTGAAGATCAACGGCACCGACATGCTGCCCCCTTTTCGCCGGGGAGCGACCACCGCCGACATGATCCGCGTCGCGAAAGTCCTCCAGGAGGAGGGGCTCGACGCCGTCGAGGTCTCCCGCGGAATCTACGAATCCTGGCCCGCCAACATCCTGGGCCACTACCGCGGATACATCAGGGCCAACGTCACTGAAGGAGCCGGGGTCGAACTGCCCAGCTACCGCCGCATGGCGATGCTGGCACTGGGGCCGCTGATGGAGCGGGCCGCCGAACGACTGGCACCGGGCGGAGAAGGGTTCAACCTGCCACAGGCAGAACAGTTCACCGCCCAACTGGACATCCCGGTTATCAGTGTCGGCGGCTTCCACACGCGATCGGGCATGGAAGCCGCGCTGAATAGCGGGCGCTGCGACGCCGTGTCTGCCGCTCGCGCCTTCATCGCAAACCCCTACCTATTCCAGCACATTCAGACACCGCTGCTCGGTGCGCCCGTTTGCGGATACTGCAACGGCTGCGTCGCGCGGCACGGCGGCAGTCCCATCGACTGCTACAGCGCCGAGATACACGCGCAAAAAGAACTCATGCTGACCACCTCCCGCGGTGACCAGCAACCACTCACCCCACCAATGAAGAAGGCTTCCTCATGAAGTTGCTCAACCGGACATCCCGTCACGACGAATTCCCCTTGACCGGCGCCTCAGTCGCGGTCACCGGCGCCGCCGGCGGCATCGGCCACGCGATCGCCGCGCACTTCGCAGCGGCCGGTGCACGCGTCGCCCTCGGCGATCTCGACACAACCGCCGTACGCAGTGCGGCCAACAGCGTCGGACACCACGCGGTCGGTCTGCTACTCGACGTCACCGACGACACCTCCTTCGCTGCGTTCCTCGACGCCGCCGAGGACGCCAACGGCCCGATCGATGTGCTCGTCAACAACGCTGGCGTCGACTGGATGGGCATATTCCACAAGGGCGACAACAACATCTCCCGCCGCGAACTCGCGGTCAACCTGATGGGTCCCGTCATTGGCTCCCGACTCGCCCTGCAACGCATGCTCACCCGCAACCACGGCTCTGTCGTCAACGTCGCGTCCTCCGCGGGTCGCGTCCCCCAACCGGGAAGCGCCGTCTACACCGCCACCAAACACGGCGTCGTCGGACTCACCGAATGTCTTGCACTCGAATACCGCAACACCGGTGTGCGGTTCTCACTGCTACACCCCGGCTACATCCCCACCGCGATGACCACCGGCACCACACGGCCATCTCCGCTCATGCCGCACGCCACCCCCGACGACTGCGCCAAAGCCATCGTCAACGCAGTGCGCCACAACAGATTCAACGTCTTCGCCCCCACCAGCCAAGCCATCGGCATCAAACTCGGCAACGTGGCGGGCCGCCGGGTCCGCGATCGGGTGCTGCTGGCCATGGGAATCGGAAAGATCGCCGACCACCTCGACATCAACGCCCGCTCCCAATACTACGAACGCGCCTTCGGACCCACCACCCATCCGCCGATTGCCCACCCCGACACCACAGAAAGGGCCACACGATGAGCCTGCCCACCCCAAGCGCAACCTCGACCGCGGTCGTCACCGGAGCCTCTGCGGGCATCGGCGTCGACATCGCTCGAGAACTCGCCGAACGCGGATACGGCGTCACCCTCGTCGCGCGTCGTGAGGACCGCCTGCAGAAACTGGCCGCCAAACTCGCGAACAAGGTCCGCGTCGAGGTCATCGCCTGCGACGTCGCCGACGCCGCCCAGCGCGCCCGCCTGTTCGACACCATCACCGAACGCGGCCTGCAGGTCGACATCTTGGTCAACAACGCCGGTATCGGCACTGTGGGCTCGGTCGTCAACTCCACCCCGGAAGCCGAACTCGCCCAAGCACGGGTCAAGGTCGAAGCCGTCATCGATCTGAGCACCCGCGCGGTCCAGCAGATGGTGCCGCGCGGCCGCGGCGCCATCCTCAACGTCGGCTCCAGTAGCGGCTTCCTGCCCACCCCCAAGCAGGCCGCATACGCTGGCACCAAAGCCTTCACCTACGTCTACGGCGAAGGACTGCGCAAGGAACTCGCCGGAACCGGCGTCACCGTCGCCACACTGTGCCCCGGCCCGGTGCGCACCGAATTCCTCGACGCCGCCGGCGTCACCGATGACTCCATGGACAGCCAGAAGCTGCTGTACGAGGACGCACGCGACGTCGCCCGCATCGGCATCGACGCCATCGACAGGGACCGTGGGACTGTCGTACCCGGATGGCCGATCAGCCTCGTGGTCGGGGTCGCACGACGCCTCCCCAGACGCATCCTGCTGCCAATTCTGGCCTACGAACGCCGCAACGTCGTCTAGCACGAACAGCCCACTCGACCAGGCACATCTGCTCCACGGCAAGCCGATTCACGGCGATGACCATCACCGTGCGGTACCGAGGCGATCACGGAGGACGACTCACATGTTCGATGCCCTACTGCGGCGGGCAGTCCCTGGCAGGTCCCACGGTGCAGCACCCGTTGCCGATGGTCCACATCCGACTGGTCATCGCACCTTCGACGGGATCGCCCGGATGCCAGCTCTTTTCGGGCGGCAAGGCGGTCCGCGTCAACGCCCCGACGGCGACGGCGGCTACCCGGCCAATGCCGGTTCCACCCTGGCCACATGGGTCGCTGCCCGCGTCGAGCCCAAACCACTTGCCGCGTTGCTGCCAGCCGGGTTCGCGCTGACCGATCCGCTGCTCATCGTCGAGGCCATCACCTTTACCGGCCTTCCGTGGCTGGCCGGGCGCGGTTACCAGCTGCTGATGGTCAGCACACCCGTCAGGTACACCACAGGCACCGCGACCCATCAAGGACGCCTGGAACTGGTCACCTGGGAAGACCGCCCCGACGCCATCATCTCCGGGCGTGAGGAACTGGGCTGGAACAAGATCTACGCCGACACCATGACCCGCTACACCGCCGCCGACGGCGCGCAGATCCGTTACAGCGCCGCCTGGGACGGCACCAAGTTCTTCGAACTCCACGTCACCCTGGACCGACGCGTTCCGCAACTCGCGAGTTGGCGCAAAGGGCCGCTGATGCACTACCGCGTCCTTCCGCGCACTGGTCAGTGGGACACCCTCGACGTCGAACAAGTCACCGCGCACACCACCACGCCCGCGTTGACATCCATGCGGTCCGTGCGGTCCGGCGACGGCGCCTTCCGATTCAGACCCGCCGGCTTCGAGGAACTTCCCACGTTGTGCCACATCGTCAATCGACTCGCCGCCATCGAACTCGGCGACACCGTCGACGCCGGGCAAGCGCGCACTGCCGCGTGGTCCGACGTCAACGATATTCACATCATAGGTTCCTCAACCACCGACACGGATGCCGAATCATGCTGATACGTCGCGTTTTAAGCGATGACCGGGTCGACGTCGAAGTCTTCGACGACAGCCAATGGCGTCGGGCAACCGATCCCGAAGTCGTCGGCGCCGGCGCGTTCGACCCGCGGTGGCAACTCCGTACCGCGCAGCGCCAGCTCGCGCAGTCACGGCATCTGCTGCCGATTCAGCCGCTGTCGTTTCGCGACTTCATGGTCTACGAACGCCACACCATCGACGCCGGCCGCGGCCTGTTGCGACGCTTCCACCCGACCCAGTATCGCGTGGCGTCCACGATCGAGAAGCTCACCCGGCGCCCCGTTGCCTTACTGAAACCCAAACCGTTGTTCTACACACAACCGATCTACTACATGTCCAACCACCTGACGTTCGTCCCCAGCGGCACCCCCATCCAGATCCCGTCGTACTCCCACGCTCTGGATTACGAACTCGAAATCGGCTTCGTTTTAGCAGCACCGCTACGCGACGCCAGTCCAACCGCAGCCCTCGACGCCATCGGGGCCTTCGTTTTGCTCAACGACTTCAGCGCACGCGACATTCAACGCGCCGAAATGGCAAGCGGTTTCGGACCGCAGAAAGCGAAACACTTCGCCAGTTCCATGTCGCCGACCGCGGTCACCGCCGACGAGATCCTGCCCCGCATCGACACTCTCGGCGGTTCAGTCGCTATCAACGGCACCACCGTGTCTACCGTCAGCAGCGCCGGAATGCACTGGAGCATCGGCGAAATGCTCGCCCACGCCTCACGAAGCGAACAACTACTCCCCGGCGAATTGTTCGGCACCGGAACACTGCCCGGCGGCAGCGGCATGGAAACCGGCCACTGGCTTCAACCAGGAGACACCCTGTCACTCAGACTCGCCGAGATCGGCGAAATCCACCACACCGTCGCGATGAAAGGTCAATGATGACGAACCTCGAGACACGGGTCGCTCGCGTCGAGGCGGCCGAGGAGGTGCGCAGCGCTTTCGCGCGTTACATCTACCTCATGGATGGCGGATTCGTCGACGAACTCATGGATGTCTTCATGACCGACGCGGAGTTCCTGGCCGAGAACGAACCCCCCAGCACCGGCAGAACCGTCACTCACCGCGGACGGGCCGACATCGAGGCACACTACCGCGCGCTCCCGTTCGGCTGGTTCCGACATCACGCCGCCAACATCACTGTCGACGTCTCCGCTGACGCCCAACGGGCCGATCTGTCGAGCTACTTCCTGACCGCATTTCCGCGCGGAGTGCGGGGCGGACTGTACGAAGGGACCTTCTGCAAGGACGTCGACGGCATCTGGCGCATCCAACGCTGGCAGATCACCTCGTCGTGGGGGTGGGGCGGAGAAGCCGCCTTTCAGTACTTCGAGAAGGCAACTGTGCGGGCACAACGAGGAGGCCGACCCGTCACCTGGACCCCGCGACGGTGATCGGGAACAAGACGTCGGCCTGAGCCCGCACAACATCGCGAATGTGCCCACGGAACGTGATCCGGAGGGCCAAAAACACCCTCTGAACTGCATGTTCTATTGTGGAGCTGCCGGGAATCGAACCCGGTGCAGAATTGGCGCTGACCTGCGAAAACGTCGAATCTGACGACGCAAAAGTACGCGAAACGACGCGAAAAGACCTGCGGATACGCGAAAGGTCTTGACGGCGTCAACACGACGCACCCCGACTGCCGGCAGATAACCGGACCATTACACCTCAGGTAGCCCGAAACGCTGAACCGGTGCCGTCGTCATGGTGCCCTAATCACGTTGAACCGAAAGAAGATCCAAGACAATTGCGCTCGCGTCCGAGCTCTATCGGCGTGCCGACCCAGACCCGCTCATCGTCTGCTCTACGGACAAACCCGCGAGTCGTCGGCGCCGGAGTGACAACTTCCTAATTGATAGATATCTATCGGTTCGTCGGTACCCTGGCAGTATGAATCACACGACCGAGCTCCCGATGTACCTGCGCCGCGACGGTCTCGATCCGGCACACGAGCTGGGCGACGCTCGGGAATCGGCCTCCGTGCACCGGATGGTCACCGTGTTTGGGGTTCCCGCGTATGTCGTGACGCGCTACGCCGACGTCAAGAATGCGCTGGCCGACTACGAACGGTTCTCCAACCGCAGACCTTCCTGGCCTGGCCTGCTCAACTCGCCTGCCCCGCCAGACGGCGCCGACGACCAACGCGAGGCAGACACCGCAGGAGGTCTGCTCGCCACGGACCCTCCCGACCACACGCGGCTGCGCCGCATGTTGTCGCCGGAGTTCACGGTGCGGCGCATGAATCAACTCGAACCGAGGGTCGTCGATATTGTCGAGCAGCACCTCGATGCGATGGAAGACGCGGGGCCGCCGGCGGATCTGGTTGCCCAGTTCGCGCTGCCTATCCCGTCGTTGGTGATCTGCGAGCTGCTTGGGGTCCCGTACGAAGAGCGCGACGGCTTTCAACGCCGTTCGACCCGCCAACTCGATCTCGCACTGCCGATACCGGAGCGTATGGAGCTAGCACTCCAAGGCCGCGCCTACATGCGGTCACTCGTTGAGCGGGCACGCCGCGAACCGGGCGACGATATCCTCGGAACCCTGGTTCGCAAGTACGGTGATGATGTCACCGACCCTGAACTCACCGGCATCGGCGCCTTGCTTCTTCTGGCCGGCCATGAGACGACGTCGAACATGCTGGCTCTCGGAACGCTGGCCCTGTTGGAGCATACTGAACAGCTTGCCGCGGTCCGCGACACCCCCGACGCGGTGGGCCCGGCGGTCGAGGAACTGCTGCGCTACCTGTCGGTGGTGCAGACAGCGATACCGAGAATGACCACCACTGATGTCGAGATCGATGGAGTCACCATTCCCGCACGCCAACTCGTGCTGTTGTCGATGCCGGTAGGCAATCGTGATCCACGCTTCATCGAGTCGCCCGACACGCTCGACATCCGTCGTGGCGAGCCAGGCCATCTGGCGTTCGGGCACGGAGTCCATCACTGCCTCGGCGCCCCGTTGGCCCGCATGGAAATGCGGATCGCTTACCCGGCGCTGCTGCGGCGCTTCCCGCGATTGCGGCTCGTTGACGACGTATCCGAGGTCCAATTCAAGAAGACACATTTCATTTACGGTGTGCGCTCACTGGGGGTCAGATGGTGACGTCAATGCGCGTTCAGGCCGACCGCGACGTGTGCATCGGCGCAGGAATGTGCGTCATGACCGCCGACCGTGTCTTTGACCAGGACGACGACGGCATCGTGGTGGTCGCAACCCCAGACGTGCCGGTGGGCGAGCAGGAGCAGGTTCGTCGTGCTGTGGCGCTGTGCCCGTCCGGCGCGCTCAGGATCGTCGCCGAGTGACGCGCAGCCTGCGGTCAGACGCCGCACGCAACAACGCCAGGATTCTCGACGCTGCCGCGCAGGCTTTCGAAGAGGAGGGCCCCGGCGTCTCCCAGGACGAAATCGCTCGCCGCGCCGCTGTGGGGGTGGCCACAATCTATCGGCGCTTCAGAACCCGCGAAGAACTCATCAAAGCCGTTGCGGAGCACGTGTTTGCCGCAGACATCGCGACGGCCATCATTGAAGGCGGGCCAGACCCCTGGGACGACCTCGTTGCAACGCTGTCCAGCACTGTCGAGGCGTTCGCCGCTCACCCCGTTTTGGTCTCGCTGGCACGCGAGTCCGCCGTCATCGACCTGGACACAAGGAAGGAGTACGCCGCCGCGAAAGATCGCGTGGTGCGGCGCGCCCGCGACGTCGGCGCAATCCGACCCGAAATCACCGGCCGCGACCTAACTGCGGTCGTGATCATGGCACTGGCCTTGGTACACAGTCGAAAATGCGACGCCCAGGACATTCGCCGTTATCTCGCGCTGCTCACCGACGGAATTCGCCCGACCGGACACCGGCTTCCCGAGCCCGGATCGATCCAAGTCCCTCCAACGCGCATGCGGAAACCTCGATAGCCGCGGCGCCTGCTCCGCTCCGCCGAGCGCGTGGCTGGCCACCATCGCACGATCACAGATGGTGTCGAGCGTCGAGTCGTTGACTCATAAGTGGCGCAACGCAATACGCGAGACAGAACTTCTGAGCTGAATTCCGGCCCTTCTGGTGGAGCTGCCGGGAATCGAACCCAGCCCAAAAAGCGATCCGACCTGCGGAAATGTTGGATTTGAAGGCCCGAAAGTACGCGAAACGACGTGAAACGACCTGCGGAGACACCGTAAGGTGTTGACGGCGTCAACAGGCCTATTGCGCCGGCGGGTCAGCTTTGGGTGATAGCTGGTCGGTCATCCATTATCGAGTGTTGTGGTCCGGCAGGCGCCGGGCACATGGTGATTTCACGCTGCTGCCTCGCCGGGTTGGCCGGTGAGCGCAGCGGTGAGGTGTCGGCGGTTGTGAACGCCGACCTTGCCGAAGATGGCCTTGATGTGGTCGCGAACCGTGTGCGGCGACAGGAACAGGGAGGCGGCGATGTCATCGCTGGAGCGGCCCTCGATGATCAGGGCGGCGACGTCGCGCTCGCGACAGGTGAGATTCCAGGCGGGCATGAGCACGCCGGTGAGGTCGGCTGCCGGTGCGGTCTGGACGGTGATGGCGTATCCGCCGTCGACCTGCGGGCCCGTTAGCGGTGCCGCGCGCACCAGCGCCCAGGCGCCGTCGGCGGCCTGGAGGCGGACCTGGGCCGTTTGGTCGGGCTGCGCGGGGTGGGCCAGGCGAGCCAGCATGGCGTAGATGAAGCTGGGCAAGGGCTCTGCGTCGCTGGGCTTTTCCAGCCCCAGCCGGGCGATCCAGCGCCAGGCGTGGCTGGTGGCGGTGACCAGGTTGAGGTCACGGTCGACGATGATGGTGCCCGGCTCGCCCGGATCGGTGCTGGCCGGGGTGGTCTGGCGCAGCCCAGCTCGCAGCCGGGCCGCCAGCATCGGGGCCACGCTGGCGACGAAGGCGGCATCGCCGGGGTTAAACCAGGCGCGGTCTTCGTCGCGATACAGGCTCAGGTAGGCCCAGCGCACGCCGTCGGCGGCCAGGGGGGCGCCGAGCAGATCGCCCAGGCCGCCGGGGCCGAGCATCTCCCGCCACACCGGGTCGCGCTCCAGATCGCCGCCGGTGGCCGTACTGAGCACCCTCACCTGGGCCGGGCGGGTGCGGCCCGGCGGTGGGCAGGCGGCGCGGCTTTGCAGGTCGAAATAGCGGCGCGGGTTGTGGGCGATCACCGGGTTGGTGGCGGTATAGCGGGTGGGCAGGTCGGTAACCGGGTCGAACAGCACCCACGACCAGGTGTCGAACCTGATCGCGCGCCGCAGGACCTCGGCGGCTTCCCAGCGGAAGACGTCGTTGTCCATCCGGGCGCGGACCAGCCGCCCCAGGGTGGCGCGGGCCGAGCGGCGCAGGGCGTCGGTTCCCATGACAACCAGGCTAGCCGCCCCGCCACGAACGAATATCCCTCACGGCGGGGGGTAACGGCGGCGGCGGCGGGCGCGCAGGATCGGGATCCATGACCTTCTCAGCAGATCCGAGGGCTCGGCTCGGGCCCTTTACTTCCAAGGTCATCGCGCGGGCCTCGCTGTTCGACGATTCGTAGTCACTCAATCGTCGACGACAGTTTTCTACTACATCGAATGTTAGGTGGGTCTATTCGTGGCCGCAGTTGAGGTCCGGCGCATGATGGCCGGCGACGCTCAGAAGGTGTATGAGCTGATCACCGACGTGACTCGGATGGGCGAGTGGAGCCCTGAGTCGGCTGGCGGTGAGTGGCTTTCTGGTGAGCCGGGCACCGTCGGATCGACGTTTCGCGGGGACAACCGGCGACCGTGGATGAAGTGGAGCACGATCTGCACGGTTATCGCGGCCGAGCCCGGAAAACGCTTCGCCTTCGCCGTCAAAGCCAGGGGTAGGCCTGTCTCGAAATGGGAGTACGAGATCACTTTGCGACCTGGCGGATGCCAGGTCACCGAGCGGACTTTCGATCAGCGCCCCCTGCTCTACATGGTGATGTCGTTTGTTAGCACCGGCCTGGTACGGCGTTCGGTGCGCAATCGACGGACGATGGAACAGACACTGGATGCGCTGGCGCGCTTCGTGAGCGCTGAGTCCGTCCGGTCCAAGGACCGTGCCGGAGCCTATGCACCCCGGGTCCCACCCGGGTCGCAGCACAACATAACAACGGAGGTAACTGCACCTACGAATTTAGGACACAGGTGTGGATGAGTACAGGTGGTCAGGCATGGGGCAGGACCGTTTCCGCCTGATCGAAACCAATGGCATCACCCTACGGGTGGTGGTCGAAGGCGACGGGCCGCTGCTGCTACTGCTGCACGGCTTTCCACAGTGCTGGTATCTGTGGCGCCACCAGATCGACGAATTAGTCGCCGCCGGGTAACCGGGTCGCCGTTCCGGATCAGCGCGGCTACGGGGGGAGCGATAAGCCGGCAGAACTCGAAGCCTACGACGCTGAGGAGTTCGTCGCCGACGTTGTAGGGATCGCCGACGCGCTGGGTCACGAGACATTCACACTGGTGACCCACGACTTTGGGGCGGTCCTGGGCTGGGACATCGCGCTGCTGCACCCCGAGCGCGTCACCGCGGTGTTTGCGCTGAGTGTGCCACCCGTCCGGATGCAACTCAGCGCTGCCGAACTTGAAGAAAGCCTCGGCGACAACTTCTTTCACGTCGTCTACTTCCAGCGGCCCGGCATCGCCGAGGCCGAACTCGACGCCGACGTACCCAAGTCGTTGCGCATGCTGCACTACGCGGTCTCCGGTGACGCACCGCCCGGTCTCTTCCTACAGCCCAAACACGCCAGCGCAAAGCTGCTCGACGGATTGATTGACCCGGATCCGCTGCCGAGCTGGCTCACCGAGGCGGATCTCGACGTCTACTGCCAGGCATACCGCGACGGATTTCGGGGACCGATCAACTGGTATCGCGGCTATCGCGGCGACGAGCTCATACGCGCACGCGGTCTCGAGCAGGCCAAGATCACTCAACCCTGCCACCTCATGGTCGGCAGCCGGGACCCCTCGGCGATCATGTTGGTGGACGCCTTCGTCAACGTTGATCAGCACGTCACCGATCTGCGAGGCAACATCGTGCTCGACGGGGCCGGCCATTGGCTTCCGCTGGAACGGACAACGGAA
>Ga0306920_100014089_pt1 | contig 10907 bp, 11 predicted proteins | sample flu12Cox44000170_FD_204666 | JGI IMG/M metagenome (GOLD analysis project Ga0306920, IMG submission 204666) | Lab enrichment of tropical soil microbial communities from Luquillo Experimental Forest, Puerto Rico - flux4day.12C.oxic.44.000.170 (v2)... | ecosystem: Environmental > Terrestrial >...
GCCGACCAGGCCGTCACTGCTTCCTTGGTAACTCGCGCGCGAATCGGCGCCGGTCATCCTCGTCGGCGATGATCTCGAGCAGCACTTCGCGGAAACCCTTTACCGCCTGCGCGCCGGCTTCTCGGTAGGCCTTGGCGACGCGTGCGCGCTGCGGCTCCGACAGCTGGCGCTCCAGCTCGCGCCCCTTCGCAGTGAGGTCGAGCAGCCGTTGCCGCCGGTCCTGAACACCGGGACGTTGAACAATAAAGCCCTGCCGGACCAGTTGGCCGAGCACGCGGCTCAAGCTCTGCTTGGTGATGCGGAGAATGCCGAGCAGTTCGCCGACGGTCATCTGGGGATGGCGGCCTACGAAGTGGATGACCCGATGATGGGCGCGCCCGAAGGCGTAGCGCGCCAGAATGGCGTCGGGTTCTGCGGTGAAATCGCGATAGGCAAAGAACAACAGCTCGACCCCCTGCCGCACCTCATCCTCGGTCGCGGCAGGCGTGGCGGCACATGATTTTATGTCAGCCATATTGACTTATCTCGCAACCTCAGATAATGGTAAGCCGTTATCTGCAGTATAACGTTCGCGACTGATCCGCCGCTCAATTCCACGCGGTCGGACCACGCGAACCGACGGTATTTCGTTGTGAGGAACACGCCATGTCCATGATCCCCTTCGACGATCGCGACGGTTTCATCTGGTACGACGGCCGTCTCATTCCCTGGCGCGATGCTAAGCTACATGTGCTGAGCCACGGGCTGCATTACGCGAGTTGCGTTTTCGAAGGCGAGCGCGTCTACAACGGCAAGGTTTTTCGGCTCGAGGATCACAACGAACGGCTTTGCAATTCGGCGCAGATTCTCGGCTTCGAAGTTCCCGCCAGCATGGACGATCTCGCCCAGGCGACCCAAGAGCTGATCTCGGCGAACAACATTGCCGACGGTTACGTCCGCCCGATCGCCTGGCGTGGCGCCGAGCAAATGGGTGTGTCAGCACAGGCAACCAAAATTCACCTCGCTCTGGCGGCCTGGGAATGGCCCGCCTATTTCTCGCCGGAAGCGCGCGCCAAGGGCATACGCATGAAATGGGCGAATTGGGCGCGCCCGGCGCCCCACACCGCGCCAACCGACGCGAAGGCGGCCGGCCTCTACATGATCTGTACGCTGTCCAAGCACATGGCCGAGGCCGAGGGGTTCGACGACGCGTTGATGCTCGACTGGCGCGGCCAAATAGCGGAAGGTACCGGGGCCAATATTTTCCTCGTCATCAATGGCGAACTGCATACCCCGACGCCGGACTGTTTTCTCAATGGGATAACTCGCAAGACCGTCATCGGACTTGCGCACAAGCGCGGCATCAAGGTGGTGGAGAGGGCAATTATGCCCGTCGAACTCGGCAAAGCCCAGGAGGTGTTTCTGACCGGCTCGGCAGCTGAGGTGACCCCGGTCGGCGAAATTGTCGGCAAAGTCGGCAATTTCCGGTTTACGCCGGATGCAATCTGCCGGCTGATGTGGGAAGACTTTGACCGCACTGTTGGCAAGCAGGTGGCAACCGCCGCCTAACGGGTGTCTAGAATGGCGGCGTCCAGCGCTCCCGCGCAGCTTCGTCTTCGGCACGGGCCTCGACCCAGCGTTCACCGGTTGGGGTCTCTTCGCTCTTCCAGAATGGTGCCTCGGTCTTGAGCCAGTCGATCAGGAAATGACAGGCTGCGAGAGCCGCCTCACGGTGCGGCGATGCTGCGGCAACGAGCACGATCCGATCGCCGGGTTCGAGCCTGCCGTAGCGATGGATTACTAGTGCCGCGTCAAGAGGCCACCGCCGGTGCGCCTCGGCCTCGATCTCGGCGAGTTTTCGCTCGGTCATGCCGGGATAATGTTCGAGGGTCAAGGCGGAGATTTGGTCACTGCCGCCCATATCGCGAACCAGCCCGATAAAGCTCGCAACGCCGCCTATTCGGTGATCGCCGGCGGTGAGCCGCTCGAGTTCCGCGCCGACGTCGAAATCCTCGCGCTGTACCCGGATCATCGCCTCACCCGCCGGTCACCGGTGGGAAAAGGGCGACCTCGTCATCTTCCCGGATAGGGTGAGCGGGTCCAACATAGTCTTGATTGACTGCGACACGAACGAGCCCGAGATTGCGGAGCGCTTCGGCATGCCGATCGCTCCGCGTACGCAGCCATTCAAGCAGCCCTGCGACATCGCGTACCTGGGACGGCAATGCGACCTCTTCTTCAGCGCAGCCGACGCGCGCCCGCAACCAGGAAAAGTAAAGCAGCTTCACCCGATCACCTCGGAGAAGGGCAGAAAATCGACCGTGGTACCAACCGTGAGTTCGCTCACCGTCTCATCGACGATGACGAGGCCATCCGATCGCACGATAGAGGAAAGTATCCCCGCACCATCCCTCGGGTATTTGATGGCGACGACAGCCTCGCCTTTGCGTTCCAGTCGCGCGCGCAAATATTCCCGGCGACCCGGCCTCTTGCGATAGCCGAAACCGGCTCGGACTGGGAAGAGCCGAGGCTCGGCGACGGTCGCGCCGGCGAGCTTCGCGATCAGTGGACGGGCAAGGACAAGGAACGTCACGATGGCGGCGACCGGGTTGCCGGGCAGCCCAATCAACGGCACACCGCCCACTTGGCCGAGCGCCACCGGTCGCCCCGGCTTGATTGCGAGCCGCCAGAAGTGTAGCCTGCCGAGCCCCTCGACCGCCGATTTGATACGGTCTTCCTCTCCGGTCGAGACACCACCGGAAGTGACGATGAGATCGTGCTCGGCGCTCGCTGCGGCGAGCGCGCCGACGAGCGCAGCCTCACGATCGGGACGGATTCCATAATCGCTGACGACACAACCTAGCCCGGCGAGAAGTGCTGAAAGCATGAACCGGTTGGCGTCATAGATGGCGCCAGGAGGCAGCGCGGCACCCGGATTGAAGACCTCGTCCCCTGTCGACAGAAGCGCCACGCGCAAGGGGCGAAAGATGCACAGATCGGAGCGGCCAAGCGCAGCGGCGAGACCGAGATCGGGCGCACGCAATCGTTGGCCCGCGGGAAGCGCAACCTCGCCTTCGGGCACATCCTCGCCGGCCAAACGGCAGTTCGCTCCTCGCTTGATTCCCGGCTTGATGAAGACCCGCCCGGCCTCAAAGACGCAATCCTCCTGCATCAACACCGTGTCGGTGCCTTTGGGCATCGCCGCACCGGTAAAAATGCGGATCGCTTCGCCGCGATGGACGGGTCGGTCAAGCGGGTGGCCGGCCGCCGCCCTGCCGGCGACGGGCATAATAGTGTCGCCATCAGGGATCAGATCGGCGTGAGCGACCGCGTAGCCATCGACAGCGCTGTTGTCGTGCGGCGGCAGGTTCATCGTCGCGATGACGTCGCGCGCGAGAATCCGACCGGCGGCCGCTGGCAGCGGTAGGGTCTCGGTTTCGACGAGCGGTACGACGCGCGCTTCAATCTCCGCGAGCGCGCCGTCGACAGTCAGTAAGTCGCCGCCGAAGGCGAAGCAATCGTCACTCAGCTGCGCCATTGATCGCGCTCGTGATGATCAAGGATGAAGTCAGCGACCGCGCTCGCATCGGATAGTGGCAACCACGGCAGCCTAAGCCCCTGCAGCGTCTCGTCGGAAGCAATCGCGACGACCATCGGGTCTTCAGGATGCAGAGGAGGTTTTCCAAGCGAAGGGCGGTAGACTTCGATTTTCGCGTGAGGATGGCGCTTAAATCCCTCGACGAGGAGGAGATCGACCGGGCTCATCCGCCGCACCAGCTCGTCGAACTCAGGTTCGGGCGTCCCGCGCAGCTCATGCATCAACGCCCATCGATTTTGCGAGGAAATCAGGACTTCTCGCGCCCCCGCCTGGCGATGCAGCCAGGAGTCCTTGCCCGGCTGGTCGACGTCGAAGGCGTGATGCGCGTGTTTGAGGGTCGACACAGTGATACCGCGGGACACCAGTTCAGGAATTAGCGCCGTCATCAGTGTCGTCTTGCCGCTTCCGCTCCAACCGGCGAGACCGAAGATCCGCATCGCAGCCATCCTTGTCGCCTCACTTGGGGAGCGGTCAACGCCCTCGCAACGAGAGGCTAGGCCAAACGTTGCGATTTCCGAGAGTCAATCGGGTGAGCCAACGGAGGGCGGGCCATATGCCGGAGGCCAGCTTGTAGGTAGTCATAGCCGGTGACCAAGGTCAGTAGTGCGGCAATCCACAACAGTGTCTCGCCGATCGCAGCGACCGGCAGGGATCCGGGACCCGCATCGCCGACGATCAACACGCCGATCGCAACCATCTGGATGACGGTCTTCCACTTGGCGAGCCTCGATACCGGCATACCGACTCGCAGACCCGCGAGGTACTCGCGCAATCCCGAAACGAGAATTTCGCGGCACAGGATAACCAATGCCGGCAGCACCGCCTCAGCCGAAAGGCGTCCAAATGCCGTCAGCATGAACAGCGTCGCCGAAACCAGTAGCTTGTCAGCGATCGGATCGAGAAACCGCCCGATTTCCGACTGCTGTTGCCAACGCCGCGCCATATGCCCGTCAAGCCAATCGGTTACCGCGGCCGCCGAGAATAATGCACAGGCAAACCAGCGGGCGTAATCGCCCGGTACATAAAAACTCCCGATGACGACCGGTATTACGAGAATGCGCGACAAGGTCAGCAGGTTGGGAAGGCTGGTGAGCAGCACACATCACTCCCGGTGGGAAAGAAAACGAGGGTGAGTAGCGGGCATCTTACCCGTCGGCGTGAAAATGATCATAAACCTTTTTCGCAACTGCCTTCCGAATACCGGCGACGCGCTCCAACTCTCTGAGGCCGGCGCGAGCGACGGCTCGTGCCGAGCCGAAATGGTGCAGCAGTGCCCGCTTGCGCTGCGCCCCGATACCTGCGATCTCATCCAGCGGCGAGCTGCCAAGTGATTTGGCCCGCTTAGCGCGGTGCGTTCCGATCGCGAAGCGGTGTGCCTCATCACGCAGGCGCTGAAGAAAGTAGAGCACGGAGTCTCGTGGGTCGAGCGAGAATGGCGCTCGCCCGGGCAGAAAAAATCGCTCGCGTCCGGCGCTGCGGTCGGGCCCTTTGGCGATCGCGCCAATTGCGATGTCGTCAATGCCTAGTTCGTCAAAAACCGCCTGTGCAGCGTTGAGCTGTCCAAGACCACCGTCGACGAGCACGAGATCAGGCCAGATACCCCGGTCACGGTCGGGATCTTCCTTAAGCGCCCGGGCAAAGCGGCGTTGTAGTACCTCGCGCATCATCGCGTAATCGTCGCCGCCGGTTACCGCCTTGCCCACCTCCGCCGCGACGCCGCGAATAGTGAATTTTCGATAGGCGTTTTTGACGAGCCCGTCCGGGCCGGCGACGATCATCGCGCCGACCGCATTCGTGCCCTGGATGTGGCTGTTGTCGTAGACTTCGATGCGGTTTAGTGGCCCCTCAAGCCCAAATGCGGCTGCCACGCCGTCGAGCAGCTGGCGTTGCGATGCACTCTCGGAGAGGCGGCGGCCGAGCGCTTCCCGTGCCGTCGCGAGGATACGGTCGACAAGCTTCCTCTTCTCGCCGCGCCGCGGCACCGAAAGACTTACACCCGCGCCGCGCAAGGACAGAGCTTCCTCTATCAGCTCATGCTCGACGAGCTGATGACTGAGCAAAACGACGGGAGGCTTGGCGCGATTGTCATAGAATTGGCCGACAAACGAAGTCAGCACCTCCTCGACGGAGAGCTGGCGGTCGTGGCTCGGAAAATACGCCCGATTGCCCCAGTTCTGACCCCCGCGAAAGAAGAAAACCTGCACGCAGGTCTGCCCGCCGGCCTGGTGCGCGGCAATCACGTCGGCGTCGACGACCCCTAGGAAGTGGATCTCCTGATGCCCTTGGACGAGGGACAAGGCCCTAATGCGATCCCGGATCAGCGCCGCCGCTTCGAAATCCAGAATCTCAGCGGCGGCCTGCATCTCGGCGGCCAGCCGTCGCTGGACATCGTCGCCTCGGCCGGACAAGAACACACGTGCCTGGTCGATCAGCCCCGCATAGTCCGCCCGGCTGATACGGCCGACGCAAGGGGCGCTGCACCTCTTGATTTGATGGAGCAGACAGGGGCGCGTTCGCGCGGCGAAAATGCTGTCGCTGCAGGAGCGCAGCAGAAATGCCTTTTGCAGGGTCACCAAGGTGCGATTGACCGCGCCTGCCGAGGCGAATGGGCCGAAATAGCTGCCGTCCTGGGTTCGCGCCCCGCGGTACTTGGTGAGCTGCGGGAAAAAGTGATCGGCGCTGAGATGGATGAACGGAAACGACTTGTCGTCCCGCAGCAAGACGTTGTAGCGGGGCATTAGCCGCTTGATCATGTTGCATTCGAGCAGCAGCGCTTCCGCCTCGGTTTGGGTGACGACAATCTCGACGGCGGTAGTTTCGGCAATCATGCGCCGCAGCCGGTTCGACAGCCCGGCGGGATGAGCGTAGTTCTGCACCCGGCTTTTCAGATTGCGTGCTTTGCCGACATAGAGCCCATCCCCCTTTCGGTCGAGCATGCGATAAACACCGGGCTGTGCCGGCATAGTCCTTAGCGCCTCTCGGATTACAGCCGTGCCGAGGGCGATCCCCCTCGACGGCGGGTTCAGAGCGGGATCGGCGAAGGGCGGCACGTCGATTTCTTCGACCGTCTGCGGGGAGCCCGAGAAGGCCCCCGGAGCGCGACGGGGGTCCATCGGAAGCGCCTTGCTTCGCCGCGAGGGTCGCCGCCCGGGAGGCGGGTCGCTTGCTGTTCCCGTCATAATCTCGTCAATCGGCCCGTCATTGGATCGTCAACCGGTTGAGGTGCCATGACGATTCCATATATCCACGAAGTCGGTGGATAACTTTGTTGAAAAGTTGGAGCGAGCGAACCGAGATTGCAGATGCGGTCGAATTTTTGACATTTTGATTAAATTTTAGGCAATTATCTAACTCTTTGATTTAAGCGACATTTCGGAGCCAATGGTTAATTTTTTCCAAACGCTCCGTCGATCGGATCGGCTCGCGCATCGTCGCACCACCGTCAACTTGCCTGTGAACAAGTTGCCGATCATTCGGGTCGGCAACAAAGAGTCGAGCCAAATCCTCGGGTTAGCAACAGCGTCCAACAAACATCCCATTCCCGCATAGCGCGAACCCTTATTCGCTGATCGGCGACCGTTGCGCTTGCGCCCATCCGAGATGCTGCCCGCCGTCGAGGGCGATCATCTGACCGGTCATCGCCGGCGCCGATAGGATGAAGCGCAACGCGGCCGCGATCTCCTGCGGACTGGTGCCGCGGCGCAACGGCATTGTAACGCACTGCCGGGCAAATTCCTCTGCGCTCTGCCTGGGGCTTGGCAATGCCGGACCGGGTCCGATGCCATTGACTCGGATGCGCGGCGCCAAAGCCAGCGCCATCGTCTGGGTCAAGGTCCATAATCCGGCTTTTGATAAGGTGTAAGACACGAAATAGGGGGTGAGGGACCACACCCGCTGGTCCAGCAGGTTGACGACCACTCCGCCGGCGCTCTTCGGCAGTCGCTTTGCGAAATCCTGGATCAGCACAAACGGCGCTCGCACATTGACTCCCAGATGAAGCCCCCAGCTCTCCGGCGTGACGGTTTCGACCGTGTCGGCGGCAAAGACAGCGGCGTTGTTGACCAAGCAACCGATCGGCCCGAGCGCCTGTTGGGCGCGCGGCAACAGCTCCCTCACTGCGCCTTCGTCGGCGAGATCGGCGGCGAGCGCGACCGCCGTACCGCCATTGTTAAGGATCCCTGCGACCAGCCTCTCGGCCGCCGCGTGCGAGTTGCGGTGGTGAACGGCGACGGCAAAGCCGTCCGCGGCGAGAGCCAGAGCGAGGGCTCGGCCGATCCGTCTGGCCCCTCCGGTCACCAGCGCCGCTTTGGGGACCGGCGGAACCGGCATCGCCCCGGTCAGCGCATCGGGAGACGCCTCTTGCGGCTCGTGCTCACCGGCGGGCACGACGCCCCCTCTGCTGCTGCCGCGCCCGCATCTTGGCACGAGCGACATCACGTGCCGAGACTCCGGCGCGTCCCGCCATCGATCGGCCGCGCGGAATGTCAGAGCCTCTCACCCCAACGGCACCCCTGCCCTTCGGCTCAACCGGGAGACCAAGATCGGCCTGCTCAAGGCGGCGGATCTCGTCGCGCAACCGCGCCGCTTCCTCGAATTCGAGATCCGCTGCGGCCTCGCGCATGCGCTTTTCGAGATCGGCCATGACGGTCTTGAGATCCGCCCCTTGATAGTGGCCTGCTTCGCCCTCTGACAGGCCGAAGGTCACATGATCGCGCTCGTAGACGCTCTCCAGGATGTCGGCAATGCCTCGACGCACGCTCTCCGGCGTGATCCCATGGACCGCGTTGTAGGCCTGCTGCTTTTCGCGCCGGCGGTTGGTCTCGTCGATCGCCGCCTTGAGGCTGTCCGTCATCCGGTCGGCATACAGGATGGCGCGGCCGTCGATGTGCCGGGCCGCCCGTCCGATCGTCTGGATCAGCGAAGTGCGCGAGCGCAGATAGCCTTCCTTGTCGGCGTCGAGCACGGCCATCAGGGCGCATTCGGGAATGTCGAGCCCTTCGCGCAGCAGGTTGATCCCGATCAGCACATCAAACACTCCGAGGCGCAGGTCGCGAATGATCTCGATGCGCTCGAGCGTGTCGACATCGGAGTGCATGTAGCGAACGCGCAGCCCGGCCTCGTGCAAATACTCGGTTAGCGCTTCGGCCATCCGTTTTGTCAGGGTGGTGACCATGACGCGATGGCCGCCCGCCGCCGCCTCGCGGCATTCCGCCATCAGATCGTCGACCTGGTTCTCGACCGGCCGGATGATGCAGGGCGGATCGACGAGGCCGGTCGGACGGACGATCTGCTCGACAAAAACGCCGCCGGCGCGCTGCATCTCCCAGGGTCCCGGCGTGGCGGAGACAAAGATCGTCTGCCCGCGCATCGTCTCCCATTCCTCGAATTTGAGGGGCCGGTTGTCGGTGCATGACGGCAGCCGGAAACCGTACTCGGCCAGGGTCGACTTGCGCATCCAGTCGCCGCGAAACATCCCGCCGAGCTGTGGCACCGTGACATGGCTTTCGTCGACGAACACCAGCGCATCGCGCGGCATGTACTCAAAAAAGGTTGGCGGCGGTTCGCCCGGCTTGCGCCCGGTCAGATAACGCGAGTAGTTCTCGATCCCGGCGCAGCTGCCGGTCGCCTCGATCATTTCGAGGTCATAAGTGGTGCGCTGCCCAAGCCGTTGCGCTTCGAGCAATTTGCCTTCGGTGAAGAGCTCGTCGAGGCGGATCTTGAGGTCGCGCTTGATCTGCTCGATGGCCTGCAGCAGGGTCGGACGCGGCGTGACGTAATGGCTGTTGGCATAGACCTTAACCGACTGCAACGTCGCCGTCTTCTCGCCGGTCAGCGGATCGATTTCGTGAATCGCCTCGACCTCGTCGCCGAACAGCGAGATGCGCCACGCGCGGTCTTCATAATGCGCCGGAAACAGCTCGATCGTGTCGCCGCGCACTCGGAAGGAGCCGCGGAAGAAGTTATGGTCGTTACGCCGGTACTGAAGCTCGACAAACCGCGCCAAGAGCTGGGTGCGATTGATGCGGTCGCCCTTGGCCACCGACAAGGTCATCTGCGAATAGGTCTCGACCGAGCCGATGCCGTAGATGCAGGAGACCGAGGCGACGACGACGACGTCGCGCCGTTCGAGGATCGCCCGCGTCGCCGAATGCCGCATCCGGTCGATCTGCTCGTTCAGTGACGACTCTTTCTCGACATAGGTGTCGGTGCGCGGGACATAGGCTTCGGGCTGGTAATAATCGTAATATGAGACGAAGTATTCGACAGCGTTCTCCGGAAAAAAGCTCTTCATCTCGCCGTAGAGCTGCGCGGCCAACGTCTTGTTCGGAGCGAGGATGATCGCCGGACGACGGGTGCGCTCGATGACATGCGCCATTGTAAAGGTCTTGCCCGAGCCGGTGACACCGAGCAGCACTTGGTCGCGCTCGCCGCCCGCAATGCCCTGGCACAGCTCGTCGATCGCCTGCGGCTGGTCGCCGGCCGGATGAAATTCGGACTCCAGCCGGAACGGCCTGCCGATATCGCTCTGCGGCCGCTCGGCCGCCATCACCGGCAGCATCGTGATCAGGTCAAGGGCGTCAGCCGATTTCATCCCCCACACCGGGTAAGCAACGCGCTTTGTGGTATATAGGCCGGGCGAGGCCGTGTGCATATCGCAGACCGAAACTTTACCGGCCGGTCTCGGCGGTGCTTGAAATCTCGCAATATATGGTTGAGTAAATTATTTCACTTTGCTGCGTCTGCAGCAAATCTGCAGCAAGAATTCTTCTTTAGGTTGCAGCAACTCGCCGCCGGCCGGGCTTGTGCTTCTATGATCGGCCGAGAGTGTAGCTTGCGAGTTGGGCAATTCTGTGGCCGGTCATCGCGGCCGGCGGCGGATGCGCCCGCGCCGCCGCTACGCTTCGCGGTATCCGCAATCGATAATGCGGGCGGGGCCGTCGACATCCGATTCGAGAACCCGCGCGCTCCATTCTCTGAGGCGGCCGCCACTTTTCGAAAATTTCTTGTTGGTCTCCTCAACGGCCATTTCTCGTGCTTGCTGTTCGTTCTCGGCGATCAGCGTCGCGTAATAGATTTCCTCGCCTAAGGACCTGGTGCAGCTGAACTTGTTCATGTCTCCACCCTCGAAGTTCGCGGCCGACCGTATTGCACCAGCCGATCGGGATCAAGAAACGCATGGCGGGAACCGGCTTCACACCGGCCGGCTTCACGTATAGCCTTCGGCGCTGTCCTCTTAGAACCTCAGGCCTGTCATGCCCTTCCTTGCCGATCGTCTCGCCCGCGTCAAACCCTCGCCGACCATGGCGATGACGGCATTCGCTACGGAGTT
>Ga0306920_100014090_pt1 | contig 10907 bp, 7 predicted proteins | sample flu12Cox44000170_FD_204666 | JGI IMG/M metagenome (GOLD analysis project Ga0306920, IMG submission 204666) | Lab enrichment of tropical soil microbial communities from Luquillo Experimental Forest, Puerto Rico - flux4day.12C.oxic.44.000.170 (v2)... | ecosystem: Environmental > Terrestrial >...
GTAGCCAAAGGCGCGCATGCCGGCGGCCCGGGCGGCTTCGACGCCGTAGCGGCTGTCCTCGACGACCGCGCAGGCGGCGGGCGAGACAGCCATGCGGCTCGCCGCGAGCAGGAACAGGTCGGGGGCCGGCTTGCCGCGCGCGACCTCGCTGGCGCTGAAGATCCGGCCGGCGAACCGTTCGTAGAGGCCGGTCAGCCCCAGGGTGAAGCGGATCTTCTCGTGCGTCCCACTCGAGGCGACGCACGTCGGGAGCGCGATGGCATCGAGCGCGTCGACGATGCCCGGCACCGGCGCGAGCTCGGCCGCGAACGCGTCGCGGTAGAGGTGGCGAAAGGGCTCCTCCCAGTCGCGCGGAAGGCGGCGCCCCAGGTGCGCCTCGATCTCGCGGGTCATCTCCTCGTCCGTCCGCCCCATGAAGCGGTCGATGACCTCGGCTTCGGTCAGGGTCCAGCCGAGCCGGCCCAGTACGACGACGTCGATCTTGACGGCGATGCGCTCGGTGTCCACCAGCACGCCGTCACAATCGAAGATGACGAGCGAGATCGGCGTGCTCACGGGGAGCCGAGCGAGCCGCGGCGCGCCGATCCGCGGGTCAGTAGGCGCCGCCGAGCTTGCGGTGATCCCAGGAGACGACGCGCGTCGGCGAGAAGCGGAGCACGACGCGCTTGGGCGCCTGCTGGAGCACGCCGGCCCGCGCCGGCGCCGAGAGCTCGGCGCCGGCGTAACGGGCCATCAGCTTCAGGCCGAACTCGCCCACCCGCGCGGGGTCGCGCTCGATCGCCACGTCGCACTCGAGCATGACACCGCGGAGCTGACCGTAGACGTCACGGCCGGCCTCGAGCTGGAGCGTGGCGCGCGGATCGCGCTCGAGGTTACGGACCTTCTGCGACTTGCCGTACGTCCAGGCCAGCAGCGTGTCGCCCTCGCGCAGGTACCACAGCGGCATCAGGTGAGGCCGCCCGCCGGGCCCGATGGTCGCGCACGTCAGCACGCGCTCCTCGTCCACGAATCGGTGCAGCTCGGCCTCCGACATCGTGATGACGCTGCGCCGCGACGGCATCGTCAGTATCCCCGGACGCGGTCGACCACGTGACGGAGTGGACGGCCGGCGAGATAGCGGGCGAGGTTGTCGTTGAAGATGGGCGCGATCTCGTCGGGTGTGCTCGGCCCGGAGATGTGCGGCGTCACGACGACGTTGTCGAGCTTCCACAGCGGATGACTCGGCGGCAGCGGCTCGCGATCGAAGACGTCCAGGACGGCGCCCGCGATCCGCTTCTGCTCGAGCGCCGCCAGCAGCGCCGCCTCGTCGACCACCGCGCCGCGGGCGATGTTGATGAGCCACGCGGTCGACTTCATCGCGTCGAGCGCGGCGGCGCCGACGATCCCGCGCGTCGCGTCGGTGAGGGGCAGGAGCACCACCACGAAGTCCGCCTCGCCGAGCGCCCGCGCCATCGCGCTCACCGGATAGACGCGCGCGGCCTCCCGTACCGGCCGGCCGCGGCGGGTGACGCCGAGCACGCGCATTCCGAGCCCCCGCGCCGCGCGCGCGATGTCGCGGCCGATGTCGCCGAGGCCGACGATCGTCAGCGTCTTGCCCGCGAGCCGGTCGGGCAGCACGTGGTCGAGCCAGCGGCGCTGGCGCTGCGCGTCGCGATAGACGCGCATCCGCTGCGTCACCCACACGCACCAGGCGACGACGTACTCGGCCATCCACGGCCCGAAGATCCCGGGTGCCCGCGTGACCTGCACGCCGGCCGGCAGCTCCGGCACCAGCGCCCAGTCCACGCCGGCGCCCATCACCTGGAGCCACTTGAGGCGCCCGGCCTTGGCGTAGAGCTGCGGCGGAAACTTCCAGGCGTAGAGGATCTCCGCCTCGGCGATCGGCTCGGCGGCCTCGCGCGGCGTCGCGGCCGTGCGGACCACCGCGTCGCGCTTGGGGACGCGCGTCAGCTCCGCGTAGCGCGGATCGGCGTGGTAGACGAGAACGGTCGGGCGGGTCACGAGCGGCGCACGGGGACCCGCATCTAGCCGATCGCCACCGCGAGGCACGTCGTGGTGCGCGTCACGCCGTCGATCGAGCCGATCTCGTCGGTGACGAGCCGGCCGACCGCATCGAGCGTCGGGCCCTCGACCACGGCGATGAAGTCGAACGGACCCGTGACCGCGTCCAGGTTCGCGACCGTCGAGTCGCTGCCCTGGATCGCCGCCAGCTCTTTCTTGACGGCCTTCGTCTTGCCCGGTGCGGTCTCGATGAGTACGTACGCCCGCATCTTCTTGGATCCGGCTTTCGTCATCTCGCACCTCCCGCGGGCGCCCGTCGGCGTGGCCTGGGCGCGCGCCCGCTACGGCGACACGCGCCTGAGTCTAGCAGACGTCAGGTATCGACAGCGTGCGGAGCGCATGCGCGAGGCCCGGTTGAGCGATGCTGCCGTCCGAAGATTCCGCCCAGCCTACCCGCTGGCGCCAGGCGGATGCGCATTGGACCATGGTCGTAGAACGGTCGACTCATCGCGCTGGTATAGTGCCGCTGTGCGATGCGGGGCCCACCTGCGCCCGTGCGTGCTAACGGCGTTGCTCCTCAGCGTCCCGTTCGCTGCCGTCGCGGCTGCGCCGACCGCGCCTGAACAGATGTCGGTCCTCATCCTGTTGCCTGGCCAGCCGGGCTTGCCGGCCGCGACTGCCATCGTCTCTGGAATCCGTGCTGTGCTGCTCGCCGATTGGTCCTTCCAGCTCAGCATCGAGATGGAGCACGTGGACGTCGCTCGCTTCCCGTCGCCGGACGACGAAGAGCGGCGCCTCCGAACGATCTATGGTTCGAAGTACAGACATCAGCACTTCGACGTGATCGTGGCGGCGCTCCCGGAGCCCTTTCGCTTCGTTCTTCGTGCGCGCGACGAGCTGTGGCCGGGAACCCCGGTTGTCGTCTGCGGGATCGACGAGCGCACCGTGCGTGACCTCACGCCTCCTCCCGGCGTTGCAGTCCTCACGATCCGCTTCGACATGGAAGGGACCGTGCGCGCAGCTCAGGCGCTCCTGCCCGACACGCGCCATATAGCGCTCGTCGGCGGTGCAAGCCCCCCGGAGCAGGTCTACCATGATCTGATCCGGCAGGCAGTGTCAGCCGCGGGCGGACTCGACGTGATCGATCTCACGAAGCTGCCGCTCTCGGAGGTGTTGTCGCGCGTATCGACACTGCCCGAGCACACTGTCATCGTGCAATCGAGCTATCAGATCGACAGCGCCGGGCGGCGCTTCTACGGCATCGACCTCGTTCCGCGGGTCTCGAAGGCCGCGAATCGTCCAGTCTTCACGCCGCTTGGCCTCGCGCTGGGGCGAGGAGTCGTGGGCGGGTCGATCATCGAGTTCGAGGACATCGGCCGCGATGCCGCGAGGGTCGCAACACGGATGCTGCGCGGTGAGGCGCCGCCGCGGTCGCCGGTGCCGAGCTTCGCGACCAGCGTGCCGCGGTTCGACGCTCGCCAGCTGGCGCGCTGGCACCTCGACGAGCGGCGCCTACCACAGGACAGCCAGATCATCTTCCACGAGCCGACCCTCTGGGAGAAGTACCGCTGGCATATTGCGAGCGTCGTCGGACTCATCGGCGCGCAGGCGGTGCTCATCGTCACGCTGCTCGTTCAGCGGCGACGCCGCCGCGAGGCCCAGGCAGCCCTGGCCGAGCGTCTTCGTTTCGAGGTGGTCGTGAGCGAGGTCGTCACGGCGTGCGCGACCGCGAGGATTGACCAGATCAACGAGCGGATCCGCGAGTGTCTGCGGCGGGTCGTGACGTTTCTCGGTGTCGATCGCGGCGCACTGTGGCAGCGGTCGCCGCACGGCGCCGTCGTGTCGATCACGCACGTCTGGCAGAGACACGGCCCAGCGCCCCCGACCACGATTGACCTGGAGCAGTTCCCGTACTTCCGCGAGCGATCGGAGACCGGTGAGAGCATTTGTGTTGCGAGCCTCGACGAGCTTCCGCCGCCCGCGTCCGCGGAGCGCGCCTTTTTGAGCGCCGCGGGCGTCCGGTCCTTCGTAGCGCTCCCGTTATTCGACGGCGCTCACCCTCTGGGGTATCTCGTCTTCCTCAGCCTCCGTGCGAAGCGCCGGTGGCCTGGCGATCTCGCGCGGCAGCTGCAGACCCTGGCGGAGCCGTTCTCCGCCGCCCTGATCCGCGCGCGAAGCGCCGCCGCGGTCGAGCACAGCGTGGCGACCGCCGACGCCCTCCTCGGTGCGATGCCGGGAGAGACTGCGATCATCGACTCAACTGGCCGGATCGTGCAAACCAATGACGCCTGGGCCACTGCGGCACGGAGCGGAGCCGGGGCCGATGCCGCGCGAGCGCTCGGCGCGAACTACCTCGATGCGTGCCGGGGCGCGATCAACATGCCTCGCGACGTTGCCGAAAAGCTGCGTACTTCCGTGGAGTCGATTCTCCGCGGGGAGCAGGAGGAGTTCACGATCGAGTATCCGACGTCGCGGCGCGGCCAGGACTGCTGGTTAGTGGTCAGGGTCCGTCGCCTGTCCCGTCTCGGCGGGGGAGCGGCGGTGATGTACTTCGACGTGACGGCGCGTCGGCAGGCCGAGGCGGCCGCGCAGCGCCATCTGAATCAGATCGCCCATCTCGACCGCGTCGCCGGCATGGGCCAGCTAGCTTCCTCGATCGCGCACGAGCTGAACCAGCCGCTCACGGCGATGCTCGCCAACGCCCAGGCGGCGAGCCGGCTGCTGGCACGCTCTGCGCCGGACGTTGCCGAGGTCCGAGCTTGTCTCGCGGACATCATCAGCGATGATCAGCGAGCGAGCGAGGTGATCCGGCGTATGCGGCGACTGCTCACAAAGACCGATTTCGTCAGCCGGCCACTCTCGCTCAACGGTCTCGTGGCAGACACGATCGGTTTCGTGGCCAACGACGCGCTGCTGCATGCGGTCGCCATAGAGTTCCTTCCGACGCACGCCCTGCCGGTCGTTTACGGCGATGTCATCCAGATCCAGCAGGTGATCTTGAACCTGCTCACCAACGCCATCGCGGCCGCGGCAAACGGCGGAACTCCGGCGCGGAAGGTGACGGTGTGGTCCTCGATCGCGGCCGCGCCATATGTCGAGGTCGGCGTGCACGACTCGGGCAAGGGCATTCCGGAAGGCGACCTCGACCGGATCTTCGAGCCGTTCTTTACCACCAAGGGCGACGGGCTGGGCCTAGGGTTGGCGATCAGCCGCACGATCGTCGAGGCGCATGGCGGTCGTCTCCTGGTCGAGAACGATCCGGCCGGAGGCGCGACATTCAGGGTCCACCTGTGCACCGACCAGGGCGAAAAGCCCGAGCGGCGAATCGACGGTTAGGTTTCGGAGCAGGTTCAGATAGTTCTACGTCTATGGGTACGTCGTGGAGCCCTTGCCGAAGGGTGCTTCCGGGCACGTCTTGAGCTACCTGCCAGATAGGCGCGCAGCAGCGACCGGTGACAGCGGTTCTCGTCGGGGCAGCCGCAGAAGAGGGTGACCGTGCCCTTCCTCGAGGCCGCGCGGACCTCGGCCAGCGGCGCCTGCGCCTCCGGGCGCTCGAGCCCGGCGAGGTAGCGCTGCTTGTACCCGGCCCAGCCGACACGGCCGCCGCGGAACGCGCGCAGCAGGGGCAGGACGGGGCCCAGCTCCTTCAGCCACACGTCGACCCGGCTCTTGCGGATGCCCCGCGGCCAGAGCCGCATGATGAGGACACGCCGGCCCTCCGAGGCGCTGGGCGGGTCGTAGATGCGCTTGGCCGCGATCACTTCCCGGTGGTCTCCGTCTCCGTCGCCTTCTTGAGCTTCTCGCACGGGTCGGCCTCGTCGACCTTCGGCGTGAACCACACGTAGTCGAACGGCAGCGCGTCGGCCCCGAATTTCGCCGTGTAGTCGGCGGGCTTCCGGCCCGCGGCGTCGACCTCCACGAACGCGACGCTCGCGATCGAGGCGTCGGGCGCCTGCCGGGCGAGGTGCAGGGGCACCCCGCGGTCGCGCCGGACATGCCCGGCGCCGGCGATGAGCACGGCGCCGTCGCGCTGCCCGCCGCGCGCGAGGCTGGCGGCCATGCGCGCGTCGCGTGCCCACTGGATGTCCGCCATCCGGTCGATCGCGTTGTCGGGCATCTGGCCACAGTGCGAGTCGCGGAGCTCGCGCGTCATCGCCAGCCGCATGTCCGGCGCGGGCTCGCCGAGGCGCAGCTGCGTCGTGAGCGTCGGCCCGAGACCGGACAGGCCGTTGCGGCGGACCGCGTCGGTGGCCGCCTTCGAGAGGTTCGTGGCGACGATGGGCACGTTCGTGTCGAGGGCCGCCTGCGCGATCGGCTGGTAGAAGCGCCACTCCGGCCAGCCCGAGCGCGACCAGTTCACGGCGTCGCCGAGCCCGGCGGCGTCCTTGGGGCTGCGCGCCAGATAGCGCACGATCGCCGGCGTGTCGTCGGTCGCGAGCATCTCGAATCCGACCGCGGGCCGCCGTCCGGCCTCGAGGATCGCCCGCAGCAGCTTGGCCTGCAGCGCGTGATGATCCGGGTTGTCGTGCCGCTCGCCCAGCAGCACGAACCGGCTCGCGACGAGCCGCGCCACCAGGGCGTCCTCGCCGATGAACGCCCCGGCCTTCACGTCCCAGATCCGCCCGACGAGCGGATGCGTCTTCTCGACCGGGCTCTCCCACTCGATCTTCCCGCCCTTCGCGCACCCGGCGACGATGAGCACCACCGCCACGAGCAGGGCCACCCCGGTCCTATTGAGCGCCAAGTGATCCCTCCGGCGTCGTGACGGTGAGCCCGGCGTCGATGATGAGCGTTTGACCGGTGACCCAGCGCGCCTCGTCGCTCGCCAGGTAGACGGCCCCCCAGCCGATGTCCCAGCCGCTGCCCTCGGTGCCGAGCGGGCTCGCGCGGCGCCGCTTCTCGCGCGCCTCGGCGCCGAGGTCCTGCACCATCGGCGTCCACACCGGCCCCGGCGCGATCGCGTTGACGCGAATGCCCTTGGGACCGAGCTGAACGGCCACCGAGCGGACGAAGCCGATCACGCCCGCCTTGGCGGTCGCGTACGCGGTGCGGCCGTAGCCGCGCAGCCCCGCGATCGAGGACACGCAGATCACGGCGCCGCCGCCGCGGCGCACCATCGCGGGCACGGCGGCCTGCGTGGCGAGGAACATCGACTTGAGATCGACCGCGATGACGCGGTCCCACTCTTCCTCGGTCGTGTCGAGCAGTCCCTTGCGCGACTCGATCCCGACGTTGTTGTGTAGGATGTCGACGCCGCCCCAGCGATCCACCGCGGCCTTGACCATCGCGGCGCACTCGGCCGCACGCGTGACGTCCGCGGCGTGCGCCGCCGCCTCGCCGCCCTCGGTCCGGATCGCCCCGACGGTCTCCTCGGCGCGGTCCTTCATCTGATCGACGCAGAGCACCTTCGCGCCTTCGCGCGCGAAGAGGATGGCCGTGGCCTTGCCGTTGCCGAGTCCCGGGCCGCGCGAGCCCGCGCCGGTGAGGATGGCGATCTTGCCGCTCAGTCGGCCGCTCATCGCACGGACCGAGGACCGGGATAGCCGTCCCACGAGAGACGGCCCTGGTCGGAGCTGAAGCCAGCCGCCAGCAACGGCTCGAAGACCGCGCTGTCGCGCACGGGGCCGCCGTTCCAGCTGGTGATCTCGAGGCGCCTTACCGGCCGTTGCAAGATCGGGCGCTCCATCAGCGCCTGCAGGGCGGCGATCGTCCCGGGCAGATCCACGTCCTCCCATCCGGCCAGGGGCGTGAGCTCGCGACCGTAGCCCTCGGCGAGCAATCGCGGCCGGCCCTGCCGGAACACGAGCCAGTTCTGCGGCAGGCGGGGGGCCGCGACGCGCGAGCCGTCCAGTCGCGACAGGGCGAAGATGCGGCCCCAGAGATTCGCGGGATCGATCATGTTCACGAGCACGTGCGGCTCGGCACGCCGGCTCGGGGCGTCCAGATCGGTGAGGGCGTCCGCCAGCGCGTACTGCTCGCCCGATAGCCCGGCGACGAAGTAGCCGCGAACGACCTCGCCGCCGTACTCCATGCGCAGCAATGTGTGGCGCATCGTCGCCCAGTCGCCGTGGGCGAGCTCGCGCGCGACGATGCCGTAGCGGGCGAGCAGGAGCTGGGCGCGCGCTTCCTCACGCTCCTCCGGCGAGAGCCGCTCGTCGTCCCCGAGCGCGCTCCAGCGTCCGATCACCGGCAGCCGCGGCAGCACGCCGCGCGCCTGACCGCGGCGTCGGCGCCGGTCGCGCCCGCCCTCCGGCGCGCGCCGAAGCGGCGTCATGCCGGCCACGATCGCGCTGAAGGTGTCGGGCGTCACCATCCCCGCCCAGAAGAGCTCCCAGAGCGCCCCGAGCACCTCTGGCGCGGCCAGGCCGGTCGCGCGCGCGAGGTCCTGCGCGAACGAAGCGCCGCGCAGCTGCAGATGCAGAAAGACGTTCTTGATCCGCGCGTCCATCTCGGGCGGCGGCGCCGAGCCCTCGCGCAGCCACCCGACGTTCTCGCGAAGCGCGGCGCCCACGCGCGTGGAGCGGCCGCGGTCGCTGGCGGCGCGATCGAACACCGTCCAGACCATCTCGCCCGCGAGCCCCAGGCGGTCCAGCCACTCGCGCTCGTAGCTCTCGACGCGCGCGGGCAGGAGGTCCTGTTCCCACACGCGCACGGGCAGATCCTCGCCCTGCAGGAGCTCGAGCGCGGCGAGCACTCCCGGCGGCCCGACCAGACGGTGATCGGGATGCAGATGGTGGCGGCGAAGCAGGAACGCGGAGAACTGCTCGGCCGAGGCGACGGGCCGCGGGACGCGGCGCGCGTGGACCTGGCGGCGCTGGATCTCGTCGAGCACCGCGATGTGGACGAATTGCGGCGCGGGCGCGTCGGCGAGATAGCTGCCCTGGCGGACGAGCCCGCGCGCAGTGAGTCGCTCGAGCGCGCCGCTCGCGCTCTCGAGCGGCAGCCCGTAGCGCTCCGCGAGCCAGGCCGCGGTGACCGGCCCGCGGGTCCGCAGCAGGCGGAGGGCGAGGCGCTCGAGCCCGTCGGCTCCGTCGAGCGATCGGTAGAGCGCCAGATCGGTGGCCCCGATCCACGCGCGCCGGCCGCTCGCGAAGTCGAGCGCGACCACGCGCCGCTCGGCCGCGAGCGCCCCGATGAGCGCGGGGCCGTCGTCGACGACGCGCGCGACGATCTCCTCGTCGGTGAGGTCGCCGAGATCGTCGAGGATCCCCGCCAGCTCGTTCGCGTCCCGCGCGCGCCGGTCGGGCGCCGTCTTCTGCAGCTCGGCCTCGACCGCGGCGACGAATTCCGGCCGGAGCGGCCCCGGCGCCACGGACCACGCCTTGCGCATCGTGACCGCGTCGCTCCGGCGCTCCTCGGCGTGGCCGGCGCCCAGATAGGCCCAGTCCCACGCGAGCAGCAGCGGATAGACGAACGGGGACGGCAGCGGCGTGTCCACGTGACGGCGCCACATCTCGCCGTCGTGCACGCGCTCGAGCAGCCGGCGCAGGCGCGGCGCGTCGAGCGCGTCGTGGAAGCACTCGCGGAGCGTCTCGGCCACGATCGGGAACTCGGCCTGGCCGCCCACCGACTCGAGCAGCGCGTCGGCCTTGAGCCGCTGCAGGTAGGCCGGCGTGCGCTGGCCGCGGTACATGCGCGGGATGAAGAGCGCACGGATCGCACAATGACGGAAGCGCGTGCCGAAGAGCGGCGTGCCGATCAGCGCCTTGCCGAGGAGCGTGTCGACCTCCTCGGGCGCGACGAACGTGACGAGTCGCTCCGGCGAGGGCGGCACCTGGCCCGGCGCGAACGATAACAAGATCCCGTCGTCCACGTGGCTCGCTTCGCAGACCAGGCCGACGCGGCGCAGCTTCTCCTTCAGGACCATGCCCCACGCGCCGTTGACCTTCATGCCGAAGACCGAGTGGATCATCGCGTGGCGGCCGCCCATCTCGTCCGAGAACGACTCGACGACGATGCCCTGATCGTCGGGAACGCCGTCGAGCACCTCGCCCGCCTTCACGAGCCACGCGTGCATCGCCGAGGCAGCGCGCGGGTCGAGGCCGCACGTGGCGGCCGCCCACTCGGCGAAGTCGGGCCGGTCGAGGCGCTCGGCGGCGTCGCGGCGCAGCCGGCCGACGGCGGTCCCGAGCTCCCACGAGCGCGAAGGATGCTCGCCCTTCCAGAAGGGAATCGTCGGCGACATGCCCTGCGCGTCCTCTACCAGCACGCGGTCGGCGCGCACCTTCACGATCTTCCAGGAATGGGAGCCGAGCAGGAAGACGTCGCCGGGCAGGCTCTCGGTCACGAACTCCTCGTCGAGCGTGCCGACCTTCAGATCGGTCTCGGCCACGAAGACGTCGTAGAGACCGTTGTCGGGAATCGTGCCGCCGGAGGTGAGCGCCAGGAACCGGCTGCCGCGGCGCGCGTGCAGCCGATCGTTCACGCGATCCCACAGGATCCGGGGCGCCGCGCCCTTGATTTCGGCCGGCAGCGGCTCGGCGAGCGAGCGGACGACAGCGATCAGCGCGTCGCGTGAGAGCTCGCGATAGGGCGCCGCGTTCCGCAACCGCGCGTGTAGCTCGTCCACCGTGAGCGACTCGGCGGCGACCGCGGCGACGATCTGCTGGGCGAGCACGTCGAGCGGCCCGTCGGGCATGACGACCCGGTCCAGGTGGCGCTCGTGAATGGAGCGGACGACCGCCGCCGCCTCCAGCAGCTCCTCGCCCTTGGTCACGACGATCCGCCCCTTCGAGGTGCGGCTGAGCAAATGACCCGCGCGGCCGACGCGCTGGAGGGCCGCGGCGATGTTGCGCGGCGACTGCAGCTGCACGACCAGGTCGATCGCGCCGACGTCGATGCCGAGCTCGAGGGACGACGTCGCGACGAGCGCCCGCAGCTCGCCGTCCTTCAGCCGGTTCTCGGCC
>Ga0306920_100014091_pt1 | contig 10907 bp, 6 predicted proteins | sample flu12Cox44000170_FD_204666 | JGI IMG/M metagenome (GOLD analysis project Ga0306920, IMG submission 204666) | Lab enrichment of tropical soil microbial communities from Luquillo Experimental Forest, Puerto Rico - flux4day.12C.oxic.44.000.170 (v2)... | ecosystem: Environmental > Terrestrial >...
AAGGCTTTCGAGTCGGGCGTCGGCATCAGCGGAACGGGTGTGCGCAACAACTTCACCGTCGCGGATAAAGCCAAACGAGCCGCCGACGTGCAGCACATAAAGGAATGGGTAGAGGTTGCCTCCCAATTGGGAGCACCTGTACTGCGCGTCTTCGCAGACACCCAGATGAAGAATCTGAGTTGGCAGGATGTCGCCAAGGGCTACACCTGGGATCAGGTCGCAGACTGGATCACCGCAGATCTAAAAGAGTGCGCCGCGCACGGTAAGAAGTGCGGCGTGATTATTGGCGTTCAGAACCACGGCGACTTCCTCAAGACCGGCAACGATCTTCTGAAGCTGGTGAGCCTGGTCGATTCCGCGTGGTGTGGCGCAATCGTGGACACCGGCTACTTCAAATCAAAAGATCCCTATCAGGACATGGCGCAGGTGGCCCCATACGCCGTGAATTGGCAGGTGAAGCAAAGCCCATTCGGAGCAGAAAGCAATGTGCCGCTGGACTTGAAGAAGTTTGTGCACCTGGTCCGCGCATCGGGCTATCGTGGATATCTGCCCATTGAGACGCTCTCTGTAAAAGGCAAAGATTACGATCCCTTCACAGTTGTGCCGAAGTTTCTCGATGAACTGCGGCATGCAATTGACGAGACCGCATGATCGCCGAGGAGATCGTCAAACCAGGCAAGTGCGAACCGGCCAAGTGGAACCAGAATGGACCCTATCGCTGGGTCATATGCGGCTTACTGTTTGCATTGCCACTCTCAACTGCTTAGCCAGACATGCAATCGGGTTACTCAGGGGCAGTCTGCAACTCGAGATCGGATGGAACGAGATCGGGTACGCAACATCATCTTTGCCTTCCAACTTGCTTACGCATCGGGTTCGTCTTCTTCGGGAAGCTGATGGATCGAATCGCAACTCGCAGAGGATTTTCCTGGTCAGTATGGCCGTGGAGCATAGCCGCGATGGCACATGCTCTGGGTTCGGCTCGTTCAGCGACGACAGACATGGGCGTTCGCGCTTGGCAAATTCATGACCGATCCTATCCGGTGGCTGTTTCAGTTCTGGCTGCCAGACTTCTTATATAAGCACCACAAAATGAGTCTGCTGACTGTCGGCCCACTCTTTTCGTGATCTACGGTTGGGCGATGGTTGGCAGTATCGATGGAGGCTGGCTTTTCGTCTGTTCTTCCTCAAGCGTGGTTGGACGGCGAATGCGAGTGTCGGAAGATTGCCATGGAAATTTGCGCGCTCGCGCTGGTGCCCATGTCGTTTGCCTCGAAGGTATCGAGTCTGTGGCTTGCGGTGGGCTTGATCGCCCTGGCGGTCGCCGCCCTCAGGGGTGGTCGGCAAACATGTTCACCTTTCGTCACGGCATGTTTCCCAACTCTGCCGTCGGTTCGGTGGTAGGACTTGGCGGAATGCTGGCAGTGGACAGAATCCTATAGAGCTGTCTTCATCGTCGCCGGTTCCACATATCTTGCGGCCCTGCTAATTATTCATATGTTGGTTCCTAACATGGAACCGGCGCAGTTTGAACTCGAAACAGGCTAGGATTTCGGCACGCGGCAAATAACGATGCCGGTGTCTCGTGGCAAAGTGCTCCGGCTCTTCACCCGAAACAATGCTTCGAAGTAAGGGAACTCAGCGGACTTGGTCTGCGGCATGCGCGAGCGAAGCTGGGACAGCGAATGTCCGTCGCAGAGAAAGTCCAGAACACTGCCCACGGCGGCGCCTCCAGTTCCAGAGATGATCAGTACCTTGCCCGTTCCACTCAGATTGGGAAGCAAAGAAACGGTTGCATACAGCTCACGCGGTTCACCGTTCTGACTCATGTGGTAGTTGTTTTCGTCGGCGGGGTTTCCGGCGCTGTCAACGGGATAGTATGCGCTCATTGAAGCGTCGAATTTCCACTGCACGGCCATATGAGCTTCAAAGGGTTCAATCCAAGGATTGGACCGGCTATTCCCCAACAAAATCGCGTTGTCCGCTTTCAGCTCGCGGAACGAAAAGTCCCTGGCGAAGTGCAGCTTCGGAGTGTTGTGAAGGACTGCGGCCATTTGGGCGAGCTTCCACAAAAGAGAGGAGTTGGCATAACTTGATTGTCGCTTGAGAATCAACGCTTCCCAGCCTGCGCGGCCGAGCAGCGTGCCGGCCTCGCTATTTTCTATCGAACGCACATAGCTGCGATCAAAGTATTCCGAGAGTCGAACTTGATGCCCCGTGAGCTCCTGGAAGTAACCCAGGGCGGCGTCGTCGAGAACTACGTCGGTGGGTTTGTCCGACGTGAAAACCCCCGACCAGAACTGGCGAACTATCGGGTCGTTGGGAAGCGCTGCCCGGTCTCCCTGCTCCATCCCACGGATACGCCAGAGTAAGCCCAGTACTAAGCAGACAAGAAACAGCGAAAGAGCAATGAAAAACCTGAGCTTGGGGTCGCGGCCACGCAGAACAGTGGCGGAAGGCGCTGGAGTTGCGATCTGGGGCACGGACTTGCCCAGCGGGAGAACCTCTCGCTTGCGAAATACCGGAGCGTAATTCCCCCTCGGGATATCGATCACAACAGGTTCTTCTCTGCCCTCGTTGGCGAAGTACTGCTCGATACGTTTGCGCAGCATCGACGCATGTACGCGGACGATATTGTCGGCGTTCGTGTCATAGTCTGGAGAGCGCCCGAAGACCCTGTGGCCTACTTCCTGTTCATGGATCACCTCAGCGGAGTGATCAAGGACCCGCTCGCAGAGATAAAGAAACATGCCGTGGAGCCGAGCTGACTTATTAAGATAGGCGCTTGATGCAAGCCGCTCTACTAAGAGCTTGCAATGGTCAACGGTGCTCCCGGCACTCTTCCGGGGCGCACTTGTGATTGGCATACTAATTCCCGACCTGCGCGCCAGCCGCGAAGCTGGCGGAGGCGAATTATAGCACCGAGAGGGCAAACTCAAGGCTGCGACTTTAGAATGCCCGAAAGCCGGTCTTTACGTAAATGCATGATCGCTAAATCATTGTGGCATATAGGCCTTCCGCCGTTACCCCGTCGTGCGCCCCTTCACCATGTCGAGCTCATCGAACCTGCCACAGTGAACGGGAAACTGGAGCCATCCTCCGCGGCTCGGCCCCTGCAAGCAGGACGGCGGCATCCGCCTTTACGGCGGTCTTTACGTAAAAGGTGAGCGTATCTAAGTGGCTGCTAGATATGACGGTTAACCTGGGACCAGGTGGGATGAGACCTTAACCGCGAATTCACTTGACCGTTCCTGTTCGGCTAATCAATCTGGCACATCACCGGAATGAGGTCCATCACGATGAAGACAACGTCTGTCTTCGCCCTTGCCGTGGCAACATTGATCAGCGTCATCGGAACGTTAATGGCCCAGGAAAGCCACGGAACAATTAGCGGACGGGTGCTGGATGCGAGTGCCGCCGCTGTTTCCGGTGCGGAGATTCACGCGACCAACACCTCCACTGGGGCTAGCGTATCGACAAAAAGCAATGAGAGCGGCAACTACAGTCTCCCTTATCTGGTGCCCAGCGTCTACACGCTAACGGCTGAGATGCATGGATTCAAGAAGGCGGAGCGCAGCGGAATCGACTTGCGCGTCAGCGACATTCTCAACATCGATTTTCAGCTACAGGTTGGCAATGTTGCGGAAGTTGTGGATGTAAATGCCACGACACCGTTGCTCGAAACCCAGAGTGCCTCGCAAGACCAGGTCATGGACACGCAACGCGTGCATGACCTGCCGTTGCAGGCCGGCAATGCCGCGGAGCTGACTCTGTTCGCCCCCGGCGTGGTCAATACAACCAACCTGCGCCAGCGCAAAACTTTTTTTGGCAGTGCCAATTCGCAGTTCAGCACTGACGGAAATCGAATCGCTTCAAACGAATATAACATCGATGGTGTTCCCTCCACCTTCGCGTCCAACGGCACGCCGCAAGTGGCTTTTCAGCCGCCCGAGTTTTCCGTAAGTGAGTTCCGGGTACGAACCGCGGGTTACGATGCCGAGCTCGGGCATACGCCGGGAGCCGTGATCAATGTCGTAACCAAGAGCGGCACGGACAGGTATCACGGTGAGCTGCACGAATTCTTCTCAAATAGCTCCTTGGACGCGCCCACATTTTTTCAAAACCGAACACACCAGAAACCAGTGTTTCAGGATAATCGCTACGGAGCGTCTTTTGGCGGGCCGGTCCAGATTCCCAGGGTTTACAAAGGGCATGGTAAGACATTTTTCTTCTATGCCTGGGAAGCAAATCAGCTGGGCAAGCCCATTACGACGGCTGGTACCGTTCCCACCGACGCTGAGAAAAATGGGGATTTTTCGGCGTTGACCGGTGTCCAGATCTTTAATCCGTTTACGACGTCGCCCGCTTCACAGGGACGCTTCCAGCGCCAGCAGTTCGTCGCCACCTCTGCGCCGGGCAAGGCCACCGTGAAAGGCCGTAACGGAGCGGTGGACGCCTATAATCCTGCCTGCACTAAGCCAGCCGGTTGTGCGAACATGATCCCCATAGCCCTGATCGATCCAATCGCAAGGAAGCTACTCAGCTACTACCATGAGCCCAACACCACTAGTGCAGCCAACGGCGTAAACAACTACATTCAAAACGCCAAGGATTTGTTCGACTACTACGTTCACTTCGTGCGCATCGATCACAACTTTTCCGAGAAGAACCGCGCATTCCTGCGGCTGGATTACGACCACAATCTCGAGCTCGACCATGGCTTCTACGGCAACATCGCCGGAGGAGTAAACCTTGGACGAACCAACCGGGGTGGGGCATTGGACGACGTGCTAGTGCTATCCCGTTCCACGGTTCTGGACCTGCATTACGGCATCACCCAGGAAGAGACACCGGAACAGCGGCTCAGCGCGGGCATAGACCTGGCGTCATTCGGCTTCTCCTCGGCTCTTCTAAATCTGTTGGATCCCAAGACGCAGACCTTCCCTAACATTTTTCTCAATAGCAGCACCGATCTGCTCAAGGGGACGAATTACAGTTGTAACCGCTCCTGCATCGGCAAATCATTTTCCGGATTTGGAAATTTCAACAATGGCGACGGAAGCATCACCGGCATGCTTCATCAGTTCGCCGGTACCATGACGAGCGAGCACGGCAGCCATGACCTGCATTACGGTGCGGAATTCCGGCTTTATCGCTCGTTCGCAAATAACAGACCGTTCGATGTCTCGCCTGGATTCCAATTCCTCGCGAACTATACCAACGGTCCGTTTAACAATTCAGCAGCGGCGCCTATCGGTCAAGAGTTAGCCGCCCTGGAACTCGGGATCCCAACCACCGGCCAGATCACGCGAAGTGCCAGCTATGCGATCCAGAACACCTACGTCGGCTGGTTCCTGCAAGACAACTGGAGAGTCGGGCCTAAGCTCACCATCAATGCGGGACTGCGCCTGGAATATGAATCGCCGGTCACCGAGCGCTTCGATCGCTCGGTTCGCGGCTTCGACACACGCGCTGTCAACCCTATTGCTCCTCAGGCAATTGCAAACTACTCGCAACATCCGATCCCGCAGATTCCCGTAAGTCAGTTCCAGGTTCTCGGCGGACTGCTCTTTGCCGGCCCGAACGCTCACAATCTTTGGGATCAGCCCGCTATTACCTGGTTACCCCGCTTCGGCATGTCCTATCAGATCGAACAGAACACCGTGATTCGCGCTGGCTTTGGCATTTTCTATGACACGATCGGGGTGAACCGCAGTCCCGCGATCCAAACTGGTTTTACCGCCACAACAACTCTCGTTCCAACGCTGGATAACGGTCAAAGCTTTGTGGCGACTCTGGGGAACCCATTCCCGAACGGACTCTCGACGGCGCCCGTCGGCGCTGCCGGCGGACTCGCCACCGGACTTGGGCAAAGCTTGACGTTCTATCCCACCAGCCGCTTGCAACCATATTCCCAACGCTGGTCATTTGATGTGCAGCGCTTGCTGCCGGCCGACTTCTTAGTCGATCTCGGCTATGTCGGCAATAAGAGCATTCATCTGCCGCTTTCGGCCGGGCAGAATATCAACTCCACACCACCGCAGTACTTGAGCACGTTGCCGACGCGCGATCAGGCCACAATCAACACGCTCAGTGCGCAAGTTCCCAATCCATTCTTTGGCCTCAATAGTATCTATCCCTCAACTATTCAAGTCGCAGACCTCCTCCGCCCGTTTCCTCAGTTCGGCGACATCATCGAAATCGTCAACAATGGCTTCTCCTGGTATCACGCATTACAGGTGCGGGCTGAGAGGCGCTTCTCCCGCGGTTTCACCCTGAATGCAGCGTACACCTGGGCACGCCTGTCAGAGGCAACCAGCTACTTAAATGACGGCGATCTGAACCTGAACCGCTCCATTGGTGCGATCGATCGCCGACATCGGCTTGTGGTGAGCGGCATTTGGGAGGTGCCTGTGGGCAGAGGACGCCCTTTCTTCAGCGACATGGATGGAGCGTTGAACGCCATCTTGGGTAATTGGCAGTTGAACGGCAGCTACAGTTGGCAAAGTGGGGCACCGCTGGCCTTCGGCGATGTGATCTTCAACGGTACCTCACCCGATCAGATCAATCTTCCCCCCAGCCAGCGCTCGGTGGATCAATTCATCAATACCTCGCTGTTTGAGCGAAGCTCGTCGAAGCAGCGTCAGTTTGACATCCGTACATTCCCGAGGATGTTTTCAAGTGTTCGCGGACCCACCCAGTTGCAGTTCAATATGTCGGCTTTCAAAGACTTCATTTTCGCTGATCGTTGGCGGCTTCAGTTCAGGGCGGAATGCTATGACGTCCTCAACCACCCCAATTTCAATGACCCCAGCACGAGTTCGGTAACCAGTTCGAGCTTTGGGACTATAACTGGACAGGGATCGCCATCAAGGGAGTTCCAACTGGCATTAAAGCTTTCGTTCTGATGTAGGTATTTTCCTCGCGTCATGAGAGAAGAGATTAAAATGTTGGCCGCCAGAAATATGAATGGTTGTAGTCGGCTCTTAGAATTTGTGAAGTACGCTGCTCCGGTTCTCGGCCCCCTAGCAATTGCGGCGGCTCTGAGTATTCGAGTGGCGGCTCAGGATGGCGTGCCTCGCGAGGCCAGCCCTCCGATTCTCAAGATTGCATCGGCGGCGCCGGATTTCGATCTTCCCGGCGTCGATGGCAAGCAACATCGACTCAGCGATTATTCCTCGGCTAAGGTACTCGCCATTGTCTTCACCTGCAATCACTGTCCCGTGGCGCAGATGTACGAGAAGCGGATCAAGCAGCTCGCGACGGATTATCGCGATCGCGATGTCGCTCTGGTGGCCATCAATCCCAACGACCCCAAAGCCATCCATCTTAGCGAGATGGGCCACACCGATCTCGGCGATACGCTTGCGGAAATGAAACTTCGCGCGCAGTACCGGCACTTCAACTATCCATATCTGTCTGATGGCGCGACGCAAAAGGTCGCGCTGAGGTACGGCCCCACGGCCACGCCGCACGTTTTCATCTTCGATGAACAGAGAAGGCTCCGCTACGAGGGACGCATCGATAACAATCCCCGTGAAGAACTCGCAACCAGGCATGAGGCTCGGGAGGCTATCGAAGCGTTGCTGGCTGGAAAACCAGTGGCGGTCACGGACACTCCGGCGGTCGGCTGCTCCACGAAATGGGCGTACAAGGAAAGTGGCGCGGAAGCAGAACTCCACAATTCCGATAACGATCCGGCGACGGTTGAGATCGCATCGGCAGATCAGATCAAGGCACTGCGTCCGAGTGGCGGCAAGCTCCTTCTGGTGAACTTCTGGGCGACATGGTGTGAGCCCTGCCTAGCCGAATTTCCTGAGATCCAGAAAATGGGGCACATGTATCGCAAACGAGCATTGGACATCGTTACCGTAAGCATGAACAATATAGACGAAAAGAAGTTCGTGCAGGCATTTCTGGATGAACAGCACGCGATCACGCGCAACCTGCTCTTCGCCGGCGCTGACCCAGCGGAAGCCGTAAGGGCATTCGGAACAGATTGGAACGGCAGCGTCCCATACACAGTGCTTTTCGGAGCAAGCGGCGAAGTCCTCTATCGTCAATCGGGGAGCATGAGCGTTCTTGACGTCCGGCGCACCATCCTCAAGAACCTGCCCGACGACCGCTACATCGGGCAACACGCGTATTGGAACAGCACCTTCTAATGCCTATAAGTAAGATTTTGCCGGATAGATGGTGAGACCCTGGTCTATGCTCTGCAATGTATGGGCTGCTGCCGTGTCCAGACGACGTAGATAACCATGGTGCCTTCTCTCGATCGCATTGCCTATGTTCGAAGTGTCAATCGAACCGTGATGGAAAAAATCTCGGCCGGGACAGGTGTCGCAAGGCGTTTTGGGTGACAAGCCAGCGAGCCGGGCTGACTCCATGTGATAGCAGCTCGGCGCCAGTCGTTCGACGGTTGGCTTTTTGCCGTCAATATCTCTCGCCTGGACTCTTGCCATGTGAAATGGGAGGATCTTGAGTTTGTCCCATTGAAATGTAGGTCTTTACGTAAATATCTAAGTCATTTTATATGCTAAAAAGGGGGTGAATTAGCCGCGTTCCCGCACGTGGGTTGTTTCACTGTGAATTAACTTGCGATCCGGGGAAAAAGATTCTTATATCATGGGAAGTGCCTGAAGAACTCGAGCTCAACCTTCATGAGAGCCACAATCCGCCTGCTTAACTCAGTATTCCTGATAATCTGGCTACTTACTTGCTCCGCCGCCCTGGCGCGCGACCAGGTTCAGCGGCCCCGCATCGTTGGGGTCGCTCATATGGCACTCTATGTGAGCGACCTAGGAAAGGCACGTGCGTTTTATGAGGACTTTCTGGGCTACGCCGAGCCATACGTTTTGAAGCGCGACGATGGATCCGAGCGGATTGCCTTCATAAAAATTAATGAAGACCAATATCTCGAGCTCTTTGCCGAACCGGTCAAGAAAGAGGGCCACTTGAACCACATCTCGATCCAGACCGACTCGGCGGAAGGGATGAGGAAATATCTAGCAGCACAGGGCGTGAAAGTGCCGGACAAGGTTGGCAAAGGGAAAATCGGCAATTCCAACTTCAACATCATCGACCCCGACGGCCACACAGTGGAGATCGTTCAGTACGAGCCGGAAAGCTGGACGCGCCGCCAGCAGGGCAAGTACCTGCCCGATACGCGGATTTCAACTCGCATGCCGCACATCGGTATCATCATCGGTCCACTTGAGCCAGCGCTCAGGTTCTATCATGGAATCCTCGGCTTTGACGAGTTCTGGAGGGGGAGCTCTTCCGGCAAAGTCTTAAGCTGGGTGAACATGCGGGTTCCCGATGGGCGGGACTATATCGAGTTCATGCTCTTCACGGAGGCACCTAACGCAAGCCAACTGGGGGTGAAGAACCACATCTGCCTGGAAGTACCCGATATCCAGAAAGCGGTAAACACCCTTAAAGAGCGATCCGCGCGGACTGCATACGCGCGACCAATTGAAATCAAAGTCGGCGTCAACGGCAAGCGTCAGGCAAATCTTTTTGATCCCGACGGCACACGTGTTGAGTTGATGGAACCCAATACCGCCAATGGACAACCGGTCCCGCCGTCGACCGCCCCGCCGCCGCAATAGAGTCCGGGTTCACGCCAGCCATGATCCCTGTCTCAGCGAGCCTAGCAGCCATGAACTCAAGTGGCAAAGCAACGGAGAGAACTGCAATCGAAGCAACCTCACGACGTGAATTTCTCAGCGGCGTTGCCGCCCTGGTAACCACTGCCAGATTTTGGAAAGGCATTCAATCGCTGGCCGGTGCCACAGAAGCGGATAGTGCGAGTGGCGGTCCGGCAGCGATTCGCGTTGGATATGCTGCCATTACCTGGGGCAGCGATGGCCGTAAAGCCATCGAGGAAATCTCTGCGGTCGGGTTCCACGGAATTCAGCTTCGTGCAGACGCCATCAAGCACTTTCAGCCGGCCGAGCTCAAAGACTTACTCCAGCAACACGGCTTGACCTTCGTGGCACTCTCCAGCCGGGATATACACGCCGACCCTGCGCTCGAAGCCGATGATCTCAACCTTCATATCAACAACACAAAATTCCTGCGTGAGGCCGGAGGACTGTATCTCCAGGTCATCGACAAGCCCCCAATAGATCGCGCCGCTACCGAGGCCGATTGCAAGCGTCTTGGACAGCTGCTGACGGAGTTGGGCAAACGCGTCACCGACCTTGGAGCCGCGCTTGGCTATCACAATCACATGAACAGCCTCAGTGAACGTCCCGAGAACCTGGATCGAATTCTTGAGAATACAGACCCCCGCTATATCAAGCTTGAGCTCGATGTAGCGCACTATCGGCAGGGGGGAGGCGATCCGGTAAAGGCTATCCACAACTATCACGACCGACTGCTGTTTCTTCACCTCAAGGATGTGAGGGACATGAACCCGAACACCTCGGGGAAAAAGGGGGCTGACTATGAATGGGTGGAGCTCGGTCGCGGCAAGGTAGATCTGCTGGGCGTTATGTCGGCGCTGGACAGAAACAAATTCCGCGGATGGGCAGTCGTTGAACTAGATCGGGTTCCAGATGAATCGGGTACACCCAAACAGTCCGCGATTTTGAATCGAAAATATGTGGAAGAGAAACTCGGCCTTAGGCTCTGACTTGGGGCAGGAATAACTGCGCATATAGAGTAAGTTCAAGAATCGCAGTGCGGCTCGCAAATCGAGTGAGCTGGTGTAGAATTTTTCGTCCAACCGCCGGATTTGCCCCCAATGCTCTAGTGTCTCGGAGAGCCGCGGCTTCGAACACAAGCAGTCAAGCGAAAAAAGATCACAACTCGACCCAAAGTTTCACAGGCGATCCTGGCATCGAAAATTCATGAAACAGTGACTTGCTATCACTGCTCAAAATGCGCCATGGCTCAAG
>Ga0306920_100014093_pt1 | contig 10906 bp, 4 predicted proteins | sample flu12Cox44000170_FD_204666 | JGI IMG/M metagenome (GOLD analysis project Ga0306920, IMG submission 204666) | Lab enrichment of tropical soil microbial communities from Luquillo Experimental Forest, Puerto Rico - flux4day.12C.oxic.44.000.170 (v2)... | ecosystem: Environmental > Terrestrial >...
GGATTGGTCGAGCGCAGATTGTCATCGTGGGTTGTGGCTTCGGCGGCCTGTTCGCCGCGCGGGCGCTGTCCCGCACGCCCGCCGATGTGCTGGTCATCGACCGCAACAACTACCATCTCTTTCAGCCCCTGCTCTACCAGGTCGCGTCCGCGGCGCTCGCGCCGGCGGACATCGCTCAGCCGATCCGGACCATCCTGCGCTACCAGCAGAACGCCCGGGTGATGCTCGCGCAGGTCGACGCGGTCGATCTCGCGGGCCGCCGCGTCATCGCCGATGGCGTCGGCGTGAGCTACGACTACCTGGTGCTCGCACCGGGCGCCGTCGATAACTACTTCGGTCACGAGGACTGGCGACACTTCGCCCCCGGCATGAAGGCCGTCGAGGAGGCGACCTTCATCCGCTCGCGCCTGCTGCGCTCGTTCGAGACTGCGGAAATCGAGGCCGATCCGGCCGAGCGTGCTGCGCACCTCACGTTCATCATCGTGGGAGGCGGGCCCACCGGCGTCGAGCTCGCCGGCGCGATCAAGGAGCTGGCGGTCGATGTGATCCCGCGCGACTACCGCGTCGTCGATACCCGCATGGCGCGCGTGATCCTCATCGAGGCCGGTCCGCGCGTGCTGCCCGCGCTCCACGAGGATTCCTCGGCGCGCGCACTGCGACAGCTGCGCACGCTGAACGTCGAGGTGCGCCTCGGCGCGCCGGTGACGCAGGTGCTCGCCGATGGCGTCGAGGTGGGTGGTGAGCGGCTACGCAGTTACAACGTCATCTGGACCGCGGGCGTGCGTGCGGCGCCGCTCACTGCCTCACTCGGCGTGCCGCACGGACCCTCCGGCCGCGTGAAGGTGGCGCCCGACTGCTCGCTGCCCGGCCACCCCGAGGTGTTCGTCATCGGCGATGCCGCCTGGCTCATCGATGCGGCCAGCGGGGCACCGGTGCCCGGGGTATCGCAGGGCGCGCTGCAGATGGGCCGCTACGTGGCCCGCGTCATCGGCGCGGAGCTGCTTGGACAGCGCAGCGCGCGCCAGCGCGGTTTCCACTACCGCGACCGCGGCTCGATGGCGACCGTCGGCAAGTCGCGCGCGGTGGTCGAGCTCGGCCGGCTGCGGTTCGGGGGTCTGCTCGCCTGGCTGGCGTGGATGGCGCTGCACATCACCGTGCTCATCGGCTTTCGCAACCGCCTCGCCGTGCTGTCATCCTGGATCTACAGCTATGTCTTCTTCCGCCGCGGCTCACGGCTCATCACCCGCGCCGTGCCACCGGAAGAGTCCTGATGGCGACCGCCGTGCATCCGCCACGCTCCGGGGCGAGCGCACTCGGTGAGGAGGCGCTCACGCTGCGCGGCTTCTTCGGTGTATTCCGCTACAGCCGCCGGGCCCTGGAGCTCGTCTGGAGCACCAACCGCTCCCTCACTGTCGCGCTCGGTCTCCTCACACTGCTGGCGGGCATGCTGCCGGCGTCGGTTGCGTACGTCGGCTCGCTCATCGTCGATGCGGTAGTCGCCGCGATACGCAGCGGCGGCGCCGCCGCGCACGTGCTGCGCCTGGTGGCGCTCGAAGGCGTGCTGGTAGCCGCGATCGCCGCCGCGCAACGCGGCCTGTCACTGTGCCAGTCGTTGCTGCGCGCCCAGCTCGGACAGCGCGTCAACGTCATGATTCTCGAGAAGGCCCTCACACTCGAGCTGCAGCATTTCGAGGATTCGGAGTTCTACGACAAGCTGACGCGCGCGCGCCGCGAAGCCTCCACGCGGCCGCTGAGCCTCGTGACCCGCACCTTCGGCCTGGTGCAGAACGGGATCTCGCTCGCGAGTTACGCGGTACTGCTCGCGCACTTCTCGCCGTGGGCGGTCGCGGTGCTGCTGCTCGCGGGCCTGCCGGCATTCGTCGCGGAGGCGAAGTTCTCCGGCGATGCCTTCCGGCTGTTCCGCTGGCGCTCGCCCGAGACGCGCATGCAGATCTATCTCGAGACGGTGATCGCGCGCGAGGATCACGCCAAGGAGGTGATGCTCTATCGCCTCGGGCCGCGGCTGCTCGAGCGCTATCGCGATATCTTCCGCCGCCTGTACGCGGAAGATCGCGCGCTCACCGTGCGCCGCGACCTGTGGGGCTTTGCGCTCGGCTCGATCGCGACCGCGGCGCTCTATGGCGCCTACGCGTGGATCGCGGTCACCGCCGTGCGCCGCATCATCACCCTCGGCCAGATGACCATGTACGTGGCCCTGTTCCGGCAGGGACAGGCGGCGGTATCAGCCATGCTCGCCGCGGTCGGCGGGATGTACGAAGACAACCTGTATCTGTCGACTCTGTATGAGTACCTGGAGACCCCCGTGGCGCTTCCGAAGGGGACGACGGTGCGCGGGCCCCATCCCGAGGACGGCGTGCGCTTCGAGGATGTCAGCTTCACCTATCCCGGGGCGGAGGAGCCGGCGCTCGAGCACATCACGCTGCACCTGACCCCGGGGAGCAGCCTCGCGCTCGTCGGCGAGAACGGCTCGGGCAAGACCACGTTGATCAAGCTCCTCACGCGTCTGTACATGCCCACATCCGGACGTATTCTGCTCGATGGCCGGGACCTTGCCGACTGGGAGGAGGGCGCGCTGCGCGAGCGCATCGGTGTCATCTTCCAGGATTTTGCGCGCTACCAGATGCTGGTTGGGGAGAATGTCGGCGCCGGGGATGAGCGCTTCTTCGAGAACGAGGAGCGCTGGCGCGAGGCCGCGGCCAAGGGTCAGGCGAGCGAGTTCATCGCCGAGCTGCCGGCGGGCTACCACACGCAGCTCGGCAAGTGGTTTCGCGATGGCCGCGAGCTCTCCGGCGGTCAATGGCAGAAGATCGCGCTGTCGCGCGCCTTCATGCGCATCCGGGCCGATATCCTCGTGCTCGATGAGCCGACCGCCGCCATGGACGCAGAGGCGGAGGCCGAGGTGTTTGAGCATTTCCGGCAACTCGCACGCGATCGCATCACCATTCTCATCTCGCACCGCTTCTCCACGGTGCGCATGGCGGACCAGATCGTGGTGCTCAATCGCGGGCGCATCGTCGAGCGCGGCAGTCACGCGGAGCTGATGCGGCTCGACGGGCGCTACGCGCACCTGTTCACGCTGCAGGCGCGGGGCTATCGATGACTGCTGCATAGCTCACCTCGCCAGCCGAGCACTCCGCAGGGACCTCGGCGAACGGGCTACCGCTGCGGCTGAGTCTTCTCCTGAGATTGCAGGTCGGCCTTCATGCCGCGCACATCGAGCGGGCGGATCTCATCGATGGGGCACTGCCACTGGCCCCCGGGGCCGCTGTTCACGACGATCGAATCGAGCCCCGCGTACACCGTGTAGTTGGTCGAGGTGATGCCAACGGGGCCGATGGCGAAGTTGACATCGCACGGCCCGGAAACCTTGAGAAGGTAAGCCTCGTTTGGCTTCGTATACACCAACAGACGGTCCTTACCGAGTGGCTCCCAGCTGTCGAAGCGACCCAGCCAGGTGAACGATTTGACCCGCCGACCGGCATAGGCGTCGTAGCGCGCGAGGGCCCGCTGCTGCGCCGTGGCTGGTGTAGCCGTGCCCGCGCCGGAGGCGGTGGCGCGGGTCGCCTCGCCAGCAGGCCTGGCGCTGGCGCAGGCGGCAAGCACGGTCAGCATCGCTACCGTGCCGAGTGTGTGGAGTGAGTGCCGCAATTGGCTGCTCCGGGAGTCGCGTATGCGGCGTTTACCTGGCCGTCGGCGGCACCACGGCGTCCCCGCCGCCGCTCAGCAGCGCCACGGGAAAGCGCGCCAGCGCCTGCGCGGCGAGGATGGCGAATCCGTCGCCGTGGCGCACCGTCTCCAGCTCGGCGCCATCGAGCACGTTGCGCCAGGGTCCCCGTGAGCCCGCGTCGGGCGGCAGCTCGATGAGCGTGTTCTCCCACACGCCGCTCCCGAGCGGCAGTCGTGCCGGATCCCCGAGCAGCCGTCGGTACAGTCGTGGCGCGATCACTACCGCCGTGTGGCGCGCACAGCGCCGCGCGAAAGCGCACAGGTAATGCGCACGGCTGCCGTGGACGCGCAGGCGCCGGTAGTCGCCCTCGCTGAAGAGCTCCGGCTGCGCACGCCGCAGTTGCAGCGCCCGCCAGGTGAGCAGCAGCTTGCAGCGCCCGTCCTCCAGGTGCTCGACCACCTCCTCGATCGACAGGTGGGCGCCCTCGCGATCGAGCTGCGCCAGCAGTTCGCCGCGCCGGTGGTAATCGACCGGGCGGCGGTTGTCGGGGTCCACCAGCGAGAAGTCCCACAGCTCATTCCCCTGGTAGATGTCGGGCACGCCGGGGGCGGCCAGCTTGCAGAGCGTCTGCGACAGGCTATTGAGGAGCCCGAAGCGCGCGACCGGCCGCCAGAACGCGAGGAAGTCGGCCAGGAACAGGTTGTTGTCGCGCGGCTCGAGCGCGCTGTGCACGAATAGCAGCAGCGCCTCCTCGTAAGCGACCCCCGTCTCGGTCCAGCTGGTGTGCAGCTTCGCTTCGCGCACCGCCTTGATCATGTAGGCCTCGATGCGCGCGCGGTACTCTGCCATCCCCGCCGCATCCGGCTCGAGCAGCGGCCAGCTGCCGATCAGCGTCTGGTAGAAGTGGTATTCGTCGTTGCTGTCCGGTGCCGGAGCGCCGTCGACCTCGCGCTTGCGCGTGCGGTTGATCCGCATCCAGCGCCGCACGGCATCCCGCCACGGGGTGGTCATTTCCGACAGCACCGCGAGGCGAGCGCGCACGTCCTCGGAGCGCTTGGTATCGTGCGTCGAGGTGGCGAGCATCTCGTGCGGCCAGTGCCGCACCCGGTACTCGGCATCGGCGTGGAAGGCGCGCACGCCGCCGCCGCCGTAGATGCCCGGCTCGCCGCCGACCTCATTCAGCGCAAGCAGCAGGTTGTAGCGGTACAGCGCGGTGTCCTCGATGCCCTTGGCGGTGATCGGCGCGGTGATCTGCTGGAACTTCATGACGAAGGCGCGGTGCGCACGCAGCTGCGCGTCGCTGGCGCACGGCAGCTGCAGCAGCAGCGCCGCGCGCACGAAGTCGAACACCGGCGCCTCGCTCGCAGCGCGTCGCCGCCGCGCGGCAGCGATGGCCCACTCGATGTAACGGCGATCGCTGTCGGCGACGGAGTCCGCGATGTAGGTACGGTAGACCGGGAAGCAGGCGATCACCTCGGTGAGCGCCTGCCGCAGGTTGTTGAAGGTGAAGTCGCGCGTGCTGCGGTCGGAGCGCGCGATACGGGCCAGCTGGTTGGTGGCGACGTTGAGCTCGGAGGCGAGCGAGCGGCGCAGTATGAGCTGCTGACACTCGTAGGCCACGTCGCGCGCATCGAGCGACTCACCGGTGAGAGTGCGGTATACGCGTTCCATGCGCGTGCGCGTCGCGGCATCGATCAGCATGCGGTTGACGACGTTGGCGAAGTGATAGCCGGTTTCACCGTGCACCGGCCAGTCATCCGGCAGGTGCTCGAACGACAGACTGATCTTCTCGACCACCAGGTAGAGCGAGCGCGGCCAGTCGTTGCCGGTGACCTCGCGGATGCTCCGCTGCAGCCGGCGCAGATAGCCCGCCGGATCGTACAGGCCGTCGATGTGATCGATGCGCAGGCCGTCGATCTTGCCCGCGCCGATCAGCCGCAGCACCAGGCGGTGCGTGACCTCGAATACCGCCTCGTTCTCGACGCGCAGCGCCGCCAGATCGTTGACGTCGAAGAAGCGCCGGTAGTTGATGTCCTCGGACGCGACGCGCCAGTAGGCGAGGTGGAAGGCCTGCAGCTCGAGCAGCTCGTGCAACGCATCGAAGCTGGCGGGCGCGCCCGAGGTGCCGGTGAAGCTGCGCACCGCGACATCGAGCGCCGTGGCGACGGCACTGTCGCCCGCGGCGAGCGCTGCGAGGCGCCGCTTGTGCAGCTCCTTCTCGCGGCTGCGCTCGGCTATCTGTTCGGCGGTCGGCGCGCGCCGGTCGGGAAGCGCGGCGAGCGCGCGGCGGATGTTCTCCAGCTCGCTGCTCGAGACCAGCGTCGCTGCGCGGTCGAGCATGCGCGGGTAGGTGCGCGGGTCGAGGGGGAAGCGGTGCGGACCGTAGAACACCGCGAACGAGCCCGAGTCGCGCTCGAAGCGCAGCTCGAACTCGCCGCGCTCGAGGACCGTGGCATACGTGTCGGCGAGCACCGGCACCAGCACCTTGTGTGCACGATCCAGATTGGGCGGTGCCCAGTCGAGGTCGAAGAACCCCGCGTACACCGAGGACTCGCCGTTCTCGAGCAGGTCCATCCACCAGTCATTGTCGGTGCCGAGAATGCCGACGTGGTTCGGGACGATGTCGACGATGTGACCCATGTCGTGGGCACGCAGCGCGGCGACGAAGCGCTCGAAGTCCCCCTCATCGCCGATCTCGGGGTTGAAGGAGTTGTGATCGACCACGTCGTAGCCGTGCGCGCTGCCGGAGCGGGCGCGGAAGTACGGCGAGCCGTACACGTGACTCACGCCGAGCGCCGCGAGGTACGGCACGATCGCCGTGGCATCGCGGAAGGTGAAGCCGGCGTTGAGCTGCAGCCGGTACGTGGCGCGCGGAATGACCGGGCCCTCGCCGGTCTCGGCCGCGGCAACGCCCCGCCGCCGCGGAGCACGCGGCCGCTCAGCCGGCGTCACGGCGCCGCTCCAGGAGCCACAGCACACTCCAGGGTGCGAGCTCGTTGCGGGCCAGCGTGGCCCGCACGCCCGGATGGGTGGCGAAGATCACGCGACCCGCCGCGCGTGCCGGCAGAGGTGCCGGCGCTGCGCCGAGGTTGGCGATGAGATGCAGAGTCCGCTCGCGCGCCGCCCAGTCGACCGCAAACGCACCATCGCCGGCCGCAGGCGTGCAGCGACCGGCGTTAAGGTGCGGCAGGAGCGGCACGATGTCGCGCCGCCGGATGGCGAGCAGCCGGCGGTAGTGGGTGAGCCAGCGCGCGTGCGGGTCCCGCCGTAGCCGGCTCCAGTCGAGGCGCGCCGCAGCCCAGGTCGTGATCGCTCCCGGGTCGGGGCTGCCGGGAACTTCGCGCGCGCGCTGCGCGCGCACCTGCACGGCCAGCTGCGGCTCGAAATCGCAGAACCACGCGAACGGCTCGGGCGCGCCCCACTCCTCGCCCATGAACAGCAGCGGTGGCTGCGGCGCGAGCAGCACCACCGCGGTGGCGGCACGCAGCGCCGCTGCCTCGTGCACCAGCTGTGTCAGACGCTCGCCGCGCGGGCGATTACCCACCTGGTCGTGATTCTGCAGGAAGTCGATGAAGGCGCTCGATGGCAGATGCACACTGCGCTCGCCGCGCCGCGTGCCCAGGAAACGCGAGGTCTCGCCTTGATAGGCAAAGCCCTCCGCCAGGGCACGGCACAGCAGCTGTCGCGGCCGCTCGCTGTAGTCGCCGTAGTACCCCTGCGTCTCGCCGGTGAGCAGCACGTGCAGGCAGTGGTGTACGTCGTCGTTCCATTGCGCATCGCACGTGTCGGGCGCGCCCTCGCGCCCGAGGAGCGCGACGGCGTTGTGCAGGTTCTCGAGCGTCAGGTAGATGTTGCGTCCCCGGCCTGGGCCCGTGCGTGCCGCATATGCCAGCTCCCTGATGATGTGCAGTTCGCTCTCATCGTGAACGGCGTGGATCGCATCGAGGCGCAAGCCGTCGATGTGATACTCCTCGAGCCAGTAGAGGGCATTGTGGATGAAGAACTCACGCACGGTGCGGCTGCCTGCGCCGTCGAAATTGATGGCGTCCCCCCAGGGCGTGTGATGGCGCGCGTCGAAGAACTGCGGTGCGTACAGGTGCAGGTAGTTGCCCTCGGGGCCGAAGTGGTTGTAGACGACATCGAGGATCACGGCGAGACCGTGCTGGTGCGCGGCCACGATCAACGCCTTGAGCTCCTCGGGGCGACCGTAGGAGGCCTGCGGCGCGTATGGCAGCACCCCGTCGTAGCCCCAGTTGCGCTCGCCCGGGAAAGCCCCCAGCGGCATGAACTCGATGGCCGTGACGCCGAGGCGCTGGAGATGCGCGAGCCGGGGCACCACCGAGGCGTAGGTGCCGGCGGCGTTGAAAGTGCCGACGTGCAGCTCGTAGAGGACCCCCGCGTGCCAGGGCGGGGCATGCCAGTCTGCATCCTCCCACACCCAGGCGGTCGGATCGATGACCTCGCTTGGCCCGTGCACTCCGAGCGGATTGCAGCGCGAGGCGGGGTCGGGAACCTCCCGAGTACCGTCGATGCGATAGCGGTAGAGGCTGCCGACACCGGCCGCCCCCGTCAGCAGCGCGAACCAGCCGTCCTCGAGTGCCTGCATCGGTGCGGCGTGCACCGCTGCGCCGTGCACATCGCACAGCAGTAGCTCTACCTGCCGCGCGGCGGGTGCCCACAGCCGAAAGCGCACCTCACCGCTCGCGGTGAGCTCCGCGCCGAACGGCATGTGGTGTCGCCGCCGCAGCGGCGGTTCGCTGCCCAATCCGATCCTCCTTGATCCACCGGCGCGCTCCTGCACGCCTCAGGCCGTCAGTGCGGCGAGCGTCCGCAAGGGCACTGCCGCCCAATCGGGTCGCCCCGGCAACTCACGTTGCAGGTCGGCGCACGCTTCTTCGAGCTCGAACAACCGCAGCAACGGCATGACCTCCGTCAGCGATGTATACAGGCCCGCCGCGCGCGCCGTCTCATCGTATGCGCCGAGAAAGGCGCTGCGCGTCTCTCGCTCCCACGCGTCGAGCTGCGAACCCCAGCGCTCGCGCTCGTTGGCGGAGATCAGCGAGCACTGTTGTAACGCCATCCGCCGCGCGTAGGCAAACGAACGTAACATGGTCGCGACGTCCGCGAGCGGTGAGCAGCGGCGTCGCTGCGCAGCGACGCTCTGGCCGGCGCCGACATCGGTGATGATGAAGTCGTTGCGGCGCAGCAGAACCTGGCGCAGATGATAGTGGCCGTGGCAGCGGATCTTCAGCGCCCCGGCGATCTCAGAGGGAACTGCGGCGACGCTGTGCAGCAGGGCGTCGCGTCGCGCGAGCACCGTGGCAGCCGTTGCCGCGGCTCCCGGTGGGAGCTGCGCGAGAAGTTCCGCGAGGCGGTCGAACGCTGCGGTGGCCGCGTCACCCGCGCTGCGCCGCCAGGCGTCGAGATCCGCGGCCGTGATCGGCTCGGGCGCGAGCGCAGGATCGACGGCGCCGGCCAACACCCCGTGAAGCTGCGCAGTGCGCGTCCCGAGCGTGTGCACCAGCGCGAGGTACAGGCCGTGGGCATCCGCCGCGGGCGCCGCGGGTTGCGCCACGCGCTCCTCGAGAAAACGCACCAGGTGGTTGACGGTGTAATCCCAGCCATCGCCCTGGTTGGACACGAAGGCCTGCAGCAGCGCGAGCGTGCAGCTGGCGTCACTGGCGCGCTGGTACTCGATGAAGCCGGCGAGCGGCACGCTGTTGGGGAAATGCGCGACCTCGGTCAGGTAGCGCGCGACATCGACCCCGGCATGGTTGCCGGACTGGACGCGTCGAACGATCTTGAGAAAGAACCCATCGCCGATTCTCACGGTGGTGTTGGTACTCTGGACGCCCGCCGGCACGAGCGGCAGCTCGCCCGGATGTGCCGCGCGCAGCTCGGCGAAGGCCGAGGTCGGCGTACAGCGCATGCGCCCGAGCTGGGTCGCGAGCGCGCGTCCGGAGCCGATTGTCTCGATGACCAGACGGCAGAAGTCCTCGTCCGCGGCGGCATCGGCCAGCACACCGGTCGCGGCGTGCTGACGCACGCGCGCGAGGGCGGCCGGCAGGAGCCTGCGGTAGCGGGCCTCATCGGCATCCTCGAGCGCAATCGTCAGGGGCACGAAATATTCCCCGGCCTGCGCGCCGCTGTGGACCTCGAAGATCGCTACCAGCCAGCGCTCGAGGTCGGCCTGCGGCAGGCACCAGTCGCTGAGCGTGGCTCCCGCGAGGCCCGCGCCGCGCGCCGCCGGTACCTGACCGAGCACGACCCCCGCCGGGGCCGCCCAGCGCTGCGTCGCGAGGAATCCGGCCACCACGCGTCCCTCGAGCTGCGCCCGCAGCGCGCTGGCGAGATTTGACCGCCAGGGGGCAACGCGCTCGGGAAAGAAGCTGCTCCAGCCCTCGATCAGCACCAGCACCGGCAGGTCCTCGCGTGCGGCGCGCTCATCGTGCCAGGGCGGCGCTTCGGCCTCGCGGCTCAGGCGAAACCAGTAGAACGCATAGCCCGGCAGTGTCAGGAGGTACGGCAGCTCGCCGATCGGCGGAAATGCTGCGCGGCCGAGCAGCTCGATCGGCACGGCGCCCTTGTGGTCGGCGAGATCGAGCTCGACCGGCTGCGCGGAGCGCGCCAGGTTCGCCACGCACAGGATGGTGTCCGCGCCGTACTCGCGCACGTACACCAGCACGCGGCGATTGCCGGGACGGATGATGCGCAGGGTCCCGCGACCGAAGGCCTGCGAGCTGCGGCGCACCTGCAGCAGGCGCTTCATCCAGTTCAGGAGCGAGGAGCGGTCGCGGCTCTGCGCCTCGACGTTCACGGCCTCGTAGCCGTACACCGGATCCATGATCGGCGGCAGGTACAGCTGCTGCGGGTCGGCGCGCGAGAAGCCTGCGTTACGGTCGGGGCTCCACTGCATCGGGGTGCGCAGCCCGTTGCGGTCGCCGAGAAAGACGTTGTCGCCCATGCCGATCTCGTCGCCGTAGTAAATGATCGGCGCACCCGGCATCGACAGCAGCAGGCTGTTCATGAGCTTGATGCGCTCGTGATCGTTGTCGAGGAGCGGCGCGAGACGCCGGCGGATCCCGAGGTTGAGCCGCGCACGCGCGTCCGCGGCATAGGCCTGGTACATGTAGTCGCGCTCGCGGCTGGTCACCATCTCGAGCGTCAGCTCGTCGTGATTGCGCAGGAAGATCGCCCACTGGCAGGTGTCGGGAATGT
>Ga0306920_100014094_pt1 | contig 10906 bp, 11 predicted proteins | sample flu12Cox44000170_FD_204666 | JGI IMG/M metagenome (GOLD analysis project Ga0306920, IMG submission 204666) | Lab enrichment of tropical soil microbial communities from Luquillo Experimental Forest, Puerto Rico - flux4day.12C.oxic.44.000.170 (v2)... | ecosystem: Environmental > Terrestrial >...
AGCAAGGCAACGGCAATGGTAGCGGCCTGGACCTGAAGTGGCCCGGGGTTTCATCAAGGTCTCCACCGAACCCGGGGCGAACCCGCTCCGGTCACCAGCGGCCTGAACGCCGCCCGATCAGCGGGTGTGCCGCTGAGTTCGCCGCCGGTGCCGGTAACGGACACCTTGGTCCATCTGCGCCACTATTACCGCCTTCGCGGCGAACCGAGCGGTGGGAATGCCACGTACGGCCACAGTCTGGGTGCGCCCATCAGTAGGCTAACCAAGCCACGGCCGCAGGCCGTGCTGGACCAGGATCGTTCGGACTGTCCGCCGACAAGCCGAGCGCTGAGGGGTTGCCTGTGCCAGGCGAACACGCATCACAATACGAGCTGCCCGGCTACGGTCATGCGGCGGACGATGGTGCAGTGGCTCAGCAAGGCGCAGCGCCTCCGCTGCCCGCCAGTTCGGAGGGTTCCGCCGCCCAGCACAACCGGGCCGCCGCGCCACATGCCCCGGTCACCACACCTGACACGCCGGCCGCCGTGCCACAACGCCGGCCGGGTTGGCTTGCCTGGCTGCCTCCCTCTGCCCGCCTGGGCTTGCCGGTCTTCGCGGTCTCGCTGGTCCTGCTCCTGGTCCGCTTTTTGCTGCCCAGCCCGGTGGGCCAGGCCGATAACCGCGATGGGCCGCGGCTGATGTGCAACATGGGCCTGGGGCCGGCCAGCCCTCAACGGCATCACCGGTACTTCGATTACGCCTACTTCGACTATGTGCCAAGCCGGGCCGCATGCGCCGGCCGCCACCTGTACCCCTCATCTGAGCTGGTGCCGCTGCAGTTGGCCAAGGTGCTGACGCCGGTGTTCGGGCTGCCCGGCTCGGTGAACCTGATCGCGCTCGGGGTGATCTTCTGCGTGATCGCCTCGGCTGGGATCGCGCTGCTGGCGGTGGGGCTGCGGATGCGGCCGTGGGCTCAGCTAGTGGTGGTGGCGGCCGCCTGGGTGATCGTGGCCGATGCAGCGTTTTTCGACGTTTTCGCCAGCCCGTTCAGCGAGCCCGCCGCCTTGGTCGGCTTGCTGCTGGCCGCCGCCGGGGTGCTGTATCTGGGCCGGCGCGGGCCCGCGGCCGTCCTCGGCTTGGTACTGGCCGGGACGGGCGGATTCCTGGTGATCTTGTCGAAGGAGCAGTACCTGATCCTGGCCGCGCCGATCTGCCTCACCCTGATCCTGGCCAGCGCCGGCCGCGGCCGGGGGATGCGGCGGTTCCTGACCCGGCAAACGGCCGCAGCCACCGCCGTCGCCGCAGTCCTCGCCCTGCTCACTGTCGGCTACCTGCGCTGGGATTACACCAGCCGCTACGGAGCACGGCTGCACCAGATCCAGGCCGTGGACATGATCTTCACCGACATTGTCACCACCCCCGCCGACGCCCCGGCCGGACTGCGCGCGCTTGGCCTGCCCGCCAGCTGGGCGAAGTACGCCGGGCACTACTACTGGGACACCGGCTCGGTCCGATCCGACCCGCTGTACAGCCGTTATGCGGCAAAACTCAGTACTGGCAACATCGCCCACTACCTGCTGACTCATCCCGGCGCCACGATCAGGATCGGGCAACAGGCAGCCAACTTCGCACAGGCATACCGGGTCCGTGCGCTCGGTGACTACCCGCCGACCGCCGGGTACCCACCTCACACCTCCGAATCCCGGGTGGTCGTAGTCACCTGGCTGATGAATCAGCTCCCGCGCGCCGGCCTGATGCTGTACCTCCCGTTGTGGGCCGCGATGACGGCGGCCGGGCTCATTGCGCTACGCCGACGGCGAGGTAAGCCCTGGCACCGGGACGGCGCCGCACTCGTCCTATGCATGGTGGGATGCGCGCTGGCCGCGTTCATCCCGCCGGCCTTCTTCGCCGGCATCTCCACCACTAGGCACATGGTCGTCGCGAATCTTGCCACCGCGCTCGCATTGGTGGTCGCTGCCGCGCTGACCGGGTCAATGGCCCGCCAAGCCGTGACCACCAGATGGGACCATCCCGCGCCGTAGAACGGCCGCGTCCGTGGACCGGCGGGGCGCGAAGATAGGCCTGCAGGCAGCCTTCGTGCATCTGATCTACAACGTTTAGCGATCATAGTGATCTACGTGATACCGGTCCTGCGCCCCGTGCCCCTGTTCTGCGCCCAAACCTTCGCCCGCATCGCGGCCGAGCGCAAGTGGGTCATCGCCGTCTGGCTCCTCACCGTCTTCATCGCGCTGCCCGCCCTGGTCATCATCCTGGTAAGCGTGCTCTAAACCGGCTCGATTACGCGTCGGCCATGACCCTCAGGATGACACGGCGATGCGTGTGGGCGGCCGCCACAAGGACTGCGGCAAGCTCATCCTCGCGTAGCTCCTCCGCGGCCTGCACGATGATCACCAGTGGCTCATCGGTGTCGGCGGCGTGCCGCACAACGTCTTCGACCTGCTGTCTCTCGCGGATCAGCGCCTCGGGTGACAGCACGGACATCACGACCTCGCCGCCTTCCGGCGGCCCAAGACGCCCCTCTGCGTCTCCCGCAACGTGATCGAGTGCTACTCGGCCGCTCGTTACGCTCGGCGGCGGGGCGACGCGGAAATGGCGATCAACCGCGCCGTCACGTGGCAATTGCACAATGAGGCTGGTCTCGCTGATCATGGCTCCGCCAGCCTATCGCGTGGCCGTCCCGCGCTCTGTGGACGCATCGGTCACCGCATGCATCCCCTGCGGCTGCCCGCACAGGCACACAACGGAGAACCGGCCGGAAGGTGATGCGGCTCGGTGGTCAGTGGGACCGGTACCAGGCGACAGTTCGCTGTACTGCGTCGCGGTGCGGGGTGGGCTCCAGGTGGCCGAATGCGGCTTTGAATTTGCTGGCGTCGATGACGAAGGGCGCGCGGAACTGGTAGGTGGTCTCGCGCATCTCACGCAGCAGCGGCGAGAAGATGCCCGCGACCGCGAGCAGTGCCGGGGTGGCGATGCTCGCGCGGACCGGGACCGGCTGCCCGGCGGCCTGGGCGATCATGTCGAAGAACTGCTGGGCAGTCAGCGGCTCGGCCGCTGGCAGATGCCAGACCTGCCCGTCTGCTTCGCGGCGGTCCGCGAGAACCAGCAGCCCGCGGGCGATGTCAGGCAGGTAGTGGAAGGTGTGCGGCTGGTCGAGGCGCCCGGGCCATTGCGGCCTCTTTCCGGCGAGGATCCGCCCGAAGACCGTCTGGCCTGCGGCCGAGGCGGTTCCGTGCGGGCCGTAGTAGTCCGAAGCTCGTCCGATCGCGACCCTCGCCCGGCCATCGCGGTGCGCGGCTAGCAGCTGGGCGGCCATCTCGGCCCGGATCCGGCCTTTGCGGCCGTGCGCGGCAGCGGGCAGGTCTTCACGCAACGGCCCATCCACCGGCCCGTAGGCGTACAGGTTGTCGGCGAACACCAGCTTGGCACCGCTGGATTCGGCTGCGCCCAAAATGGAACTGGTCAGCGCGGGAAACAGCTCGGGCCACTGGGTATACGGCGGGTTCGCGCAGTGATAGATCACAGAGGCGGCGGCTGCCATGCGGGCCGCCTGGGCCGGATCCGATGCGTCGGCCGCCGCACCCTGCGCCCCCTCGGGTGCCTGCCCGCTGCGGCTGACTGCCCGTACCCTGCGGCCGGCGCGCACCAGCTCACCCACGACGGCGCCGCCGATAGCACCGGTGGCGCCGAAAACCACGTGCAACGGACCGCCCGGTTCGGCCATTGTGATGCTCCTTCCCCTGGCGCTCAGCGCCCGGCGCCGAATATCCACGAACTCTTCCACCAGCACGCTCCGCGAGGGACCACATGCCGGAGCAAGTGCGAGATTCGCGCTTCGGCATGGCTTATCGCGGTCTCTGAGCGCAGCACGTCCTGGGCCGGGTCATCGGGTGGTCAGGGAATGGATGGCGTCATTGAGGTAGGCACGCCGCCCGGCCTTGGTTGCGGGCAGGACGGCGGGGGTTGAGTGGGCGAGCTGGCCATGCCCGAGGTAGGCGCTGTAGGCCAGGAGCGCGCGCCGGCGGGCTTCGGCCACGGGGAATCCAAGGCGCCGCAACACCGTGGCGATCAGGTCGAGCCGGGCAGCGGTGACCCGCTCCAGCGCCGGCGCGACCGCGGGGTGAGCGGCGCTGGCCAGCAGCGCCGGGCCTACCCGGTCCTGCTCGGCGCGCCCGATCACGTCGGCCACCAGGCGCCGGAACTGGCTGGCCGGCGCGTCGTGGGCGGCGGTAATCTCCGCGACCACATCGGTGGTCGTCTCCTTCTCCCAGCGCCCGATGGCGGCCTCAAGCAGTGCGTCCCGGTTTTCGAAGTGCCAGTAGAAGCTGCCCTTGGTGGCGCCCAGGCGGGCGGCGAGCGGTTCGACCCCCACCGCAGCCAGGCCGCCGTCCGCGATCGCGGCCAAGGCAGCGGTGATCCAGTCGTCGCGGGTGAGCCGGCGCCGGCCGCTTGCCTTCTGCGCTGCCATGGCCATACGCTACCGTATGGAACTGCCATACGGTAGCGTATGGAAGCTGTCAGAAGGAGGCGGCGATGGGTGCTGGCCGGTACGACGTGATCGTGGTGGGGGCACGGGTGGCCGGCGCGGCCACCGCGATGCTGCTGGCCCGGCAGGGGCTGCGGGTGCTGGCGGTGGACCGGGTCTCGTTTCCCTGCGACACCATCTCTTCCCATCAGCTCCAGGTCCCGGGCGTGGCGCTGCTGCAACAGTGGGGCCTTTTGGGCAGTCTGACGGCGGCGGGCACACCGCCGACCCGCCGGGTGCGGTTTGACGCCGGTGGCGGCATGGTGGTGAACGGGCAGTTCCCCGCCTACGAGGGCGTCGACGCCCTGTACAGCCCGCGGCGGACCCTGCTCGACACGATCTTGGTCGAGGCGGCGCGCGAGGCGGGGGCGGAGGTCTGGGAGAACTTCCGGGTGACGCAACTGACGGGCTCGGGCAACCGGGTCACCGGGATCCGGGGCAGCGCCCGCGGCCGCCCGGAGGCGACCCAGACCGCGAGCCTGGTGATCGGTGCAGACGGGAAGCGGTCGCTGGTGGCCAGCGCGGTCGGTGCGCGGCGGTACCGCGAGCGGCCAGTGCGGTCGTTTGCCAGCTATTCGTACTGGTCTGGGCTTCCGGTTTCGGGCGGCGAGCTGTACCAGCGGCCGGGCCGCGCGGTGGCAGTCTTCCCCACCAACGGCGAGCTCACCATGGTGTACGTGGCGGCGCCGATGACCGAGTTCGCGTCGGCGCGCGCTGACCTGGAGGGTCATTACCTGCGCACGCTTGACATGTGCGGCGATCTGGGCGAGCGGGTCCGCAGCGGCAGCAGGGCGGAGCGGCTGCGCACCACGCCCGACCAGCCCAACACGTTCCGGTGCTCGCATGGGCCCGGGTGGGCGCTGGCAGGGGACGCTGGCGTGGTCATGGACTCGATCTCGGCGCAGGGGATGACCAACGCGCTGCGCGACGCCAGCTACCTGTCCGCTGCCGTCACCGCAGGGCTGGGCGGCAGCCGGCCACTGGCCAGCGCGCTGCACGACCATCAGCGCTGCCGCGACCGGGCCATCCGCGGCATGTACGACTTCACCCTCGGCCTCGCCGCCTTCTCCCCGCCCAGCCCTGCCCAGCGGCTCTTCCTCGCCGCCGTCGCCGCCGACCAGCAGGAGACCGACCGGTTCCTCGGCGCCTTCGCTGGCATCGTGCCGCCCGGCGACTACTTCACCCTCGGCACCGTGGTGCGCGTCCTCGGCTCGCGGGGTGTCCGCAAGCTCACGGCAGCGGCGAGTCAGGTCATGCCCTCAGGAGGTCACGGTCACGGTCACGGAGGCACTGAATCCGCGGCCGGTCGAGGGTTGCGTGGTCCAGCCCTGGAGGGTATAAGTGCCGGTCGCCGTAGGGCTCAGGGTCAAGGTATAGGTCTGCGTCTCCTGCCCGGCGAGCAAGAGGAAGCTGCACGTCGCCGAGCCCGCGATACGGCAGATCCCGGTACGCGGCGGTTTGGAGCTGACCACGGTGAAACCCAGCCGGCGGATGCCCACGGTGATCCCGGGCACCTGGGTGCTGCCGAGGTTGATCGCGCTCTCGGTCACGGTGAAGGTCGACCCCATCTTGACGGTCGAGGCCGATGCTGCCAGCGCACCGGTGAAATCCCCGTTCGCAGCATGGGCCGACGGCGCGGCGGCCAGCAATCCTGCGCCAGCGAGCGCGGCTACGGCGGCTAGCCGGGCGGCGCGCATGCCCAGCCGGGTGCAAGCCGATCCGGTCCTGCCTGCGGTCTCGCCCATCATCCTCACCTTTTCTGATCATGCTGTGTCACCGAGGACCCCGCGCCGCCATGGGGTGCGCGCCCTGTGCTGGGCGCACTCACCACCCCGGCCTGACGGTGCGCGATCTCCCGCCTGACATCCGTTATAGAACGTCCGGGTTCCATGTGAAAGAGCGTGATGTCCGGCGGCCCGGCCGCACGGGACACTCAGAGCGGCCAGACGGCCGCGTCGCCAGCCGCACAACACCGATATTTCGGGCTGGACGGCTTGGGTCCGGCAGGACACTGCCAAGCGGAACGGTCTTGCCAGCGGCGGTGCCCATGTCAACACTGGGACTGTGGGCCAAGAGTCCGTCCGCGAGTTCATCCAGCGCCTCACCGATGCGGCTGGCAATCTGCCCGACGGCGTGGACAGCCCTGTCGAGCTAGCCATTTGTGACGGCAGAGACCTGCAGTTCATCACCCGGGTAGACGTGAGTGTGTGGACCACCGTCCCCGACAGCGGCCCGCTGCAGTCATATGTGCTGATCCGCCCGCACGATCACCCCGGCGACAGTCCCGGCCCGCGAACACGAGGCGCCGCCGCACACGCCGATGAAGAACTGCGCTGGCTCACCGAACACGATGACGACTGAACTGCCACCCTCTGCCTGACCATGCCGCCAGCGCTCGCAGGCGGGGCGGGCTGCGCCCGCGCCCGTGCGCTGAGATACCCCGGGTTCTGGACGGGCTCATCGCCGCGGGCGGGTGGATCCGGTCGAAGTCATGCTACGGGCGCTCGTGCGCCTCTACGCTGGCGCCATGGCCGATCACCTTGTTCCTCCGTACGGTGGTGTCCTGGTCGACGGCGTCGTGGATGACGAGCGCGCCTTTGAGCTGCGCAAGGCGTCCACCCACTGGCCGTCCTGGGATCTCACGCCACGCCATCTATGCGACCTCGAACTCTTGTTGTCCGGTGCGTTCTCGCCGTTGCGCGGGTTCCTCGGCAGCGCCGACGTCGCGTCGGTCTGTGCTGATATGCGGCTGTCCGACGGAACGCTCTGGCCGATACCAGTGACACTCGACGTCCCCGACGATCTGGCCACCCAGGTCGGCCCGGGTGCCTCCGTGGCCCTGCGTGACCCCGAGGGAGTGATGCTGGCGGCGCTGCACGTCGAGGAGGTTTACCGGCCCGACCGGCGGGCGGAGGCCCAGGGGGTCTTCGGGACGACCGACCCCGCCCACCCGGGCGTCGCCCACCTGCTCGAGCGGACGCACCCCAGCTACCTTGCCGGCAGCCTCGAGGGTATCCAGCTGCCCGCCCACCACGATTACCCGGCGCTGCGCTACACACCGGCGGAACTGCGGGCCGAGTTCACCCGCCGGGGCTGGCGCCGGGTGGTCGCCTTCCAGACCCGCAACCCGCTGCACCGTGCCCACTATGAGCTCACCTTGCGGGCGGCCAAGGAGGTGGAGGCCAGCCTCCTCGTCCATCCCGTCGTCGGCATGACCAAGCCGGGTGACGTCGACCACTACACGCGGGTCCGCTGCTACCAGGCGATCATGGACGGCTACGCCCACAACACGGCGATGCTGTCGCTGCTGCCTCTGGCCATGCGCATGGGAGGACCGCGGGAGGCCGTCTGGCACGCCATCATCCGGCGCAACCACGGGGTCACCCACCTCATCGTGGGACGCGACCATGCCGGGCCCGGCGCCGACGCCCAGGGCCAGCCGTTCTACGGGCCCTACGACGCCCAGGACCTCGTCCGCCAGCACGAGGCCGAGCTCGGGGTGACGATGGTCCCGTTCCGCCAGATGGTCTACGTCGAGGACCTGGATGGCTACCTCCCCGAAGATGAGGTTCCCAAGGGGGCCCGGACGCTGAAGATCTCGGGCACCGAGCAGCGTCGCCGGCTCAACGAGGGACGCGACCTGCCACAGTGGTTCACGCCGCCGGCGGTGGCCGCCGAGCTGCGGCGCAGCTACCCGCCCCGCGTCCGCCAGGGGTTCACCGTGTTCTTCACGGGCCTGTCGGGATCGGGGAAGTCGACCATTGCCAACGTGCTGCTGGTGAAGCTGCTGGAGCTGGGCGGCCGGCCGGTAACCCTGCTCGACGGCGACATCGTCCGCAAGCACCTTTCGTCCGAGCTCGGCTTCTCCAAGGAGCACCGCGACATCAACATCCGCCGCATCGGCTTCGTGGCCTCCGAGATCACCAAGAACGGCGGCATCGCTATCTGCGCGCCGATCGCTCCCTACGACACCACCCGCAAGGACGTACGGGCCATGGTCGAGCCCGGCGGCGGCTTCCTGCTCGTCCATGTGTCGACCACCCTCGAGGTCTGCGAGGCACGGGACCGCAAGGGCCTTTACGCCAAGGCCCGCGCTGGGGCACTGCCCGAGTTCACCGGCATCTCCGATCCCTACGAGGTGCCCGACGACGCCGACGTCACCATCGACACGACCCAGCTCACGCCCGAGGAGGCCGCCCAGCAGATCATCCTGCACCTGGAGTCGGAGGGCTACGTCGGAGCCGAGAGCTCGAGCTGATCCGGCGCAGCCGGAACGGGCTTTCTGCGCCGCCGCGTCTCAGCGGCCAGAACAGCAGGCTCGGCGTCCCGCCGGGCGGCGGCTGGCCGTGCCCGGGCGGTGTCGGCTGTAACGGTGTGGCCGGGTTGAACGTTTGGGACTTTAGGGAGAGCGGGGACTGACTTTGCCGCACCGCGCAAGCGGTCGGCGTGTAGACCAGCCCGGCAAGCTCCTGGCCGCCGGGAAGCCCGGATCGCGGCGTAGCTGCCGCCCTACCCAGGGATGGCCCTGGTGGCCGATCCGCAGCATGTGCCCGCAGTGGTGGTTGCGCTGCCGGCCGAGATCGACATGGCCAGCGCCGACCGGGCCGGCCAGCAGCTCGGCGCCGCCTTCGGCCCTGGGGTCAAGACCGTCATTGCCGACATGACGGCCACCACGTTTTGTGACTCATCGGGGATCAGCGTGCTGGTGCGCGCTCACAAGCAGGCCGTCGCGAACGGAACCCAGCTGCGGCTGGTGGTGGTCTCCACGGTCGTATTGCGCTCGTTGAGGTTGGTGCAGATGGATGACTTGCTGCCGATCTACCCGACCCTGAGCCAGGCCCTTGCCGCCGGACCGGCGTCCAGTCCGCAAACGCACCACCGGTGATCATGCGCCGCAGGTTCCTAAGGGCTGGATGCCGTGCCTGGTTACTCCGGCGGCGCGCCTGCTATCCCACCCGAAGCCACCACCAGCCGCCAGCCCGCCAGCAGGACGGTAGCGGGGAAGGGTCACCAGCGGTGACCCCCGGCCGTAGTGGGCACGACCGGGCCGGCGGCCTGGACCGGCTGCGGCGCCAGTACCCGCGGTGGCGGATCTGGCGCGGCCAGGCCACCGGGGACTACTGGGCAATGCCGCCACGCGATCACCCCACCCAGCGGGAGCTGATCGCCGCCAGTGACCTGGATGAACTCGCCCAGCGCCTCGCCCAAGCCGAAGGCCCGAATGCCCGGTGAGTCCCGCTCCCGCCCTTCGCCGGTGGCGTCCGATGAGCTGCATGCGATCCTGTTGGCGTGAAATCTGGGGCTACGGCCGCGGCCTGGGCTGAGCAGCAGGTCGCCTCGGTCCGCGACGACCCGGCTGGCCGGCTTGCCCTGATGCAGCGCTGCTATTACGGCCCGTTCGGCAGGGCCCCTCGGCATCTTCCGTTTCGCCGGGCGGCAATGTCATTCATGCACTGGCAGCTCCAGCGGGGCGTGCTGCAACCGCCGCACAGCGACCGTCCGGGGAGTCCGTGGTGGCGTGCGGTGAACGAGCGCATTCTTCGTGATGGCTGCGAGGCGGTGGGCCTGAGTGGGGACCTTCCGGGTCCGGCCTCCGCGCAGACGGTCGACTACTGGATGTCCTTCGCCGATTACCCGACCGCCCGGGCCTGGTACCGGGCGCATAACGGGAGCGTGGTTGCCGCCTACCTCAAGCATCGCGACCTGGCGGAGGCGGAGAACGCCGCCGAGCGCTTCTTCATGAACGTCGTATTGTGCCGGGTGCTGTACACCCACGCCCTTGTCGCGGCTCCCCGCATCTCACTGGGATGGCTTCGTCCGCTCGCCCCGATCCTGGGTGACCCGAGGCTGGGGATGACCGGGATCTTCTTGCAGCTGTCTCGTGTGCTCCCTAACGAGTACCCCCTTCGCGGCAGCGTGCGGTACTACCTGGATGCCGAACACGGCTTCGGCCGCGTTGTGGATTACGGGGTGATCGTGCCGCGGTTGCAGCAGCTGTATGAGTGGTCAGCGCATGAGCTCGCCGCGCCGGGCCTGCTTGAGCTTGTCCGCGACGGAGCCATGACCTACGCATGGTCATTTGAGGACCGGGGCGTCTGGCGGCCACGCAAGTCGATCATCCTCCAGATGACCCAGCGGGCGCTCCCACCCGAACGACGCGGCCATGGCCGAGGCTGAGGGGGGGAGGGAGACGACTACTCCTCCGGAGGAACGATCTTGTCGCGCGGGACATAGGCATCGTTACCGTCTTTCCCGTTTCCGCCTGTCCAGTGGACATGCGCGAGTTGACCCGAGCCAGTGGGCAGGAGCCCTAGCAGTTCCGCGTCTCGATGTCCTTTCTCTCCCGTCTGGACCTGGACCGGAGGAAGATTCAGCCCCGCCACC
>Ga0306920_100014095_pt1 | contig 10906 bp, 4 predicted proteins | sample flu12Cox44000170_FD_204666 | JGI IMG/M metagenome (GOLD analysis project Ga0306920, IMG submission 204666) | Lab enrichment of tropical soil microbial communities from Luquillo Experimental Forest, Puerto Rico - flux4day.12C.oxic.44.000.170 (v2)... | ecosystem: Environmental > Terrestrial >...
GGGTTGCTGGACACGGCGGGCGCGATCTGTGACGGATTGTTGTTGGGCCCACCGGGCACGTAGCTGCCGTTGTTCAGCGCTTGCTGTGCGTATGTCGGATTGAGCCCACCGTCGAAATCGAGATTCATGTTCGCGTACATGAAGCCGACTGAGGCATCGAGGTCCCACCCTCCGGCGGTGCCCTTGATGTCTCCGAACAGCCGATAGGTATTCGTGCTCGTGTTGATCACCCACGGACCGACCTCAGGGAAGCTGTAGACGAGCGTCGCGGCGGGGGCGGTTGTGAATGGGTTGTTGGCATTGCTCTTGGGCAGCGACAGCGGGCTGTAGATCACTGGCGTCGGCCCGAATCCGGGTCCCCACGCGATCAGCGGGATGGACCCCTGCTCCGCGCCGGTATTCTGCAGGAGGTGGCCAAAGGCCGGCTCCGTGGGTGGCGCGGTCTGTTTTGCAACGCTGTTGAACAGCGAGGCTGTCACCGTGAGCTTCCAGTCCTGGCCCAGGGCTTTGGTGAACTTGCCCAGGAAGTTGGTCTGTGATGTCGGCGGCTGGATCTGGCCCGGAAAGGCGAACGTGCACTGGTCAGAGCTCAGCAGCGTGTAATTGCAGCCGGGCAGATAATGAGCCTGCTGCAACGGATTCAGGGCAGGATTTGGCGTCGGATTCAGCACGTAGCCGGTGGCGCTGTCCGGGTACACCAGTGCCTGCGCACCGATCGCACCGGGGGTTGTGTTCTGTCCGCCCGGAAATGTGCTCCAGTCGAGGTTGGTCCACAGGCCCCTGCGGCTCGTGCCCCAGATGAGCTCGTTGCGGTGATAGTCCAGGGTCGCGTAGACGTTGTAGCCGTCACTGTTGAGGTCACCCCAGCCCATAATTGCCGAGGCATGCCAATACCAGCCGTCGTTGTGCTGGGTCGCGCCGCCCTCACCGGTAAACTCGCCACCCTGGTAAGTCTGCTTCAGCTTGATGTTCACTACACCGGCGATGGCATCGGCACCGTAGATCGCCGAGGCGCCGTCCTTGAGGACTTCGATGCTGTCGACGGCACTCATCGGTATGGCGCTCAGGTCGACGAAGCTGCGCTCGCCGTCATCGGTTAGCGGGTAGGTGACCATGCGTTCGCCGTCGATGAGGGTGAGCGTGTCGCCCACCGTGAGACCGCGTAGGGCAACGCCTGAACCGCCGGAGGCGAAGGCCTGTCCGTACGCCTGGTTGAGAGTTCCAGCCCCGTTTGCGGCCAGGTTATGCAGGACCTCGGCGACGCTCGTAACGCCACTGTTCCGGAGGTCCTGAGCGCTGATTATCTGCACCGGACTGGGCGTCTTCGTGTCGGTGCGTCCGATCAGGGAGCCCGTGACGACCACTTCTTGCAGCTGCTGCTGAGATTGACCTGGAGGCGTTGTCTGAGCGGTGGCTGATCCGGCGAACAAAGGGGTGAGTATTGTTACGGCGCCCGTCAAACCCAGAACGGTACGTTGCAGGTGACTTCGGGAATCGGAAAGGGCACTCGTGCGCCGCGTCCCCTGCGTGTTTCGCATGACCGTCTCCCCAGCACCCTCGTCACGCGTGCTTCACCCCGTGCCAGGCAAGGTAAACGAAAACACGGCGCCGCGAGGTTCGTTTGCATCGGCCCACAGCCGGCCACCATGTGCGTCGATGATGGATCGGCAGATAGACAGCCCCATTCCCACGCCGCCAGTCTTCGTGGTGTAAAAGGCCTCGAAAATGCAGTCGATACGCTCTGGATCGATGCCCGGCCCGGAATCACGCACCGCGACGAGGACTCCATTGGGCTCGTTTTGCTCGGTGCTGATCAGCAACTCTCGCGCCCCACCTTCGACCGACCCCATCGCTTCGACCGCGTTCAGGACCAGGTTCAGAACCACTTGTTGCAACTGCACACGATCTGCCAAAACGGGGACCAAGCCCTCCGTAAGACGGGTCTGGAAAGAAACACCATTTCTCGTAAGCGCGCTTCGTGCCAACCCCATTACTTCATTGATTGACTTATTGAGATCAAAACGGTCCTTTCGTGGAGCCACTTTCTTGACGTGATCCCGGATCCGATCAACGATTTGCCCGGCCCGATCGGCATCGCCAACAATACAACCGAGCGCGTCCCGGACCTCGCCGAGTTCTGGCGGGTGCGCATCCAAGAAATTCAGGGCAGCAACGGCGTTGTTACGCGCAGTGGCAATTGGGTGCTTCACTTCGTGAGCCAGCGAAGCGGACAGTTCCCCCATCATGGTGAGTCGGTTCATGTGAGCAAGATCGGACTCCAGCTGGTGGAGTGCGTGTTCCGCCCGCTTGCGTTCGGTCAGATCGAGCACGAACGCGACGCCCTCGTTGCCGGTTTCTTCGAACAGCGCGCCGCCAATCAACACCGGCACGCGGCTGCCGTCTTTCCGAAAGTACTCCTTCTCGAACGGCTGAAAAGTCCCGGTTGCGCGCAGTTCGGCCAAGGCGCGTTCGTCCCGCTCGTGCCACTCGGGCGGCGTCAGATCGAGCCAACGTAAGCGGCCCGAAATGGCATCTTCACAGGCGTATTGCAGCATCTGCAGGAACGCTTCGTTGGCCTCGATGATCGCGCCTTCGAGATTCCAAATGCAGATTCCCAGAATGTTGGCGTCGACCAGGCGTCGAATCTTCCTTTCGCGATCCGCAAGATCGCGATAGAGCCGCGTATTCTCGAAGGAGATGGCGGCTTGCAATGCCAGAAGCTTCAATACGGCGATCCGACTCGAGGTGAAGGCGTGGGAAGTAAGATTATTCTCGAGGTAGAGCACCCCCGACAGCTTGGCCTCGTTGACGAGCGGCAGGCACAAGATCGACTTTGCGTTACGCTCACGGACGTAGGAATCCCTGGAAAACATCGGGTGAGCTGAGGCGTCATCGAGAATCACGATTTCTCGAGTTCGCATGACATGGTGCACGATCGAATCGGGAAGCGCCGCCGGCCGCCCGGCTTGTCGAGAAACGATAATGGCGTCCCCGCTGGTGGTCGCTTCCGCTTCCTCGCGTAGCTCGCTCCCGCGCGACAGAAGCAACAGGCTTCGTTCGGCGCCAGCGTGCTCGATTGCAAGGCGCATGAGCGTGTCGATCAACCGCTCCAACAGCATCTCGCCGGACAGGCCTTGCGAGACCTTGATCACCGTCGCGAGGTCGAGATGTTCGATTGGCTCCCTGATCGTCCGGGTCGGGGCGAAAATAGGCTCGTCCTCCCGCAGATATGGATATAGCTTGTCGAGTTGCCTTACCTTACCGTGGGCACCCCAACACAGATAGCCGTAGCGGGCGTCCTGCAAGTAGACGCGAGCGATCTTCTCGAACCCGCGCGCCGCGTAGAAGCGGGCGGCGAGCTCGTTGGCTAACGCCTCGTTATGGATAAAGCCGCTGGCGCGGGCCGAACGGATGGCCTGTTCATAGAGCCGCTCGGCATCGAGCTCGCGGCCTTCGATCCGCGCAATTTCGGCGCGAACCAGTGCGGCACGATCCTCGAAGTTCTGCGGACAATTTGCGGCCCGGGAACGAAGCTCTCGCTCGTGCCGCCCGAGTGCTTCTCGATGCTTTGCGTACGAGTCGGGGTCCATGGGCTCGCAGCATGCGGCGCGAGACAGTGCGGCATAGAAGTGATATTCCTCATTCTGCAGCAAAATGACCAACAGCGTCGCGTGCCATGCCTCCGCCTTGTCCGCTGCTTCGATCGCCGACACGTAATCACCGGCGAAGAAGCGCGCCTGAAGCTTTCTTATCCAGTAGTAAACTTCCAGCAGAGCGCGGGTGGGTTGACCTGTCGTTCGTTCCTCGAAGGAGCGCTCCGTGAACCGACCGTCGTCGAGCGAACCGAATTTCGTTGTTGTCCCGCGCAGCATCCGGACGAGCGCGAGCGGCACGGATATTCTGTCGAGGTAGGATCCGAACCGGCGCAGGAGGTCCACTCCTTGTTCGGCCTCACGCTCGACCTGATCGAGTGGATGGCCCAGGACAAGAAGAATGTTAGTGAGACCGCGGCAGGCGAGTGCGGCATATGTTGGGTCGCCGTGCCGTTTCGCCATCTGGAAGGCACGACGCCACGGTTCGATGCCCTCCCTTAGCGGTCGTGTCCACGGGACCAAAACCGCGAAGGCGACATAGGCCCGTGCCCCAAAGCGCGTAAATCCTCGACGTTCTATCAGGTCGCAAGCCATTTTTCCAAATCGATAGCCTTCATCGTAGTGACCGAAGCGGGCACCGGCGATCATGCCCATTGTCATGTAGCTTACCGGCGCCGCTTCGCTGTTGCCGAGCTCGAGGCTGAGATTGGTAGCCCTGCAGACAGTGAGCGCGAACAGATTCACATCGGTGTAAGTCGCTGGCGCCTGCAGGCTGATGAGCACATCGAGCGTCGCCAGAGCTTCCGGGTCCTGCATCCGCGGCAGGTCAACCAGCTCCTCGATCGTGCGATTTCCGAGCAATGACCAGATGCGCTCGTATTCGCTGCGCGCGTCCCCCTCGCTGGGATGCGTCAACCAATCGATGCCCACATGTCGCAAGCATTCCAGGGCCACGGCCACTGCACGCTCGTGCGCCCCTAGCATCAAGTACAGATCCACGCGCCGGTGTGCGACGGCACATCGTTGGACGGTGCCAAGGGCGCAAGTTGCGAGCGCCGCAAGCCGCTGCTCGGCCCCCGGCAACACGCTCGAACAGACCTCACAGTCGGCAGAGTGCAGTTCCAACTCAAAGGCCAGCTCTTGCCGGCGCTCCCATTTGTCCTCCGGCAACAACGCCGCTGCGATGGCAAGATACGCCAGCGCTGAGGTATAGGCCGACGACGCCTTGGCGCGCTTGCCAGCGGCCAGGTTCAGCGCCGCGAGCTGCTCGCACTCCTTCTGTGAGGTGATCAGCGGCGCGCCGCGATTGAGGTGGTTGACGATCTCGAAGATTGCCTCGTCACGTTTTTCTGGTGGTGTTTGCGCCAGGAGGATCCGGCCGATTGTCAAATGCGCCTCGGCGCGCGACTCTTCCGGGATCAGCGCGTAGGCGGCTTCCTGCACCCGGTCGTGAACGAACTTGTAGGAGCGCTGGAGCCGGTCGATCAATTGCTGGCGCAAAGCTTCCCACAGAGCCGCGTGCACCTGTTGCGCGGATGTTCCCAGAACGATCGAAAGGGTGGCGACCTCGGCGACGTTGCCGAGGCAAGCGAGCTGCCGTAACGCTTCCTGCGTGTCGAGCGGCAGCCGCGTCAGCTTAGCAGCCAGGAGCTCCACGACGTTGTCGGTGTACTGTTTCCCATGGACGCCGCCGAGATCCCAGGACCACCGAGCCCGCTCGTGATCGAAGGCCACGAGACCCTCGTCAGCGAGTACGTGAAGAAATTGGATCACGAAGAACGGATTGCCGTCGGTTTTTGCGTGCACCAACCCTGCGAGCGTGGCGGCCTCCTCCGCGTCGCAGCGGAGCGAGTCCGCGATAAGCCCTTGCAGGTCTTCGGTCGTCAGCGGAGCTAGTTTGATGTCGTGCACCGCCCCCGTTGCCCGGATCGCCTCCAGCTTGCGCATGAGCGGATGCTCGGCAGTAACTTCGTTATCACGGAAGGCACCGATGAGGAGCAGATTGCGGAGATCGGACCGGCGCAACAGGTCTTCCAGCAGGTCGAGCGTGCCGGCGTCGAGCCATTGCAAGTCATCGAGAAACAGCGCCAGGGGATGTTCGGGTCGAGCGAAGACGCCGATAAATTGCCGGAACACCAGCTGGAAGCGCCTTTGCGCGTCCTGCGGGGGAAGCTCGGGGACCGGCGGTGGCTCTCCGATAATGAGCTTCACTTCGGGAACAACATCCACAATGAGACCTGCATTCGGTCCCAGCGCCTCCCGGAGCGCTTCGCGCCAGGACGCAAGGTCCGGTTCGCTTTTGCCGAGCAGCGGTCGGATCAGGCTCTGAAAGGCCTGTGCCAACGTCGAGTAGGGAACATCGCGTTTGTACTGATCGAACTTGCCGGAAGCGAAGAGGCCACACGGCGGTACCAGCACCGGCTGCAGCTCACTGACGACCGAGGACTTGCCGACGCCGGAATAGCCCGAGACCAGGATCAATTCCGGAGCGCCGCCCTTGACGATGCGATCGAAGGCGGCGAGCAAGGTCTCGACCTCGCGCTGCCGCCCGTAGAGTTTCTCGGGAATCACCAGCCGGCTGGGCGTGTCGTATTCACCGAGTGTGAACTCGTCAATGCGGCGCTGCGCCTGCCATTCGGTCTGGCAACGGCGCAGGTCGCGTTCGAGGCCGGCGGCGGTCTGATAGCGCTCTTCGGCCCTCTTCGCGAGCAGCTTCATGACGATCGCCGAGAGCGCTCCAGGGATCTCCTTCAGCCGCTCGATGGGCGCCGCCGGCCGCCTGGCCAGGTGGCAGTGCACCCATCCCATCGGGTCGGCGGCGGTAAACGGCAATGCACCGGTGAGCATTTGGTAGAAGGTGACGCCGAGCGCATAGAGGTCGCTGCGCAAATCGATTGACCGGTTCATCCGTCCCGTCTGCTCGGGCGCCATGTAGGCGAGCGTCCCGGCGATCGTCTCGGGAGGGTGGGGCGACTGGCGCTCGCGCGCCAAGCGTGAGGCGATGCCGAACCCGGTCAGCCGCACCTCGCCGGTCGCGCCATTCACCAGGATATTGGGCGGCTTGATGTCTTTGTGAATGAGCCCACGCTGGTGGAGCTTGCCGAGAGCCAGGGCAACATTGGTGGCGAGGCGCAAGAAGCGTCCCACTTCCATGGGCACCCCCAGCAGCCGCTCGAGTGGCTCGCCGCCCGCATCCTCAAGCACCAGCAGGATGCGACCGGCCTCGCGCACCAGCTCCACCGGCCGTACCGCCCACGTCCCGTCGAGTTCGCCCTTTAGTTCGTATTCGTGGCTGAAGTGATCGAGGCTTGAGCGGGATGGGGGATCAGTGGCAGGAACAACGAACAGCGCGGCGCACCGCTTGCCATCATCGTCCAGTCGCCAACCACGGCGGATGACCCGTTCATCGTCCTGCCACAAGACCTGAGAGCCGCTGTCCGAGTACGCGCCGCTCAGCAAATGCGGGCTCCATCTGTCAGGTTCCGCCGTCGGGCTTTGCGGTAGTCTTCGCCGAACAAGCTTTATTCGCCCGACGCGCGCGGGATCTCTCCACCCCTCGAAATCGTACCGTATCGCCCGAGAAATGCCAGCGGTCCGTTGATCTTGTCTGATCCGCCGTAGCGGAAATGGACAAAGCCCGATAGTCCGGTGCTACGCGGCGCGAACAGCTTCAATTTCAGCGTCGCCATCTTGCTCCTGGCGAATTAGGTCGCTGATGTACTCGCTATCGTTCGTGTCGTGACGTGACCCGCCTCGAGTTTGCGCAGTGGTGACGAGGCGGGCGCCGCGCGAGCAGAGGATCAGCGCCGCAACGAGATGCCGTCGACCTGTGCCGTCGCCTGCTCAGCAGAACTCGCCGGCGGCGCGTGCGCGCTCCAGCCGCGTAGCTTCGGCGCGCCCTATGTCACGTGCGGCCAATCCGAACATGCACAGGGCGATGGGCGCCATCGCGAGCACGCCCAACATGCCGATACGCAAGGAACCTGTCAGGCTCGAGAGCCTGGCTGTCGCATAGGGTCCGAGCGCGAGCCCACCGCAGTAGGCGAGCAGCAGGATCGCACCGGCAGTGGCGCGCATGCGGGGCAGCACGGATTCCTGAACTGCCGCAGCGGCGGAGCCGGCAGGTAGAAAGATCACAAGCTGCAAGAGCGGATAGAGCACATAAATAGAGCGGTCGCTGCTGGCGATCAGAATGGCGACGGTGATGGGCACCGTCAGTGCCAGCGACAGCATGCAGACGAACAGTCGGCCGCGCATGTCGTGGCCCTTCCATCTGTCCGAAAGGTATCCGCCGGCGACTGCGCCAAAGCTTGCGGCAAACATGACCGGCACGCCGAGCCCGATTCCAGCAATGTCCGCCCGTACGCCGAAAGTACGCATCACGTACGGTGGGATCCAGAAGGCGAGCGAGTAGGTTATGAATGCGAGGCCGCATAAGGCAAGCAGCGTGAGCACAGCCGGGCGCGTGCCCAAGAGCAGCACGAACGTTGGTCGGTCCGTGGCGCGAAGCATCTGCAACCAGGAACCGACCGCATAAGTTCCGAGACCACAGGCGATCCACTGGGCCCAGTCACCCGAGAGCCGGGCGAGCCCGCTGACAGCCAGTGTCAACATCACGAAGAAGAGCAGGTTACGGCTCAGCGTCCGCGGAAAGCGGGCGAGACTGAGGAAGGTGAGTGGCGGCAGGATCGCAGCCAGCTCCTGAGCGAAAGTGCGCCACGTGCCCGCGGCCGCTGCTGGCAGATGCTGCCCTTCGGAGCTGCCGCGCGCGGGCTCGCGCAGGCTCAACACCCAAAGCGCGAGGAATAGCCCGGGAAGTCCGACCGCCAGGAACGCTGCTTGCCAACCCGCCAGGCCCAAGGGTGCCGCACCGGCCGGGAAACTGCTTGACCAGGTGTGCGAGATCCAGCCGCCGAGCGACAAGCTCAATCCGGCGCCGACCGATAAACCCGTGTAGTAGATGCCAATCGCCAAGGCTCGCCGTCGCGACGGAAAATAATCAGACAGCAGAGAGTAGGCCGCCGGCGTGGCGCCCGCCTCGCCTATGGCCACGCCGATCCGAGCCAGCATCAGTTGGCCGTAGGAGCTTGCGAGTCCGGATAGCGCACTCATGGCCGACCACGTGCCCAGGCCAAGACCGATGATGGGCACACGATGCCAGCGGTCAGCGAGTCGCGCGATCGGGATGCCGAATACTGTATAGATAATCGCGAAGGTCGTTCCATAGAGGAAGCCCAACTGCGTGTCGCTGACCCGCAAACTCGCTTTGATGTCCTGCGCCAGGATCGAGATGATCTGGCGATCGATAAAGTTCAAGACGTAGACGAGCAACAGTACTGCGAGTACGTACCACGGATAAATGTTAGCCGTGTGATTGTCGCTGCGAATCTGCAAGTCGAGAAACCCGCTTGAGCATGGAATCATCTGCCTGACCAGCATGCCGGTGCGGCTGTCACGCGGTCAACGCCGGCAACCCCACGTCAACCTCGCGACCGAAGCTCCCGCAACGGTTTGGCTGCGGCCACCACTCCGGCACTGAGTGCCGACGATACACGTACCGCGAACTTGCCGTAGGGGTTGACGTTCGCGCGGCCTAGCAGTTTGAGCTTCCGCGATTTGTCGACGAACTTTTCCTTCTCGTCACCCGGGAGGGAGCAGGCGCTCCACTCAGCTGTGCGGTACGGCCACGCGAGATCATGAATCGCGGCCCTATACTCCTCCGAGACCAGGCGGACGCTAACGGAGCGGCGCGCGCTTTAGGCTCCGTGCCCACTGCTACCCGCTATGCGAGGTATTCAACGAAGCAGCTGATCTCCATAACCCCATATCGCTGTTCCAAAAATGCCGGTGATATACGCGAAATATGAAACGTATCGGTATAGCCGGGGCGGGTTCAGTGAGAGTTCGATCTCCCTGTCTATCGTTGCAAGACCCTCCTTCGGGGCGATCGCGAGCCGATTCTGAAAGTGCCCCAGCAGTCTGAACGTTGCGGCGGCGCCGAGCAGTCCCATGAGCGCCCGGCCGCTGTCGACACGAAGCCCGGCATGACACTCAGCTCTGATGAGGTCATTGCCCATTGTCGCGGTCTGCTCGCGACCTACAAGATTCCGCGTCGCGTCGAGTTCTTTCTCGAAGAGCTGCCGAAGACCGGCTCGGGAAAGATTTTAAAGCGAATGTTGCGCGAGCGCTCACCCCGTGCCAGGCAAGGTAAACGAAAACACGGCGCCGCGAGGTTCGTTTGTATCGGCCCACAGCCGGCCACCATGGGCCTCGATGATGGACCGGCAGATCGACAGTCCCATCCCCGTTCCGCCAGATTTTGTTGTGTAAAAGGACTGGAAGACACGCTCGAGATGTTCCGGATCAATACCTGGCCCGGAATCGCGCAACGCCACTAGAACGCCTGTGTGGTCTTGCTCGGTGCTGATCAACAGCTCTCGTGGTCCCCGCTCAACCGAGGCCATGGCCTCCACAGCATTCAGCATGAGGTTCAGAACCACCTGCTGCAGCTGAACACGATCCGCTTGAACAGGTAGCATTCCTTCTGCAAGTCGCGTCTGGACCGAAACGTCGCTTCGGATAGTTATGTTGCGCGCCAGTCCAATGACCTCGTTGATTGCGGAGTTGAGATCGCAATGTTCCTTACGCGGTGGCGCTTTCCTAATCTGCTCACCGATGCGGTCAATGATGTGTGCGGCCCGATCGACGTCGCCCACAAGGCAGCCGACCGCTTCTGCGACCTCGTTCAGATCCGGCGGCTGCTTCTTCAGAAAATTCCGCGCGGCCCGAGCGTTGTTGCGCGCAGTCGCAATGGGTTGCTTCACTTCATGAGCCAGCGAGGCAGACAGTTCCCATAACATGCTCAGCCTGTTCATATGGGCAAGATCGGACTCCAGTTGACGGAGTGCCAGTTCCGCTCGCTTGCGCTCGGTCAGGTCGACCACGTAGGCAACGCCTTGGCCTCCGGTTCCCCCAAAGCTCGCCACTCCGATGAGCACGGGCACACGGCTACCGTCCTTTCGCAGGTACTCTTTTTCGAACGGCTGCAAAGTTCCGCTCTTCTGTAGTTCCGGCACCAGTCGTTCGTCGCGCTCGCGCCACTCCGGCGGGGTCAACTCGGTCCAGCGTAGGCCCGGAGAAACCAGATCCTCGCGGTCGTACCCTACTATCTTCAGAAACGCGTCATTCGCTTCGAGAATCCGGCCTTCAAGTTCCCAGACAAAGATCCCGATGATATTGGCATCGACCAAGCGTCGAATCTTTGCTTCCCGATCCTCGAGATCTCGATAAAGCCGCGTATTCTCAAGCGAGAT
>Ga0306920_100014096_pt1 | contig 10906 bp, 11 predicted proteins | sample flu12Cox44000170_FD_204666 | JGI IMG/M metagenome (GOLD analysis project Ga0306920, IMG submission 204666) | Lab enrichment of tropical soil microbial communities from Luquillo Experimental Forest, Puerto Rico - flux4day.12C.oxic.44.000.170 (v2)... | ecosystem: Environmental > Terrestrial >...
AAGGTGATGGGCCCCCTCGGCGCCTATTTCCGCACCGGCTATTCGTTGAGCGAGCGCGAGCGCGAGATCGCCGTCTGCATCACCTGCAGCAAATGGCACTCGGCCTACCCGACCAATGCGCATGAGCGCGCCGGCAAGGCGGCGGGCCTACCGGCCGACAAGGTGGAGGCGATGCTTTCCGGGCTGCCGGCCTCGTTCGACGACAAGCGCGAGCAGGTCATCTACGAGATGGCGACGTGCCTGGCTAATTCGCGCTGGGTGTCCAAGGGCCTCTATGATCGTGCAGTCGAGGCGCTTGGCCATGAGGGCATCACCGATGTGATCTGTCTGATGGGCTTTTATAGCAGCGTGTCGATGACCCTTGCCTTCTATGACGTTCCCGCCGGCGCCGAGGGCCTGGCCCGCTGAGCTCCCGCCGCCTCCCTGATTTCCCTCACAGCAGGGAGAAAACTCGAATTGGCCTCGAAAACGCCCACCGAACAGACCATTAGTCCAAGCAAATCAAATGCCTAGGTAACCAGGCAATAGTTGGCGAGCAGGGAGGCGTTTGGCGGTGCTGAGGGAGCGAGCAGGGAGGCTTCACATCGGCATCTCCTTGGCTCATGGATCCAATCATTCGTTGTCGATTCATACTTCGTGGATTGACGAAATAGCACACATTGGGCATGAATTGCAACCATGCGAGTTGCGAATGGCCCCACGCGCCGCAATTGTCGTCGCGCGGCGGCTTCCCGTTGCGACGCGACAACGGGGTTTCTGTCGTTGCATCGTGTCGGCGCGATGAGACGGATCCCAACAGACCGACCGACCCGGATCTTCGCAAAGCACGGCACCTCGGCACCTTGGTGCGCCCACGCCTCGGTCGGCTGCCGGCATATACGGCCGGAGGAACTGAGCTGATGCAAACATGCCGAGTTGGGCGCGCGCGCGGCAGTCACCCCTATGCCGGCGAGAACGTCCGCGACTTCGCCAAGCGCCTGATGGGCGGCAAATATAGACGTGGCAACTGTAATAGAGACAGTCCGGAGTAAGACAAATTGAAAAAATTGGCGATCGTAGTTTCCGAGACCCCGCGTCCAGACCTGGCGCACCGATGTTGCGGCGCGGATCATCGACGCGCTGGGTATCGACAAAACCATGTTTGAAGCCGCCGATCCGGCGGTATTCGAATGGTACGTTAAAAACTACGGCGCCGACGTCAATCTCTTTGTCGATCACAGCCAGATTGTCCAACTCAAGTGCTCGCGCTCGGGGATCCGGGGGACCAAGAGCAGCTGGGGTCGAGTGGTGACCTACAGAGAAGGCCGATCCATCACCCAGGGGTAGGCCGGGTTGTTGGTACCGAGCCGCAGAACTGCCCTTGCCCGCGGCCGCTCACCGGTTGACGGTCGCGGGCGCGTTCTTCTAGGTTTGGAAGGATCTCTTTCGGGTGCGGAGGATATGATGGACGGCTCGGCAGTTTCAGATCTGAAAAGCGTCGTCGCGCCGCTCAACTTTCTGGTGCCGATGGCGGAAAAGCCGGTGGCTTACAATTACACGCCGCCGCAGGGGGTGCCTGCCCGGACCGGCAAAAGTGAAGAGCATCGGGTGACCATCCGCGACGCGCGGCCGCTGACCGGTCAGCTCTCGCTGGACAAGGAGGGCTTTGTTCTCTTGCACCACCGGTCCGCGGTAAAGAATTTCTACGACGAGGACGAAATCAAGTCGGTCTATTACCCCGAATGCGAGCGCGTCATGAAAGAGGCGACCGGCGCCGCCCGTGTCGTCGCGTTCGACCACATCGTGCGCAATGCGGCAATGGCCGCGCTCGAAGGCAGCTGCATCAAACTCCCGGCCAAGCGGGTGCATAACGATTACACGGCGTGGTCGTCGCCCAAGCGCGTGCGCGACCTGATGGGTGACGAGGCTGAGGAGCTGCTGAAGCACCGCTTTGCGATCATCAATCTTTGGCGGCCGATCCGCGGGCCGATCCTCGAGTCGCCGCTGACCCTGTGCGACGCGCAGAGCCTCGCCGAGGAAGACCTGGTCGCCAGCGATCTCAGATACCCGGACCGCATTGGCGAGACTTACGCGATCCTCTACAACCCAAACCAGCGGTACTATTATTTCCCAAAGATGCAGCCTGACGAGCCGGTACTGATCCGCTGCTTCGACTCGGCGCAGACGGGTGCTGCGCGGTTTTCCGCCCACACCGGCTTTGACGATCCGACCTCGCCGCCGGACGCGCCGCCACGCGAGAGCCTCGAGGTGCGCATGCTCGTCTTCTACCCGCCGGACGCGTAACGACTCTTCCCGTCGCCTTCGCGATGCCCGGAACGGCCCATTAGGGCCGTCCGGGGAGGGGCCCAGGGCTTGGCGGCAGTGCGTTGGAGCCTTGCTACGGGCTTCGCTCGCGACGGTCCCGGGTCGGCGCAACCCTTGGGCGCTTCCGCGGGAACGATTTAAGCGTCAGTCGGCCGGCGGCCTGATGCGCGCAGCGCCGGCAATAGCTCGTCGCTGATCAGCCGCATGCTGGCGAGCGCGTGCCCGACCGGCATGCCGCTCCAGTGGGTGCGGAAGATCAGGAAATTCGCGCCCGCCTCCTCCCAACACGGACGCAGCTGCTCATAGCACTCCTCGGGGCTGCCGATGACAAAGCGGTCGCGCAGCAGGGCCTCGAAAGGCTGGTGGAACGAATCCTTGCCGGGCAATACCTCGTCCTGCCCCCACGTAGCATAAGTCCGGTATTTCTCCGCAAGGTAAGGGCCGGCCATCGCCAATGCCGTCGGCGTATCCTTGGCGCAATAGATCTCACGGATATACGGCAGCACGGGCGGAAAGGGTTTGCCCACCCGCGCAAGCTCGGCGCGGTATACCTCGAGCTGGCGCGTGATCTCGGGTGTCGTAGCGTGCGGGTTGATGAACCAACTGTCGCCGAGGCGTGCGGCGCGACGTACCGCCCGATCGTTGTTGGCGGCGATCCAGATCGGCGGATGCGGCTGCTGGACCGGCCGGCAGGTCATCGTGACGTCGGTCAGCCTGCAGATGTCGTTCTCAAAGGTGACGCTGTCCTCGGTCCACAGCCGCTTGACGATTTCGAGACATTGCTCGAAGCGGCGCACGCGTTGACCGCGAGGCACACCAAAGGCGTCGAATTCGACATCGCGATAGCCGAGGCCCACACCAAAGATGAAATTGCCGTGCCAGATCGCATCGAGCGAGGCGATGCATTCGGCCACCTCGACCGGATTGTGCAGGGTCGTCAACAACACACCGGCGATGCCGGTCATCTCTCCCGCCTCTGCGGCCAGCCGCGCCAGAAACGGCACCAGCTGGACCTGCCTTACCCCCTCGCTGAGGTAATGCTGGCCGGTCGCCACCGCGTCCCAGCCGCGGTCGCGGGCCAGCCGCACCATCGCGTACTGGCCTTCGAGCGCGGCGATCATGTCGCTTCCGGGCGGATGCTGGCAGGTGAGAAAAATCCCGACTTTCATGACCTCTCCATGGCGAATGGGTTGCTCGGTATGACATCAGCGCGCAATGCCCCGACCCCGGGAGCCGGTTCCTCGTCGACGCCGAAAATTTGACGCGAGGCAGCGCGAGACAAAGTCGATGTCGTCGGCACCTGGCGCCGGCGCAGTCCACCCGGGAGCTGAAAGCCGATCGGCTGTCCCATTTGATTGACGTTCTCGGCCATGCTTCCGTCTTCCCCCACGCTCACCTTTTCACTTGGTGCGCGCGCGATAGGGGGCGCTAAACCATGATCTCACCTTTCAGGTAGAGCACGGCGCGGCCGGCAAGCGTGATCCGGTCGCCCCGCAGCGTGCAGAGGAGATCGCCGACGCGTGCCGAAATCTGCTGAGCCTTGAGCTGCTTCTTGCCGAGCCGCGCCGCCCAATAGGGGGTCAGCACGCAATGCGCCGATCCGGTCGCCGGGTCCTCGTCGACCCCAAAGTTCGGCGCAAAATAGCGCGAGACAAAGTCGATGCCGTTGGCACCGGGTGCCGTGACGATCGCGTCTGCTCCCGGCACTCGGCGCATCGCCGCGAAATCGGGTTTGAGCGCCGCCACGTCCTCGGCGCGTTCGTAGACCGCCAAGGTACGGCCGCGCGCGATGTAGCTCTCCTTCGGCATCTTGCCGAGTGCCGCGAGTATCCGCGGATCGGCCGGTTCTTGCTCCGGCGGCCAGCACGGGAAGTCCATCGCCAGTTGATCCCCATCACGGGTGACCGCGAGCGGCCCGGCCTTTAGCGTCTCAAATCCGACCGAGCGCCGCTCGGGCCTCAGGATATGGGTCACGACATAACCCGAGGCGAGTGTGGCATGGCCGCAGAGCTCGACCTCGACGGTGGGCGTGAACCAGCGCAGCAGGTAGCCCTCGCCCTGCGACACAAAGAAGGCGGTTTCGGCGAGATTGTTCTCGGCGGCGATCGCCTGCATCGTCGCGTCGGGCAACCATTCCGGGAGCGGGCACACCGCCGCCGGATTGCCGCCAAACAAGCGGCCGGTAAAAGCGTCGACCTGATAGAGTGGGATGCGCATGAGACAAACCTCGCCGGTTATCGAGCATGGCGTATCCTGCCGGCTCCCGGGCTGGCAGGTAAATGGAGGAAAGCATGAAGGCCGCGATTATGGTTCCCGGTGTCGATGGCGGTCGTTGGGACGTCCGCGATGTGCAGAGACCCGTCGTCACGGCGGGCCACGTCCTGGTCCGGGTTCACGCGTCCTCGCTGAACCGGGCGGAATTCCGCCGACTCCATACGATGCGGGTTCGACCCGGGCTACCCATCCCCGAAGCGCGCACCGGCGGGGGCGACGCCGCGGGCGAGGTGGTCGAGATCGGCCGCGACGTCACCGGCATGAAGCCCGGCGACCGCGTCATGGGCCGGTGCGCCGGCGGGTTCGCTGAATTTGCCTTGCTCGATGCCCGCGAGGTCATGCCCGCTCCCGAACGGCTGTCGTGGGAAGAGGCGGCCTGCGTCCCGATCGTCTTCGTCGTGGTCCATGACGCGCTGTTCGTCAGCGGCCGGTTGGGACCTGGAGAAACAGTGCTGGTTACGGCCGCCGCCTCCGGGGTCGGGGTTGCAACACTCCTCCTCGCAAAACACCTCGGCGCCAAGGTCATCGGGACCTCGCGCTCGGCGGACAAGCTCGAGCGGCTCAAGGTGCACGGGCTCGATCGCGGCGTCGTCACCGGCAGCGAGGGATTTGGCGGGGCGGTGTCCCGCGTGATCGGCGAGAACGGTGTCGACATGGTCGTCGACAATATCGGCGGCGACGTTTTGGCACCCTGCCTCGATGCGCTCGCCGTCGGCGGCCGGTTTGTCACGATCGGCCGGATGAGCGGCGTCACAAAGGGTGAGCTCGATGTCGACCGGCTCGCCGAGCGCCGCCTGCACCTTTACGGGGTCAGCAACCGGCTGCGCAGCCCGGCGCAGCGCGCCGAATCGGCCAAGCAGTTTCTTGCCGACCTGTTGCCGGCGCTCAGCGACGGCAGGCTTCGGCCGGTCATCGACCGCTCCTTTCCGCTCGACGAGATCGCCGCCGCCGGAGCCTGGCTCGAGGCCGACAAGCATGTCGGCAAGGTCGTGATCCGCACCTGACCGCTTTGCTCCCCCAGCCGGTCGGGGCGTCTCGGTGAAACCCGTTGCGGGGCGGGCGATTTGGGATTAACCCGTGAACCGGAAAAGTTCCGGAAGCGGTGTCGGTTCTCGGATGGTGGGCAATCTCGTGCAAGGCGCGGTCTTCACCGTCATGGTGGTGCGCGCGGGCATGCTGCGCGATCCCGCCTTCGAGCACGAGCTTGCCGAGCAGATCCGGCTCAGTCCGAGATTTTTTCTGAACGCGCCGGTGGTGCTCGATCTGAAGGAAGCGGCCGGGTTCGCTCATGAAGCGGAATTTGCCGAGGCGAGAGAGATCCTGCGCCGCCACACCCTGACCCTGATCGGCGTTCAGAATGCCACGCCGGCGCAGCTCGATGCCGCCGCCGGCAGTGGGCTCGCGAGCTTCGCGCCAAACGCGCCGCAGCCAAGCCGCAGTCCGCCACGCGAGCCCACCCGCAGCGCCGCGGCGATGCCCGCGGCGGCCGCTAAGACCCGTCTTGTGACCCAGCCGGTTCGATCAGGCACGCAGATCTTTGCGCGTGGCGCCGATCTTGTCGTCACCGCCGCGGTGAGCCCCGGGGCGGAGATCATCGCCGACGGCAATATCCACGTCTACGGTGCGCTGCGCGGCCGTGCGCTCGCCGGCGCCGGCGGCGACGTCGAGGCGCGAATCTTCTGCAGCCGGCTCGAGGCCGAACTCGTCAGCATCGCCGGTCACTATCTCGTCAGCGAGCAGCTGCCACCGGAACAGCATGGTTTCTCGGTGCAGATCGCGCTCGTCGATGAGCGGTTGACCGTCACGCGAAATTGACGCTCATCATCGCGACGGCGCCGGGCGGCGAGATCCCGAAAGGGCCGATCGGGTCTTCGTCTGCCGGTGGAAAGAGGAGGGCTTTTTGGCAGGCAAAGTAATTGTTCTCACTTCCGGCAAAGGGGGCGTCGGCAAGACGACCTCTGCTGCCGCCTTCGCTGCCGGATTGTCGCTCCGCGGACACCGGACGGTCGTCATCGATTTTGATGTCGGGTTGCGCAACCTCGATCTGATCATGGGTTGCGAGCGCCGCGTCGTCTTCGACTTCATCAACGTGATCAACGGCGACGCCAAGCTCAATCAGGCGCTGATCAAGGACAAGCGCAACGACAACCTGTTCATATTCCCGACTTCGCAGACGCGGGACAAGGACGCATTGAAGCGCGACGGGGTCGAGCGGGTGCTGGGGGAGCTGAAGGACAGCTTCGACTATATCGTGTGCGACAGTCCGGCCGGGATCGAGCACGGCGCGCTGACGGCAATGTATTTCGCTGACACCGCGATCATCGTCACCAACCCCGAGGTCTCCTCGGTGCGCGACAGCGACCGGATCATCGGGCTGCTCGCCTCGAAATCGCGCCGCGCCGAGTTCAACTTGGAGCCGGTCGCTGTCCACTTGCTGTTGGCGCGTTATTCGCCGGAGCGCGTCCGCAAAGGCGAGATGCTGAGCATCGAGGACGTCAAGGAGATCCTGTCGATCCCGCTGCTCGGGGTCATTCCGGAATCGGAGTCGGTGTTGCGTGCCTCGAACACCGGCACCCCAATCGTCTTTGACGAGGAGAGCCCGGCCGGCCGCGCTTATCACGACGCAGTTGCCCGCTTTCTCGGCGAGCAGCGCGAGATGCGTTTTTTGCAGCCTGAGCGCCGTGGCTTTTTCCGCGCCTTGTTCGGTAGGGCCTGATGCGCCTGCTCAATCTTATCTTTCCGGATCGTCGGACCAGTGCAGTGATCGCGCGCGAGCGGCTGAAGATTGTCCTCGCGCACGAGCGGGCGAGCCGCCAAGCCCCGGATTTTCTGCCGGTGCTGCAAAAGGAGCTGCTCGAGGTCATCGGCCGTTATGTCGAGATCCGCAGCGACATGATCCACGTCAATCTCGGCCGATCGGGCGACACCTCACTGCTCGAGATCAATGTCGAACTCGACGGCGCCGGGGTCAAGCCGACCAAGAACGGCTCCGCCGGAGACGGCAGAGCGGCGACGAGAATGGAACCTGGAGCAGCGGCGCCCTGGGTCAAGCCGAGCTGACGCGCCCTGGGTCTAGCCCCCACCTTCCCTCCCCCGCAAGCGGGTAAGGGCTAGGGAGGGGGTACGGACATCGCTATCCCGCGGTTTCGGAGCTGAGGCGTTCCCACTCCTGCCTGACGAGCGGGTCGTCCTCGCAGCAGAGTCGGCGGGTGCGCTCGGCCGCCCATCGCGCCGGAGCCAGCCGCGAGAAGGCCCATGCCGCAGTGGCGCGGACGAGGGGAGCGGGATCGTCGAGCCGGCGCTCTGCGGCGGCAACGAGGTCGGGGTCTTGCGGATTCCCGTTGCCGATCGCGATCAGCACGTTGCGGAGAAACCGGTCGCGTCCGGTGCGCTTGATCGCGGTTCCAGAAAACAGCCTGCGGAAGGCCGCATCGTCGAGTTCGGCAAGCGCCGCCAGTCGCGGTGCGGTCAGCTCCTCGTGCGGCAAAAAATCGGGCTCGCGCGTGGCCTTGGCAAATTTGTTCCACGGGCACACCGCGAGGCAGTCGTCGCAGCCGTAGATCCGGTTGGCGATCAACGGGCGCAACTCGACCGGGATCATCCCCTTGTGCTCGATCGTCAGATACGAGATGCAGCGCCGGGCGTCGAGCCGATAGGGTGCGGGGAACGCCGCGGTCGGGCAAGCATCGAGGCAGCGCTGGCAGGAGCCGCAATGGTCTTCCTCCGCCGCGTCGGGTTCGAGCAAGAGGCTCAGATAAATCTCGCCGAGAAACAGCCAGGAGCCGAAATCGCGCGACACCAGATTGGTGTGCTTGCCCTGCCAGCCGAGCCCGGCGCGCTCGGCTAGCGGCTTCTCCATGACCGGGGCGGTGTCGACAAAGAGCTTGAGCCCGCCCGGCCAGCGCGCTTCGATCCACTGCGCCAGCGCCTTGAGACGGCGCTTCAAGGTGTCGTGATAATCGCGCCCCTGCGCGTAGACCGAGACCGCGCCGTGTTCGCGAGCGCCGAGTACCGCCAGCGGATCTTCCTGCGGCGCATAGTTGATGCCGAGCACAACGACGGTGCGCGCCTCCGGCCACAACACCCGCGGGTCGCCGCGCCGGTCCGCGGTGCCGGCGAGCCAGCCCATGTCGCCGTGATAACCGCGGGCGATGAACTCGAAGAGCCCGGCGCGCGCCTCTTCATCGAGATGCGCCTCGGCAAAGCCGACCGCGTCAAAGCCCGAGGCAAGGGCGCGATCGCGGATCGCCTCACGGATCGGGTCGGTCACCGCACCGCTCAACCGCGCCCGCGATAGGGGGCCACACCCGGATCGGGCAGCCACAGCCCGGCGGGCGGCGCGCCTGTCTGGTAGAAGACGTCGATCGGGATGCCGCCGCGCGGGTACCAATAGCCGCCGATCCGCAGCCATTGCGGGGCGAGGGTCTCGACCAGCCGGCGGGCGATCGAGAGCGTACAGTCTTCGTGGAATGCCGCGTGGTTGCGGAAAGCGCCGAGATAGAGCTTTAGCGACTTGCTTTCGAGGATCTTAGCCGCGGGCACGTAGTCGATCACGAAATGGGCGAAGTCGGGCTGGCCGGTCACCGGGCACAGCGAGGTAAATTCCGGGCAGGTAAAGCGGACGAGGTAGGTGAGCCCGGGGTGCGGATTCCGCACGGTCTCGAGCACCGCCGCATCCGGCGATGCCGGCAATTTCGTAGTATGCCCGAGCTGGGTCAGGCTCATTGCGAACTCACAAAATCGGCGGCGAAATCGGCGAGCGAACCCATTTCGATCGCCGCCCGCATCGCCGCCATCAGATCGGCATAATAGCTCAGGTTGTGGGCGGTCAGCAGCATGCTGCCGAGGATCTCGCCGCTGCGGCAGAGATGGTGCAGATAGGCGCGGCTGTAGCCGGCACAGGCCGGGCAGCCGCATTCGGGGTCGAGCGGTGCCGGGTCGTCGGCGTGAGGCGCATTGCGCAGGTTGACCGTGCCATGCCGCGTGAAGGCCTGGGCGGTGCGGCCCGAGCGCGTCGGCAGGACACAGTCGAACATGTCGACCCCGCGGAGCACCGCACCGACCAGATCGGCCGGCTTGCCGACCCCCATCAGATAGCGCGGCCGCTCCTCCGGCAATACCGGGACGGTCGCATCGAGCACCGCGAAGGTCGTCTCCTGCCCCTCGCCGATCGCCAGTCCGCCGATCGCATAGCCGTCAAAGCCGATCTCGACCAGCCTTGCGGCGGAGCGCAGGCGCAGATCGGGATGGACGCCGCCTTGCACGATCCCGAACACGCCATGACCCGCATGCTCGACAAAGGCGTGGCGCGAGCGCTCGGCCCAGCGCATCGACAATTCCATCGAGCTCTCGACCGCTTCGTGCGGCGCCGGATAGGGGGTGCACTCGTCCAACGCCATCGTCACATCGGCGCCGAGCAAATGCTGGATTGCGACTGATCGCTCGGGGGTCAGCTCGTAGAGGCTGCCGTCGAGATGCGAGCGAAAGGTGACCCCGGCTTCGCCGATGGTCCGCCGAGAAGCGAGCGACATGACCTGAAAGCCGCCGGAGTCGGTCAGGATCGCGTAAGGCCAGTTCATGAAGCGGTGCAGCCCGCCAAGTGCCGCGACCCGCTCGGCGCCGGGCCGCAGCATCAGGTGGTAGGTGTTGCCGAGGACGATCCGCGCCCCGGTCGCGGCCACCCCCTCTGGCGTCATCGCCTTGACCGTGCCGGTCGTGGCAAGCGGCATGAAAACCGGTGTGTCGACCGCACCATGCGCGGTCATCAGGCGTCCGCGCCGTGCCGCGCCGTCGCGCGCCAATACCTCAAAGCCGATAGTCATCGGCGGAGAGCCTCGCCCGCATCGCTTCGCGGCTCTAGAGCGCCGTTGCGCGGCAACAACCAAAAGCTGAACGGTTTATTACCCGCTTGCTGAGTCTGCAGCAAATCAGCAGCAAATCTACCCGCCATAGTTGTAATACGCTGGTAACATTAATATTAAGAAGTAGGCAATATTATCATGCGATGAAGACAAATTTCAAGTCCCTATCGCAACATTCTTGTGACTCTCAGACGGCGATCGCGTTGAGCTCCTTGCCGGCGTGCTCGGGGACGATCAGCCAGACCCCGACGGCCATCGCGACCATAAAGACCGGTATCGTCCAAAAGGCGAGGGCGAAGGACCCGGTCGCCTGTTGCAGTGCGACGGTGGCGAACGGCCACAGCACAAACCCGACAAAAAAGCCGATGAACCACACGACGCCGTTGGCGACGCCGCGAATGCGGGTCGGGAAGACCTCGGCGGTCAATGTCGTGCTCGGCCCCCAAAAGCCGAGAAACCCGAAGCTC
>Ga0306920_100014097_pt1 | contig 10905 bp, 8 predicted proteins | sample flu12Cox44000170_FD_204666 | JGI IMG/M metagenome (GOLD analysis project Ga0306920, IMG submission 204666) | Lab enrichment of tropical soil microbial communities from Luquillo Experimental Forest, Puerto Rico - flux4day.12C.oxic.44.000.170 (v2)... | ecosystem: Environmental > Terrestrial >...
CGACGCTCCTGGAAATTGGAGGCGTGATTGACGTCCGGTCGGCAATGAACAAGAGTGCGTTCTGGAAGTTGTTCCGCTTCGCGCGTTACTACACGGCGCTGAGCTGGCATTTGCGACACACCCTCTATCCGATCGTGATCATTCACGATTATCTCGCGCTGCTGGCGTTTTCGCTTGTCCGCGGAGTCGTGGGATATCAAGGGCTGACGTGGTTCAATAGTTACGATTGCATCGATCAAGCAGCCGCACGGTTTCGGGCGTGGTCTTTGATGGACTGGGTGGTGCGACGGCACGAACGACTGTTCTCCGAACTGGATTACTTTTCCGCACCCGCGGGCGAACGGATGTGTCATTATCCAGTGAACCGCGTTCGGCGGCAAAGCTTTGTTATTCCGAACTACCCCGCGATTGCGTTCTATCGTAATTTTTCCCACCCTCGGCGACTGCGTGACGAGAAGAGCGTGCGGCTCATATATCAAGGCGCGCTTGGGCGCGGGCACGGCTTCGAGGATATTATCAAAATCCTCGGCAGGACGGTGGCGGGAAAACCGCTCGAACTGGTGCTGAAAGGCTGGATCGAGGAAGATTACAAGCGCGAACTGATTAAGCTCGCCGCGAAGCACGGCGTGGAGCAACGATTGTCCTTTGCGGGGTTCGGCGTCTACCGCACGGTTCCAGAGCTCGCCTCCCGATGCACGATCGGGATCGCGATCTTTACGGGGCAGGACATCATGAACACAACGTTGGCCACGGCCTCCAACAAAATTTATGAATATGCCGCCGTGGGCCTGCCCGTGATCTTGTATGATACGCCGCATTTTCGTCATCATCTGGGCAGACGGCGGTGGGCGTTCTTTACCACGCTGTCGGAAGCCTCGCTGCTGCAAACTTTAGAGGCAGTGGCAGAATGTTATGACGCCGCGGCCGACGCGGCCTGTGAGGACTTCCGCCGGGAATTCAATTTCGAGCGGGTCTTCACGCCGGCGCTGCACACAGTGTTGAAACAGATGTCCGCATGACGAAGACGGCCGTCAAAAACGTAGGCGTGGTGGGAGCCGGCAGTGTATCCTTCAATGCGCATCTGCCTTTGCTGACGGCGATGGGTATTAGCATCCCATGGATTATCGATCCTTCGAGGGGACGCGCGCAGGCAGCGGCGGAAGCGTACGGCATCCCGCACTACCTCGGCGCCGACGAGCTCGATCGCGTGACACCGACCGACGTAGTGCTATTGGCCTGCCCGTATGGTGTGCGGCAGCCGTATTTTGAATTCTTCCGGGACAGGCCCGGGGCCTTTTATGTCGAAAAGCCGGTCGCGCGGACCGAGGCTGAGTTAAGCCAAATTTGCGCACTGCGCGCGCCCTATGAGATTGCGGCGGGTTTTCTTCGCCGCAGTATGGGCATCACCAATATTATGCGTGGTGTAGTCAAAGACTGCCTCTTCGGACGCCTCCGTCGGGTGCGCAGCGAATTTGGCACTAGCACCGCTATCAGCGCGGGCAGCACGTTTGCAAAGGATGTGAAGCTCGCGGGCGGAGGACAGCTCATCGAAAGCGCGATCCATAACATAGACTTCATTTGCTTTATGGCCGGAATCACGTCGGCTCGCGTGCAACACGCGCATATGATTCATGAAAACCATTTCGACTTGCACACCGAAGCCACCATCGGTCTGCTAGACGCGCAAGGCGACACCATCGAAATGGAACTGCTCGTCACGTGCTTCCACAATACGAAATACGAGATCGAGATGGAGTTCGACCACGCCGTAGTGACGTTTTCCCTGTTCAAGCCGATGCTACCGCAGGTGCGCGCGCGGCAGGGCCGGAGTACTTTCCACTTGGTCGATGCGGTTGCAAAAGACTATCCTCGTCAAGTATTCGATGTCGCGTACGTCTTCTGGTCGGAGTTCCTCAACGGTCTCGAGCATCGACGCGTAAATTATACAAATGCTGCGACAACGGCGGTGACCACCTCCATTATTGAACAGCTTTACGGAAGATGCTCGTAACGGGCCTTCAGCGACGTGAAAATAACCACGGTCGGGATCATCGGGGCGAGCGGGCAAGTGGGCACGGAAGTTTGCCTCTTTTTGAAAACCTATCCGGACGTTCGTGTGATCGCGATTGTGCGGGCGCCCATCAGCGGGACGATTCTGCGCCGCTGCGGGATCGAAGTTCGCGTCGGGACGTTCGCCACAGCTGAGGAGAGCGCGCGGCTCGTGGGCGACTGTGATGTGGTTATCGATTTCTCCGCCATTCCGACCGGCGAGGTCGCGCAGATTTGCGCCCACTATGCGAGGAACATCGCCGCCGCGTTGCAATACTCGCCGTCCTGGGCACGTTACGTGTTCATAAGCACGATCAACGCCTTCGGCATGGGCGACGACTTCAACCGGGCGAAAAACTATTGGATTCCCCACAGTGTGTATGCCTACACCAAGCGCTATGCCGAGCGGCGGGCGCTTGGGCTAGGGAAACTGCAAAACAAGCAGGTGTTCGTATTTCGCTTAGGCCATGTCCATGGGCTCTTGCAACGCGTCAGCCAGCATACGGCCGAGCTGGTTGCCGGGCGATATACGGAGTTGGAGTATCCAGACACGCCGTCCTACACCATTTTTTGCCACACCATCGCGGAGGCCATTGTCAGCGTCGGTGCGAGCAAGGAGACCCCGGGCATATATACTTTGGTTTCCGAGCCGGCGTGGTCATGGAAAGAGGTGCTCCAATACTACGCGCCACCGGGGCGCCATCTAAAAATCACGCTGCGGCCGACGCAGCGAACGCGATGGTGGACGCGGGTGGTGAATGGGCTAAAGAGCGCGACACTCCGACTGGTATTTCGATATCAGGAGACGGTAAAGGCCAATGTGCTGCACTGGATTCCTCGGCTCGAGTTGAAGACGCGGGGAAAATATTATCGTCACAAGGCGCGACAGCAGATTCAGGAATGGCGGGAACAGTTCATCTATCGTCCGCCGCTGGTGCATGAAGGCGTTTTTCCTGGCAAGCGCCTTGCCGGTGCTTCCGACAGCCGCATAACAATGGCGGAAAAGACCGCTGAGGTGCGGACGATGCTCGACTGCCTCTGGTCCGATGTCAGTTCATCGGCTCGAACCGATATCACCCTCAAGCTGTCGCCTACTAACGCTACTGCACCTCTATGGGACTAAAAGGGACCCCGCAAATAAAAACCATCTCGGGGCATATGATAATCACCCATCCGGTCAGGGCTTGTGCCGGGACCACCCCGTGCATCGCCCTGCTATCCGAGCGAGATGCGCTTGATAACTCAAACTGGACTAGCTGCCTGCATCGTCGGAAAATGTATTTGCATGAACCACAAGTGAGCTTTTTCTGACATGAAACTACTTATCGTGGGCTTCGGTCAGCCCGGCCATATGGGACATTATCTTGCGTCTGCAGCAACACGACTGGGATTGGATTACCAGCTCATTGATGCCATCCAGGCCGAGGCCAGCAGCCGGATCTGGCGAAGCTTCTATTGGCGGTTTCGTAATAAGCGGCCGGCTCGGCTCGCTGAATTCGGAGCCCATGTTTTAGCGGTTTCTGCAGTCATGCACCCCAACTTCGTGCTGACGACCGGCTGTGCGGCGCTGAACCGGTGGCATGTCGAAGGACTGCGCATGCTGGGCACGACCGTGATCAACTATTCGACCGACGACCCCTGGAATCCCAAATTCCGAGCACCATGGTTTCTTCGCACGCTTCCTTCGTACAATGCAGTTTTTACTCCGCGGCGTGCCAATATTGACGATTTCCGCCGCTGTGGGCTCGGGGCCGTCCACTATCTGCCTTTTGGATATGACCCGGACGTTCATCGCCCGTGGCCCAAAGGCAGGCCGACCGCCGCGCCGACTGATGTTATGTTCGTCGGTGGCTGCGACGAAGACAGGATTCCACTCATCAATGGCCTGATCGATACCGGGCTGGACCTAGCGCTGTTCGGTGGTTATTGGAATCATCACGCCAAGACGCGCAGGTATTGGCGCGGAATAGCCGACCAGGATACGATCAGGTCTGCGTCAGCTGCCGCGCGGATTTGCTTGTGCCTTACACGCCGCGCCAACCGGGACGGGCATACGATGCGCAGCTTCGAAGCGGCGGCGATCGGCGGGTGCATTCTGGCCGAAGACACCGCTGATCACCAAGAGCTGTTCGGGCCCGACGACCATGCGGTGCGATATTTCAAAACGGTTCCAGAATTGGTTGGGCAAGCAAAGCTCCTTGTAGCGGACGCGGATGCTCGCCATCGCCTCTCCTCGCAGCTAGCTGAAAGATTTAGCCGAAGCAAGCACACCTATGCGGATCGGTTGACGAGCATGCTGAGATCGTTGGATAGGTAGCGAATATGGGTATATCACAATCCCGGTAAGTAGGGAGTTGCTGCTCATCGTAGCTGCGAATTGCTCAGATTCGGCGGGCGGAGTACGAACAAGAGCCGGCCGCCGGCCGGCCTGTTGGACCGAAAGTCTCCAAAAATACGGCAGCCCGGAAATGAACCCACGCGGATGTAATAAGAATCGAGAATGGTTGAAGCGGTTATTACGACTTTGTCCGGGGTACTCAGGCTAATTCCGGACCGACTGCCCGGGAAGACAAGACTTGGTCGCATGCTGCTGCGTCCGTTCCGGTCGCAAGCGCCGGCCATCCTAAAGGACCGGGCCGGCTGTATCTACGTGATGCCGAGTTATGCTGAACCGACTGCATTGTACATTTTCACCTTCGGCGCATATGAGCGCGACACCCAAGAGGTCATTCTAAAATTCCTGCCGGAAACTGGCACGTTCATTGACGTGGGTGCGAACATTGGCACATTAGCGATTCCGATTGCCAACGCACGCCCCCAGGTCTCCGTCATCTGCATCGAGGCCGATACGAACATTCATCGATTCCTACAGGAGAACGTGAGCCAAAACGGCTGCGAACGGGTCCAAATTGTGTCATGCGTGGCTGGCCCAACAGATGGACAGCTTGTCGCTTTTTATCGGGCACCCGACGATAAATTTGGTATGGGATCTCTCGGCCCTCAGTTCTGCAACGTTCCGATTATGCTTCAGCAGCAATCTCTCGATAACATGCTGACTCGTATGGACATTCACCAGGTCGACGTCATCAAGATCGATGTCGAAGGAGCAGAGGTGGGTGTGCTCCGCGGGGCGCAACGGCTACTGGCCTCCGAGCGGCCGCCGACCGTCGTGTTCGAGTTCGCAGACTGGGCTGAGGCGCGGATTCCTGGTCAACAGCCTGGTGATGCGCAGGCATTTTTGCTTGCGAGTGGCTACCGTCTGTTTCGCCTTGAAAGAGGCGGCAGGATAGGTGAAGAGCTTCTCGCGCCGATGCGCCGTGGCTCTGCCATGCTACTTGCGGTGCCTCCGGACCTGCACGTTCCGCTGTAAATCGAAGAGTTGCGGGCTTTTGGCCGCTTAGGCGGGAATCGGCGGGCTTGCCCTAAACAAGTTGCAAAGCAGGTTCAATTCCATTTAGCGACGGAAAAAAGATGTTTGAAGGCATGCCAACCCTTCTCTTGATCTGGCTTGCGGTCGGGATCAGCCTGGTTTGCTTGGTCAGCCAAAAACGGCGAGGCAGCGCGGGTCTTCCATTGGCGTATTTTTTGGGTTTGTCTCTCATCCATGTCCCTGGAGCCCTTGCCTATTTGGATGCCGACGAATCGGACTACACAACGATCGGTTTCAAGCAAACGATTATTGGAATGATAGCTTTTCTGGCCGGCGTGATGATTGCGAAATGCGTCTTCGTTGCCTCTCCTGGACAACAGGCGAGCGCTGGGCGGCGGCAAGGTTTCACCTCCCAATCGTTAGCAGCGCTTGACCGATTGGCACTGCTTTATATAGGTGTTGGCGTCGTAGTTTTTTTCGTCCTGTCAAGGCTATTTGTTAGTATTCCTTCGGCCACCGCCATTACCGCTCCGCTCGGCTCGCTCATTATGGTCGGCGCTTGTCTCCGGTTTTGGGTGGCGAGGGAAAGCCGAAATTGGCTGAAATTTTGGTCCACAATGGCTCTGTTGCCTGTGCTCCCCCTCACTACCTTGGTTCTAGGGGGTTTTCTCGGACACGGCACGTCCTGGATTATGGCCATCGTGACATTCGTATTCGCTCAGTCAAAGCGCAGGGTGGGATTTTTTTTACTCGCGCCTGTTGTCTGTTTCGTTGGGCTGTCGATATTCGTGAATTATATGAAGGCTCGGAACGAAATCCGTCAGATGGTCTGGGACCGGCCGGTTCCAATTGGTGACCGGCTCCAGCGAATTGCAGATGTCTTTCAGAATTTTGAATGGCTCGATCTTTCGAATGGGCAACATCATGAAGCGATCGGCGGCAGGCTAAATCAGAACTCGTTAGTTGGTCCAGCTGTTGCAAGGCTGGAATTGGGTGTAGTGCAGTACGCTTACGGTGCGACAATTGGCACTATGATTATGGGTCTGATACCAAGAGCGGTCTGGCCCGACAAGCCTGAGATCGGCGGCGGGGGGACCGTCGTTTCAGATTTCACTGGAATTAAGTTCGAGGAGGGCACCAGTGTGGGGGCCGGCCAAGTGCTTGAATTCTATGTAAATTTCGGCACATGGGGGGTCATTGGCGGATTTATGCTATTTGGCTGGCTATTGGGCCGAATGGATTCACTGGCCATCGAGTGCCTTTACCGGGGGGACCAGAGACGCTTTCTATTCTGGTTCCTGATTTCCCTGGCAATGTTGCAGCCGGGCGGGAATCTAATCGAAGTCTCTACGACCGCCGTGGCTTCGGCACTTGTTGCCTACGGAATTGGATACTCTATGCGGCGATCCTGGTCGACCCCCGAGATCTCAATTTTACCGCGCCTTACTAACCGATGATGACTCACATCGGCTGCGCTCGCGCGATGAGCTTGGTGCAGGTCTTCGATTGCTGAGCGCAGATAATTTCCAACCGATGCACATTCCGGAATCCGGAATTGGTACCGTGTCGAGCAAAGCCTCGATGACTAAGTTGCGCGTCGGCATTGCCGCATCCGGGCGATTTCACCTTCTCGATCTCGCCCGCGAACTCGACGCCCTGGGCGTTGAAGTACGGTTTTACTCGTACGTCCCCCGGAAACGAGCGGAGACATTCGGGCTGCCTGGTCGCTGCCACGTCGCGCTGTTGCCGTTCCTTTTTCCGCTGGTCGCCTTGGAACGCCTGCTCCCGCGGCTATTCCCCCATATTACCGAACGTCTCAGGTGCTGGGGGCTCGACATTGTGACCTTACTCCGGATGCGGCATTGCGAAATATTCATCTGCATGTCAGGTATGTATGTGCACGCGGCGCGTTATGCCAAGTGGCGGTATGGGGCCCGAGTTATATTGCATCGGGGCAGCAGGCATATTTTGTCCCAACGCGACATTTTGGCCCGCCTTCCTGCAGCCAAACAGGTCACGTCGTTCAGCGTGCGACGCGAGCTTCAGGGATACGCCATAGCCGATAAGATCGCGGTCCCGTCCACCCAGGTCGCAGAGAGTTTTGCACCTTGCCCCGAGCATGCATGCAAGTTGTTTCTCAGCCCTTATGGCGTCGACCTTGATCAGTTTCCCTTGTGGACAGGCACTCTGCCCTCCAAGCGCACCTTGTTGTTTGTCGGACAGTGGTCATATCGAAAGGGTGTTGATATCCTTGGTGCAGCAGTCGAAGCGATGGATGGGGTCCAGTTGACCCATGTCGGAGCTGTAGTTGACGCTCCATTTCCGAAGCATCCCCGGTTCGTTCACTACGAGCCTGTGCCCGCATGGGAGCTCAAGAAGTTTTATGGAGCGGCCCATGTGTTCGTTCTCGCGTCCCGCGAGGAAGGTCTTGCCCTGGTCCAGTGCCAGGCACTCGCGAGCGGACTTCCGCTCGTGTGTACCGATCGGACTGGCGGTTCAGATTTGGCCAGCTTAGGACTAAGCCGTTTGATCCGCGTGGTACCAGCCGATGATGCGGGCGCGCTGCGTCGTGCGCTTGCGGAGGCCCTTGACGATGCCATCGACAAAACCGGCGTACCATCGATTACGGAGACTGAGCGCCAGGCGCTTAGCTGGCGGCGCTATGCGCTGCAGCATCTGCAACTTATGAATGAGATGCTGCAGCCTCTGAGATCTTCGACAGAACCACCACGCAGTTGCTATGCGCCGAGCGTCGCTTCACGCAGTTGCTATGCGCCGAGCGTCGCTTCAGGCGACGCTAGGCAACAGTGACGTGCAAGATGCGCATCCTGCATGTGGTCCCGTCGTATCTGCCGGCTGTGCGCTATGGCGGACGAAGCATCCGGCGAAACGGACGACAAATCAGCATCAACAGAACGCATCTCATCCGATGCGGGATGTTGATGACGCGCCTGTAGATTACTCGCGGCGCGGCCGCGAGAAGAGGAATCTGCAAGCGAGGGCTTCGAGTGGGTACGACCAGACGATTCGGACGCGTTCTGTCTGACGCGGGCTGAAGGCGATTGTAAACATATGAAATCCTGGTCAGGACTATATCCATCCCTGGATGAAAGTTGGGGATCAGGTCACTGGAGCCGCTTCGATCAATGACACTACCGTTACGCGGGTCCTTTGTTAGCACAATGTGTGGGAGATAGCGTATGAAATTCACTATACTGAGCCACGCGGGCCTCTGCGTTGAGCACAACGACGTGAGGATCGTATCCGATCCATGGCACGGCAGCTGCTACGTCGCCGGCGACACCCGCAGGCCAGCGCCTGCCGCACCGGGACGACCGTTATGCGTGCGTGTGCGGCCGGTTGCGATGGAATACGCGTACATTGGAGAAAATAGACTTCGTGACGCTGAGCCAGCCTACCACGCGAATTCCAAAGCGCTATTCCGGTTCTTGTTAGCGATTCACCGTATAACCCCGCCGATGCTTCGAATTTTGCTTCTCATTTTCCTCCGCAAGAGAGCTAATGCGACTCGCAACCCGAGCGGATCAACGGGTCCGTTGCGGCCAAGGCCTGAGGTCCAGCTTTGATGGTTTGCGCAGAAGCTTTGAAGGGTCTAGCTTGATCATTCTCGGCCTTAATGCGTTCCATGCGGACTCCTCCGCAGCGCTGGTGCGCGACGGAAAGCTGATCGCGGCTGCCGAGGAGGAGCGTTTCCGTCGTATCAAGCATTGGGCGGGCGTCCCTTCTCGGGCTGTCGCTTACTGCTTGCACGAGGCAGGCGTGCAGCTTTCGCAGGTGGAGCATATCGCGTTCAATCAGGATAGTCGGGCCAATCTGCTGCGCAAGATGGTCTATTTCCTGATAAACCGTCCCAACATCAATCTGGTGCTCAGTCGGCTGCGCAACCGCCGCGCCCGGGCAGGGCTACCGGAACTGTTGGCGCGAGCTTTGCCGGGCCAGACCGTGCGCGCGGAATTCCACCCCGTCGAGCATCACTTGGCGCACCTAGCCTCGGCATTTTATGTCGGGCCGTTCGATGAGGCCGCCGTTGTCTCGGTCGACGGCTTTGGCGATTTCTCGAGCGCGGCCTGGGGCACGGCGGCGGGCTCCGAAATCTCAACTTATGGCCGCGTGTATTTTCCGCATTCGCTCGGTATTTTCTATCAGGCGCTCACGCAATATCTCGGCTTTCCGCATTATGGCGACGAATATAAGGTGATGGGCCTCGCGCCGTATGGCCATCTCCGGTTGGTCGACGCCATGTGCAAGATTGTGCGCTTGCTCCCCCGAGGTGGCTTCGAACTCGATTTGAAATTCTTCCGCCACCATCGTGAGAACATAGCTTATGAATGGGCGGACGGGTCTCCGGAATTCGGCGACTTGTTTTCCGCCGCGCTCGAGGATCTCCTCGGGCCGCGGCGTTTGCCGAACGAGCCGCTCGAGAACCGCCATCGAGACATTGCTCGTTCCGCGCAGGCCATGTACGAGGAAGCGTTCTTTCACCTGCTCCGTAGTTTGCAAGAGCGATCTGGACTCACCGACCTCGCGCTGGCGGGCGGCTGCGCGATGAACTCCGTTGCCAATGGAAAGGTGCGGCGGATGACGCCCTTTCGACGCGTTTACGTGCAGGCGGCGGCCGGCGATGCGGGCGGCGCAATTGGTGCGGCATTTGCAGTCTGGCACAAGCTTGGCGGAAAGCGCAGGTTTGTAATGGACCATGCGTACTGGGGGCCGGCGTTCAGCACCACCCATATAGCTCAGCTCTTAGCCGTGCATCGGCAAAATCTTTCTGCCACCGGTTGCACGATCGAGGAGATTTCCGACGAGGCAGAGCTATGTTGTCGTACCGCCTCTGCGATCGCGAACGGGCAGGTCGTTGGTTGGTTCCAGGGGAGGATGGAATGGGGCCCTCGCGCGCTTGGCAATCGCTCGATCTTGTGCGATCCGCGGCGCTCCGACATGAAGGCGCTGCTCAACGCCAAGATCAAGCGGCGAGAATCATTTCGCCCATTCGCGCCGTCGGTCCTCGAAGAGTTTGTCTCGGAGTGGTTTGAGGAAAATGATGCGGTACCATTCATGATGCAAGTATTCCAGATTCGCAAGGAAAAACGGGAGTTTATTCCGGCCGTTACCCATGTCGACGGGTCCGGCCGATTGCAAACGGTATCACGTGAGGCCAATCCGAGATACTACTGTTTGATCGAACGCTTTAGGGCAATTACAGGCATTCCGATGGTGCTCAATACATCGTTTAACGAAAATGAGCCTGTGGTTTGTAACCCGGAGGAAGCGCTGGATTGCTTTCTGAGGACAAAAATGGACTTGTTGGTCATCGAAAATACTGTCATCTCGAGAGAGATAGCACAACTCTAAGGTCGATAAACGTGTCTAAGCATCCCAAAAAATTTAAACTGTATAGCGGTGTTCCTTACCTGCTCCGCGAGAGCCTCCGCCCCGTCCTTTCTCATCAATATCACCGCATCCAA
>Ga0306920_100014098_pt1 | contig 10905 bp, 11 predicted proteins | sample flu12Cox44000170_FD_204666 | JGI IMG/M metagenome (GOLD analysis project Ga0306920, IMG submission 204666) | Lab enrichment of tropical soil microbial communities from Luquillo Experimental Forest, Puerto Rico - flux4day.12C.oxic.44.000.170 (v2)... | ecosystem: Environmental > Terrestrial >...
CTCGCGCGTTCTCAGTGCAGGCGCTAGACATACGCAGTAGCCCACGCAGCGCAGAATCAGCCTCCCGACAATTGAAGTAGAATGACCAGAGCCCTCCGGCAGCGAGCGCTGCGACGGGGGAGGGGAGCTTATGGTCCGGGAAGGGTATTGGTTCGGGCTGCCGCCGCTCATAATCGGAGTCATTCTAATGCTGACGAGCCGAGGGTGGGTCTTCGGCGTGGGCGGCGTGTTGGTGTTATTGGGGCTGTTCGTATTCAGCTTTTTCCGGAATCCAGAACGGAATATTCCGAGCGCGCCAGGAGTGCTGGTGTGTCCCGCGGACGGGCGGGTGGTGGTGTCGAGAGATGAACCGTGGAACGGACGCGCGGGAAAGCGGGTAAGTATTTTCCTGGCGATCTGGAATGTGCACGTAAACCGCGCTCCGGCAGCCGGCAAGATTACGCGCCTCGAATACAAACCTGGAAAATTTCTTGCCGCCTGGGATGAGGGGGCTTCTCTAGAGAATGAACAGAACATATTCACCCAGGCTACCGAACACGGCGATATCGTGTACAAGCAGATTGCCGGATGGGTGGCGCGGCGGGTGGTGTCGTGGAAGAAAGCGGGAGAGACCGTGGCGCGTGGAGAGCGCATCGGATTGATGCGCTTCGGTTCACGAATGGATATCTGGCTGCCGAGCGAAGCTGAAATCGTTGTGAACGTGGGGGACAATGTGAAGGGTGGCACGACCGTGCTGGCGCGGATGCCGGAGACGGCTCGTGCGCGGGCCACGGGTGAGAAAAAATAAGAACCGGCAGGGGCGCATGAAAGTAGGGGGAAACCAAGGCTCGTAGTACTCTGAAGCCTGCCACGAGAAGGGAAATGGGCGACTACGGACAGTTGACAATTCCGAGTATGGACGACCAAAGACGCAAGCGGCGCTTGCGGCGGGGAATTTACCTGTTGCCAAGCCTTATGACCGGCGCGAATCTGCTGTGCGGGTATTATGCGTCGATCGCGGCGTTGATGGGCGGGCGAGAAGATCTGGACCATGCGGCAAAGGCTATCGGGATAGCCATCGTGTTTGACGCCCTGGATGGGCGCATCGCACGGCTGACGGGAACGAACACGGAATTTGGAGTGCAGTTTGACTCGCTGGCGGATGTGGTGAGTTTTGGGATCGCCCCGGCGATTTTGGCGTATGCGTGGGGTTACCGGAATGTCGCGACGGCCAGCGGGGAGTCTTTTTTGGGACATTTCGCATGGTTGTGCTGCCTGACGTTTTTGATCTGTTCGGCGTGGCGGTTGGCGCGCTTCAACGTGAAAGGGATGGAGCCGGGCGGGAACAAGAATTTTGTGGGCATGCCGACACCTGCGGCGGCGGGAGTTGTGGCGGCGATCGTACATGCATGCCACTGGGTGGGGCCACTCGAGGACCCCCGCTGGGCGTATGCGTGGTTTCCGCTATTACCGGTGTTAGGCGCGCTGATGGCGAGTACGGTGCGGTATTACAGTTTCAAGGATGTGCCGTGGACGAAGAAGCAGCCGTCGATCACGATCATCTTGGTGGTTGTGTTGGTGGGGATCATCTGGCGCTATTCGGAGTATGTCCTGGTGATCATTGCGGGGACGTATGCGTTGGCGGGAATCACCCTGCACGTAGTACGGGTGTTGAAACATCGTATGGTAACTCGGACCGCGTGAGCCATGTCCCGAGACCGGCACGAGCAAAGAATTGTGATCGCTGGAGCCTCTTCGTTGCTGGGTGGGGAAGTGAAGACGGTGTTAGAGGAGAGCCGCTTTGCGGGGTGGGACCTGCGGCTGGTGGATGAAGAGGATGTCGCGGGGACGCTGACAGAAGCGGCGGGGGAAGCAGCGCTGATCCAGCGGATTGAAGAGCAGACATTTCATGGGGCGCGCTTTGCGTTTCTGACCGGATCGCCGGACTTCGCGAAGCAGTGCATTCGACCGGCGAAGGAAGCGGGGTCCACGATTTTGGATTTTTCGCGCGCGAGCTTGTCGGATCCGGATGCGACGCCGTGGTTTCCAAAGCTCGAAGCGCTCGGCGGTAAGAGCATCAGCAAGAACTCCAAGACCTACAGTGTATTTTCGGCGGGCGCAGCGGCGATCGCGGGTTTGGCGCTGGCGCTGAAGCGCGAAGGTCTGAAGCGAATGGTGGCGGTGCTGTTCCGTCCGGTGTCGGAAGCGGGGCGGGAAGGGATCGAGGAACTGGAAACGCAGACGTCGCAACTATTGTCATTTCAGAGTGTGGGACAGAAGGTGTTTGATGCGCAGGCGGCGTTTAACATGTTGGCGAAGTATGGCGTCGGAAGCCGGCACGATCTGCGCCGAAATCTGTTCGAGACGCGAGCGGAAGTCAGCGCCGCCGCGGGAGGTCCGGAACTGGACGCCAGGATTGCCATGAATTTGCTTCATGCGCCGGTGTTTTATGGAATGACCTTTAGCGCGTGCGTGGAGTTGGAAGAGAACAGAGAGGTGCTTGCGCTGAAGGGGCTTTGTCAGAAAGCCGGATTTGTGTTTGCGGATGGCGGGGTGTCGCCATCGAACGTGAGTGTCGCCGGGGAAACGCACATAACCCTGGGAGAGCCCGAGCCGGATGTGACGCGGGACGGCACCTGGTGGTTCTGGGGAGCCGCGGACAATCTGCGGTTGCCAGCGTGGAATGGGTGCAAGCTGGCGGAATGGCTCGAAGGATGAGGAAAGAGGGGATCGCGGCGATAGCGCTGTGGGTGGCGGTCGGGATGAGCGCTGCTGGCTGTGGGTATCACGTGGCGGGCCGGTCACCGGAGTTGCCGAAGAGCGTTCATGTAATTGCCATACCCACGTTCGAAAACAAGACTACAACCTTCAAGATCGAGCAAAAGTTGACGGCGGCGACGATACACGAGTTTTTGGCGAAGACGACCTTGAAGGCGGTTCCGGGCCCGAACGGTGGAGATGCGGTGTTGACCGGCAAGGTGTTGACGCTCGAAGTGTTGCCGCTGATCTTCCAGGAGACGACCACGTCGACGGGAACACAAATCGCACAAGCGACGGCGATGCTGGTGACCGTGAAATGCGAAGTGACATTGACGGAGCGGGACAACGACAAGGTGCTGTATCACACGGATAATTTTGTGTTTCGTAACGAGTACCAATTGGCGACAGCGGGCACGAACGCCAGCCAAGGGCCGTCGCGGAGCCAGATCGAGGAGTTTTTCCAGGAAGGGGAGCCGGCGTTGAACCGCATGGCGCAGGATTTTGCGACCCGGTTGGTGGCAGCGGTGACGGAGAACTATTGATGGCGCGGATCCGCACGGAACAGTTGAAGGAGAAGTTGGGCAAGGGCAAGCCGATTCCGGCGATGCTGTTGCTGGGGGATGAACCGTATTTGCGGGACGCGTGCCGGGCGGAATTGATCGAGGCGTACGTGCCGGAGGGCGCGCGGACGTGGGCTGTTTCGCGGTATTCTGCCGAGCGCGGGGAGACGCAGGCGGCGCTCGGACAGGCGCAGACGTTGCCGATGTTGGCGAAGCAGCAGGTGGTGTTTCTCGAGGATGCGGAAGCGATCGAGAAATTGGGGGAAAAGGCAAGAGAGGAAGCCGTGGAGCGGTTGGTGGGGTATCTCGCGGATCCCGCGCCGTTCACGGTGCTGGTGATCGAGGCCGAAAAGTTGGATATGCGGATGCAGTTGGGAAAGAAGCTGGCGGATCTGGCGCTGGTGGTGGAAGTCGGACTAGGTGAGAGGGTGGAGGACCGGATTGCCGCGGCGGTGGGATGGGCGAAGGCGCTCGGGAAGGAACGCGGGGCGGAGTTCGAAAAGGGTGCGGCGGAGGATTTGGCGGAGTTCGTAGCCGGCGACCTGATGCGGTTGAAGACGGAAGTCGAGAAGCTGACGACGTACGCGGGTGCGCGAAAGGTGGTGCGGCGCGAGGACGTGAGCACACTGGTGATTTCGGAGAAGACCACGACGATCTGGGAAGTGGCCGATTTGATTGCCTCGCGGCAGCCGCGGAAGGCCCTGGAGTTCGTGGAACGCTTGCTGCGTGATGGCGAAGAGCCGGTGATGATGGTGGGCGGGCTGGCTTGGATGTACCGGAAACTGGTGGAGGCGAGCGAGATTCGCGGGGCGACGAATGGTTGGCAGGCGGCTCGCGCGCTGGGGATGAGGCCGGAGCAGGCGGAATTGGCGATTCGCAGTGCGCGAAAGATTTCGAAGGAGCGGCTGCTGGATGGGTTGCGAGCCTTGCAGGAAGCGGACAGCCGGTTGAAGGGCGGGGCGCAGGACGCACGGGCGACGATGGAGTTTCTGGTGTGGCGCTTGAGTGCGGAGGAGCGGAAGGCAGCGGGAAGGTAGCCGTAAGTATCGGTAGTTGTGGACCGCCACGGAGGCGGTCCGGTTGGTGCACGAAATTCGGCGTTCGAAATTACTTGGCGGCGGGCTTGGACTTCAGCTCGTTCAAGGCGACGGCGAGGCGAGACTTGTAGCGGTTGCCGGTATTCTCGTGGAGAACGCCCTTGGCGATCGCCTGATCGATAGCCGAAAGCGTCGGGTGCAGAAGATTGCTGGCGGCCGTGGAATCGCCGGCGGTAATGGCGGTGCGCAGACGCTTGATGGCGGTGCGAACGCGAGTGCGGTTGGCGCGGTTGACTTCGGCGCGTTGACGAGATTGCGCCGCGCGCTTTAAAACCGACTTTTTCTTCTTCTTAACTTTGGTAGGCTGGCCAGTGGGCATCCATCGCTCCTTATGCGTTTAACTCAATTCGTTAGTTTGAAGGGAACGGCACAGCTTTGTCAAACGACGTAAAACCTGCTTTGCGAGCGCCCTGGGGCGGTAGCCAGCCGCGGGGAAATGTCTCGAGGGGTGGCGGGTCTTCCACTGCCGGCCAGGCGAGCCGCGCCAAGCGCGAAGAATTGGCGCTGCTGCTGAATTCCCGCAATCCGATCATCACCGTGGAGAGCAGCGAGGAGCAGCGGTTTACGGATTTGCTCGGCGAAGTGGCCAGGCAATTGGGAATTCCGCTGTACCTCTGGAGTGTGACGACAGGCCTCGGGAAAGCCGGCGGCGCGGCGCTGTACAACTCGGACCAACCGGAACAGGCGCTGGCGAATATTGGAACGATTCAGGGCGACGGGATTTTCCTGCTCAAGGATTTCGCGAGGTATTGCGACAACGACCGGATCAGCCGGCGGCTGCGGGATGTGGCGGACGCATTTCGGACGGGGCGGCGGTCGATTGTGATATTGGCGGCCTCCGTAGCCTTGCCGCCGGAAGTGAGTGCCGACGCGGTGGCGTTCCGACTGGGGTTGCCGTCGGCGGAAGAATTGGTGAGTGGGGTGGCGCGGACCTTGGCGGAGTTGACTACCTCCGAGCGTGTGCCGAGTGCCCTGGAAGCTCTGGACATGACGCAACTGGCGCAGAATCTCCTGGGTCTGCCCGAAGAAGAGGCGATGCGAGTGCTGCGGCAATGCGTGCTGGCGCGGGGCCAGGCCGACAACGGGCTGCTTGAAGATGTGCTGGAGGCGAAGCGGCAGGCGCTGAAGACCGAGGGATTGCTCGAGACGGTGAAGCGCGACACGTCGTTTACGAATGTGGCGGGGCTGCGGCGAATGCGGGAGTGGGTGGGGAAACGCAAGAGCGCGTGGACGCCGGAGGGGCAGAGTTTTGGACTGGTGCCGCCGAAGGGCGTGCTGATTACGGGCGTGCAGGGGTGTGGGAAGAGTTTGGCGGCGCGAGCGATTGCGGGGGAGTGGGGCTATGAGCTGGCGAGGCTGGACGCCGGCGCGCTATACGACAAGTTCGTGGGGGAAAGCGAAAAGCGGCTCAGGAAGGCACTCGAATTGGCACAGAAATTGTCGCCGTTGGTGCTATGGATTGATGAGATTGAGAAGGCGTTCGCGTCGGCGGGAACCAGTGGCGATGCGGATGCGGGATTGTCGCAACGGCTGCTGGCGACGCTGCTGACGTGGATGCAGGACCGGGAGAGCGGCGTGTTTCTGGCGGCGACGTCGAACCATATTGCGGTGCTGCCGCCGGAGATGTTGCGGAAGGGAAGATTCGACGAAATTTTCTTTGTGGATTTGCCGAATACGCAGACGCGGGCGGACCTGTTCGCGTTGCACGTGCGGAAGCGGGGGAGAGATGCGAACGGCTTTGACGTGGCGAAACTAGCGGCGGCGACGGAAGGATTTTCGGGGTCGGAAATTGAGCAGGCGATTGTCGCGGGATTGTATACCGCGTTCAGCCAGAAGCAGCCGTTGACGACGGAAATTCTGCTGGGAGAAGTGAAGGGGACGCAACCGTTGAGTGTGACGCGGGCGGAGGAAGTGTCGGCGATCCGGGACTGGGCGAAGAACAGGGCAGTGGCGGCGGACTGAGGAGAGAGTGGCGGGCGCCGAGCGACCGGTGAAGCGGCCGTTCGAAAGGCGAAGAGAAGAGGACGGCCCGCGGGCTCGCTGGTGCATCCTGTGTCGGGTTGCGCGTGGGGCGGGGTGGCGAGGTACAAAAAAGAAACGGCCCGGCGTGAGGGGTCGCCGGGCCGTGGTGTTTCGAGTGCTGCTACTTCTTCTGGTCGAACGCAAAAGCGAAGTCGAAAACCATGTCACCCACGGGAACACGCATGGAAAGCTCGCGAGCGGAAGCTTCGCGGTCAAACCACATAATGCCTGCAGTGTTTTGTTCCGAGGGCAAGCTGACGTACTTGAGGGCGACGCCGTTCGCGCCGACGTCTTGCGTGTGCTCAAACGCGCCGGGACGCGACGAAGCCAGGGTCATCTGCGGGCTCAGGTAGTCGGGGGCCGGAGCGTTGCGGTACGCCAGGCGCTGGGCTTCCGAGGCACCACGGGACTGGGGCGAAACGGCGCTCGGAGAAGGAACGGCGTTGTTCAGAGTCCAGAGCGCTTGATGGGTAGAGGTGCGGGCGATGTGCGCGGCATCAAGGGCCGGCAAAGGGCGGAGATTGGGCAGGAGTTCATCGAGAGTGATGATGCCGGGAGTGACCTCGATGCTCGAAGAGGATTGATTCGAGATGGCGATGTTGGCGCGATATTTCCACCCGGAATCCTGGAGGGAGACCTGGACCGTAATGCCGTTGGCGGTGATGGATTCGACGTGGCGGCCGTGGCTGAGGAACTCGTCGCAGCCGGGCGCGCCGGCGGACCAACGGACGATGCCGTTCCGCGGATTGGCGGAGGACCGGCGCTCGATGCCGGCTGGAGCGGCGGCCTCGGTTTCGAAGAGATACATGCGCGCGACGTAACCCTCTGTGCCGTCCGTGGTGCGAACGCGAGCGGTGTAGCCTTCGGTGTCGGCGAGGATGGAGACGGTTTCACCGCAGCGAAGCTGTCCGACCACGCTTAGGGGTAAGGCCTGTGCGGCATCGGCAGTCAAAGGAATATTGGTGATCCCGGGGCACATGACGATGGCGTGCGGGAGCGCGATTGGCGCTGCGGTGCGAGACTCTTCCGCGGCAGAGGCGGGAAGAGAGGCCAGCAGAAGACCGGAGGCCAGAAGGATTTTCGAGGCTGCGAACATAATTGACCCTCCCTCAGAGTCAGGTAATTCCAAACCGCTTGCGTGGACGGTTGCGATTGTGAATTTCGCGAGTGCTAGGGTCTATAGTTCGCGCGTACCAGAGGACAGGTATTTTGCGCGATACTGTCCTTGCCCGGAAAAACAAGGAAATCGGTGCAGAAGAAGCAAAGCGAGGGCCGGATGAACAGGAGGATGAAGATGTTCGCGAGCGCAATGCTTGTGGGAAGTTGCCTGAGCGCGCAGACGGTGCCGAAGCAGGATCAATTGAGGAAGACGGCGACGGCGGGGACCTGCGCCAACGAGCCGTTGATGGAGAAGCGCGTGGAGGCGATGGAGACACAGTTGAAGGATTGGCCGCTGCTTTCGCGCTATGCCCAGGAGGACACCCAGCTCGCGGGCGTGGCGGAGGAACAGCGCGTGGTATTCCTGGGGGACTCCATCACCGATGCATGGAGCAATCCGCAGTTTGGCGGATTTTTTCCGGGGAAGCCGTACGTGAACCGCGGAATTGGCGGGCAGACCACGCCGCAAATGCTGTTGCGATTTCGGCCGGACGTGATCGACCTGAAGCCGCGCGTGGTGGTGATTTTGGCGGGGACGAACGATATTGCGGGGAATACCGGGCCCATGACCTTGGAGCAGACGGAAGGGAATTTGGCGACCATGTCGGAATTGGCACACCTGCACGGGATAGGAGTGGTGTTGTCGTCGGTGATGCCGGTAAATGACGTGACCACGCCCGACGGGAAGAAGCTGGTGCAGACCATCGAGCGGCCGCCCGGGAAGATTTTGGCGTTGAACGCGTGGATCAAGATGTATGCGGCGGAACATGGGAATGTGTATTTGGATTATTTCTCGGCCATGGTAGATGGCCAGGGAATGTTGAAGACGGATTTGACCAATGACGGGTTGCATCCTGAGGCCAAGGGATACGCGGTGATGGCGCCGTTGGCGGAGAAGGCGATCCAGGAAGCGATGGCGAAAAGGCCGTGAACCGCAGGCAGGTACCTTTTCATGAGCGAGTAACTTGACCCCCGGGCGGGGGTGGGTTAGGTTGAAAGGAGTTTCACGCCGAGCGGCGACAAGCCGGCAGGCGATTGCAGGAGGAATCCCATCGGGGAGCCACTTCGGGCAGCAACGACACCTTCCAATTGGATGAGACGCACGATACACATTTCCGGGAAACTGGAACCCTTCTTCGGAACCCTTGACGAAAACATTCGACTGCTGGAAGACACTTTGCAGGTGCGAACGCATCTGCACGATACCCGTTTGACGGTTGAAGGCGGGCAGGAAGATGTGGACCAGGCAGTGAGGATCGTCGAGGAATACAACCACCTGACGCGGCACGGGCGGGTATTGTCGAGCACGGAAGTGAAGTCGCTGATGCGCGTGGCGACGGAAGAGCCGCACGAATCACCGCGAGCGATGTTCGAACACGGACGGACGCGGTCGTTCGGGAAAAAAACGGTTACGCCCAAGAATGCGAGCCAGCGGCGCTACATGGAAGAGATTGAAACCCACGACATGACGTTTGGGATCGGGCCGGGCGGTACGGGGAAAACGTACCTGGCGGTGGCCATGGCGGTGAGCGCGCTGCTGACGAAGACGGTGAACCGCATCATTTTGGCGCGACCCGCGGTGGAGGCGGGAGAACGGCTGGGATTTTTGCCGGGGACGTTGCAGGAGAAGATCGATCCGTACATGCGGCCGTTGTACGACGCGCTGTATGACATGCTGGACGCGGACAAGCTGGAGCGGTTTCTCGAAAAAGGGATCATCGAGGTGGCACCGCTGGCGTTCATGCGCGGGCGGACGTTGAACGATTCGTTCGTGATTCTGGACGAAGCGCAGAACACCACGAGCGAGCAGATGAAGATGTTCTTGACGCGGCTGGGATTCAATTCGAAGGCGGTGGTGACGGGCGACATTACGCAGATCGACCTGCCGCAGGGGAAGAAATCGGGATTGGTGGAAGCGCTCGAGATTTGCGGCCGCATTCCGGGGATCAGCGTGATTCAGTTTGGGGAAAAGGACGTGGTGCGGCACAACCTGGTGCAGCAGATCATCCGAGCGTACGAGGAATACGACGGAGCGCCGGGACAGCGCAGCGGGAATGGGAAGAGTCAGGGGAAAGAATCGGCGGAAATGAAACCGAGCGAGACCTAGAAAAGCGGGGGCACGCGTGGATCGCGAATAGCGCGAAAATGGGAGCGAGCGTGTGGCCGGCAAGAAAAGCCGAGAAATTACTATGGAAAACTGCCAAGGGAAGGTGCGGCTGGAGCTGGGTGTGTTCGAAGGGTTTTTGCGAAGGGTGCAGCGGGAGATGGGGCTCGGGACAAACGCGGTATTTGTGCGATTTGTGACGGACCGGGAGATGGCGCGGTTGAACGGCAAGTATCGGAAGAAGCCGAAGACGACCGATGTGCTGTCGTTTCCGTCCGAGGAGCGGCGGAAGCCGGCGGGATTGCGGCGGCGGGTGAAGGCGGTGCGCAGGAAATTTTTGGGGGACGTGGCAATTTCGCCGGTGGTGGCGAGAAGAAATGCGCAACGTTTTGAGCGCACGCTGGAAGAGGAAATTTGCGTGTTGATGCTTCACGGGGCCTTGCATCTTCTGGGATATGATCACGAGGCAGATCGCGGCGAGATGGAGCGAGTGGAGATGAAGCTGCGGCGGCGGTTGAGGCTAACCTGATGCTGCTGTGGGCCTACGTCGGGAGTGTGCTGGCGCTGGCGGTGGGGCTGCCGATCTTTTCGTACCTTACGCTGATCTACCGCGAACTGGGACGCATGACGACGGGCCGGGTGCATGAACACCTGGAAATTTTCGAAGCGGAAATCGAACCGAAACTGAAGATCAACCGGCGAAGCGGCGGGCGCACGTTTCGAATCCTGGGACACTTCTGGCTGGCGTTTGTGGTGCTCGAAACGACGCGGGGCGTGGTGTATCTGGTGCCGAACCGGTGGGAAGCGGCGCTGCAGTTTCTGGTGTTCCTGACGCTCGAAGTTGTGATCGCCATGCATTTTATTCCCGATATCCTGCTGTACCGCACGACGGGGCGCTGGCTGGTGCCGTTGTTACCGTTGATTCGGGCGGCCATGTGGCTGGCGTGGCCGATCCGCGTGTTTCTGGAGGGCGCGGAGTCGTTGGCGCGTATTTCCGAGCAGGAAGTGGAGAGGACCGAGGAGCAGCGCACGGAAGAGGGAATCGAGGCGCTGGTGGAAGTGGCGGAAGAAGAGGGCATTATCGAGCCGGAGCAAGGGGATTTGATCGAGCAGGTGGTGGAGTTCAGCGACAAGCGCGTGCGGGAAGTGATGACACCAAGGCCGGACGTGGTGGCGATGCAGGCGGAGGATTCGTTGGAGGAGATGCACGCGCGGTATGTGGAGA
>Ga0306920_100014102_pt1 | contig 10904 bp, 5 predicted proteins | sample flu12Cox44000170_FD_204666 | JGI IMG/M metagenome (GOLD analysis project Ga0306920, IMG submission 204666) | Lab enrichment of tropical soil microbial communities from Luquillo Experimental Forest, Puerto Rico - flux4day.12C.oxic.44.000.170 (v2)... | ecosystem: Environmental > Terrestrial >...
CAATCTAATTGTCGTGGAAGAGGGTAGCCAGGCCACGATCATCGAAGAATACGTGTCTCTTGGCGGCGCCCCGGCTCTGTGCAACAGGGCCACCGAGCTCATCGCAGGCGATAACGCAGTGGTCTCGCACTATATGATCGAGCGCGAAGATGTCGAGGCTTTCAACGTCTCCACTTTGCGCATGGAGCAGGGCCGCAGCTCGAGTATCGCGTCACACTCGGTGCTGATCGGCGGGGCGTTGGTGCGCAACAATGTCCATCCCGTGCTGGCGGGTGAAGGCGGCGAATGCCTCATCAACGGCCTTTTCATCGGCAACGGGAGCCAGCACTTGGACAATTACATGCTGGTCGAGCACGCCCAACCGCATTGCGGCAGCCGCCAGTTCTACAACGGCATCCTCGACGGCAGCGCCCACGGGGTTTTTCATGGGCGCATCGTCGTGCACAAAGACGCCCAGAAGACGGACGCCAAACAAACCAATCGCAACCTCCTTCTTTCCGCTCAGGCGCAGATTGACACCAAACCGCAGCTTGAAATTTATGCCGATGACGTGAAGTGCACGCATGGCGCCACCATCGGCCAGATCGAAGAGAACCCGCTTTTCTATCTTCGCTCCCGCGGCATTGACGAAGCTTCCGCGCATCGCCTCCTGCTGCTGGCTTTTGCCAGCGAGTGCTTAGATCGCATGAAGGAAGGACCGGCACGCAATTATGTCGAGACGCTAATCCACGCGCATCTGCTGAATCTCGTGAGCTCATCGGCGGGCTTCAACCGCGCGGCACATCAGACAGAAGGCCGGCGCAGCATTGAGGAAGTGGGATGACCACGACGACAAGAAAGCGTCGTCAAGCGTCAAGCTGGCAGTCTTCGCCGGGGTTCGCGAGTTTCCGGTGCGCGTGAAATGCGCCAACTTGGGTTGGCATACGTTACGGGCCACGCTGAAGGGTTACAGAAAGGCGGTATCGACAGAATGACGGGCGACGCGCTGCGGCAACAAATCATCCAGGTACTCCGGGGTATTTATGACCCGGAGATCCCAGTCAATATTTATGAGCTTGGTCTCATTTACGGGGTCACGATTGACGACGCGGGGGTCGTTTTCATCCGAATGACACTGACTTCCCCGAACTGCCCGGTGGCTGGGAGTTTACCGCCTGAGGTAGAGTCGAAGGCGAATGCTGTGGCCGGGGTGACTGAAGTCAGGATCGATCTGGTGTTTGACCCTCCGTGGACCAAGGACATGATGTCAGAGGCGGCCAAGCTCGCATTGGGCATTGAAGATGTCATCCCTGTCGCGAGGATTTTACATCCATGAAACTCACGGCCCACGAAGAATACGGACTGCGCTGCCTGATCCGGCTGGGACAAGCAGGACCGGGCGGCAGACTCACCATTCCCGAGATCAGCAGTGCCGAAGGCTTGTCCGAGGCGTATGTCGGCAAGCTGTTGCGACTGCTTCGTCTAGGCGGTTTCGTCACAGCGGCGCGTGGTGTTGGCGGTTATTCCCTGGCGCGTCCAGCCAGTCGGATCGTCCTAAGGGACGTTATGGCTGTACTAGGCGAGCGCCTCTTCGGAGACGATTTCTGCGAGACGCATGTCGGTGAGAGGGAGACCTGTGTCCGCAATGTCGATTGTTCCTTGCGGGTGCTCTGGCGCACGCTCCAGCGGGCCGTTGACGATGTCTTGAAACGGACTACCCTCGAGCACCTCCTTTGTAGTGAGCGGCAAATGACTGCCTGGGTCAGAACCCTCGGAGCCCCTCCCGGCCAAATGTCCAGACAATGAGGCGATACGGCTGTCGCTCGTCAAAATATCATCCTGCGAGGAAGTTCGAACCCTTGCACTGTGCACTGTCGTGCCCACTGGTTAGAAACGCTCCTTGTTCCTCGCCAAAATCTCATCCGTTCCAAAATAGTTTGATTTCGTTATTTCCCTCGCGAGCATCTGAATGCCACACGCGAATTGAGGGGGCGCTCCGACCCTCTGTCGGCATCAGCCCTAAGGATGGAATGATGTGCCCTACTAGCGTTCTTAGCACGACGTTGAAATCAGGTCAGGCAGCCCGATCATAACGATGGTGCAACCCGCCCAGTCGCGGTTGGGATGATATACGAACGGACGGTAGAGAGTGCGTTCTGCCGCCTGGCGTTTCCTTCTCGAGCCCAAGATGGGTACGATCTTCGTGATTGTGCATCCCGAAAATCTCGAAACGTGTGATCGCATGAGGCTTACTGCAGTTCCGTAAATTCCCTTCCCTGGTCCTGGCCCCGTCGAACGTTCGAGCAAAAAAGCTCGGCGACCCACATCTCTGGGAGATGAAGAAGAAGGCAAGCAAAACCCGGTTGTCCGGGTTGTCCAATTCAGAGGGGCTCTCGAAAATCTAAGTGATTGTAGTGTCGCACCTTAGCTTAGATTTTTCCTCGTTCGCAATGAGGAGGCCGGGGGTTACAAGAAGCGATCAAGTTGAAATTGATCCAGATGAAAAACGCCGTCGCGACGAGAGAGTGAAATTGTCGCGGAGCTCCTCGTTGTCCTGGACGCCTACGACGGTGACACTCACTACGGCAATCAGAGGTGTATCATCTGTGTTACTAAGCGTCATGAGATATCGCGATTGAAGCGTTAGCGGCGCCAGCGTAAGGTCCCGGTGGGAGATGCGGAGATGACGACAGGGCCGCCGAACGAGGAGTTCGAAGTCCTCTGGGACGACGGCGAGTTTATCTGCTCGCGCGTCAGGCATCACCCTGACCGGAACTCGACGCTGTTGGTGCAAGCCGCCGCCGCCCACCCGACGGCGGCAAGCCTCGTCCGGTTGGAGCACGCATACTCTCTCCGAGAGGAGCTCGATGCCTCGTGGGCCGCGCGACCTATGGAACTGATCGACGGTCGTGGGAAGTTGGCACTTCGCACAGAGGATCCGGGCGGCCAGGTGCTCGCGTCGTTACTCGGGAAGCCGTGGGACGTCGGTCCTTTCCTCCGAGTGGCCGCGGGCCTAGCAAGCACGCTGAGCGGTTTGCACCTACGAAGCCTCGTTCATAAGGACATGAAGCCTTCGAACGTCCTCGTGGACGTCGCTACAGGTCGGGCTTGGCTCGCTGGCTTCGGTCTCACCGCACGACTCACGCGCGAGGGCCATGCGCTAGGCGCGCCGCAGGCGGTCGCTGGGACGCTAGCCTACATGGCCCCCGAGCAGACCGGCCGCATGAATCGCTTAGTGGATACGCGGAGCGATCTCTATTCCGTCGGCGTGACTCTGTACGAAATGCTGACCGGGACGCTGCCGTTTAAAGCATCCGAGCCGATGGAGTGGATCCACTGCCACATTGCCAGACAGCCAGCAGCGCCCGACGAGCGCGTCCACGGGATTCCCGCGATGCTCTCCGCGATTGTCCTAAAGCTTTTGTCCAAGAACGCGGAAGACCGTTATCAGACAGCCCGAGGACTGGAGGCCGACCTTCGGCGCTGTCTCTCTAATTGGGATGCGGTCGGCCGCACTGAGCAGTTCCCGCTTGCTGAACACGACGTGCCGGACCGGCTGCTGATCTCTGAGGGTTTGTACGGTCGCGGGCGTGAGGTCGCTATGCTCATTGACGCTTTCGAACGGGTGGCCCGCGACGGAGGACAGTCCCTCGTCCTCGTTTCGGGATACTCGGGCGTCGGCAAGTCGTCCGTCGTCAACGAGCTTCAGGAGATGGTGGTCCGTGGACACGGACTCTTTGCCTCGGGCAAGTTCGAGCCATACGAGCGTGACACTCCGTTGGCCCCGATCATCCGCGCCTTCCGCGACCTCGTGCGGTTGGTACTCCTTTCTAGTGATGCCGGCCTCCAGAAGTGGCGCGAAGATATCCAGTTGGCGCTAGGCGCGAACGCTCAACTCGTCATCGACCTCGTTCCCGATCTAGAGCTGATCATCGGCCCACAAAAGGCCGTCCCGGATCTCCCGCCGCAACAGGCCCGAGCACGATTCCAAAGAGTCCTACGGCGCTTCGTCGGCGCATTTGCCCGATCCGAGCATCCGCTCGTGCTCTTCGTGGACGATTTGCAATGGCTGGATCGTGCCTCTCTTGACCTCCTCCACAATCTCATCACGCACGATGAGCGAATGCACCTGCTGCTTGTCGGCGCTTACCGGCACAACGAAGTCGGACCGGCACATCCACTCAGCGCCACGCTGTCGGCGATTCGAGGCACGTCTGTCGTGCAAGAGGTCGCGGTAGGGCCGCTGGATCGAGAGGACATCGGAGCACTAATCTCCGACGCCCTGCGTCAAGACCCAGACCACATCGAGCCGCTGGCCGAAGTTGTGTACGAGAAAACGGCGGGGAACCCGTTCTTCGTGATCCAGTTCCTGCATGAGCTTGCAGGCGAGGGCTGCCTCGCATTCGATTCCTTGACTGGCGCCTGGACATGGGACTTGGCGCACATACGGTCCAAGGGGTACACCGAAAACGTATTCGATCTATTGGCAGCGAAGTTAGATCGTCTGTCGGTGACCACACAGGAAGCGCTTCGGGGTCTCGCCTGTTTTGAACGTGGCCGCACGGACGCGCTGAGCATTGTCCAAGAATGCTCGGAGGGCGAGCTGCACACATTGCTCTCGGAGGCAACCGAGGCGGGACTCGTATCTCGTGACGAAGAGGGATATGCGTTCTGTCATGACCGCATCCGAGAGGCGGCGTATGCGCTGGTCCCAGAGGACGACCGCCCGGGGCTTCACGTTCGGATCGGTAGACTGCTGCTCGCGAAGCTGCCTGCGTCGGATACTTCGGAGAAGATCTTCGACATTGTCAATCAGCTCAATCACGGCGTGGCGCTCGTCACTTTGCCGGAAGAGCAGCTGCGAGTTGCGGAGCTCAACCTGATCGCGGGCCGGCGGGCCCGATCGACCTCCGCGTACGAGTCCGCTCTGACGTACCTCGCTGCGGGCGAGGCCATGCTCTCCGAGGAAGACTGGGAGCAGCACTATGACCTCAGGTTCTCCATGGCCCTTGACCGGGCTGAGTGCGAGTTCCTGACTAGTGAGCTTGTCGCCGCGGATGAGCGACTGTCGAGATTGCGGGAGCGTGCCATCGGCTCGACAGATCTCGCCGCCGTCGCCTCTCTGCGGATGGCACTTTACACAACGCTCGATCGCACGGATAGCGCCGTCGAAGTCGGGTTGGAGCAGCTCAGAGTCTTCGGCATCGAGTGGCGCGCTCATCCGAGCGACGAGGAGGTTCGCTCGGAATACTATGTCCTCCGCCAGCGCGTCGGGGAGCGGGCGATCGAAACGCTCGTCGATCTACCGTTGATGAGGGACGCGGATTTGCTCGCGCTCATGGAGGTTTTGCTTGGCATCCTACCGGCGGCGCAATTCACGGATAGGAAGCTCCACGACCTCGCTGTCCTCCGCATGGCCAACCTCAGCCTGGAGTATGGCTACTGCGATGGCTCGGCCCTGGCGTTCGCCGAGTTGAGCATGGCGATCGGTCCCCGCTTCGGCGAGCATCGCGAAGGCTACCGATTCGGACATCTGGGTGTCGCGCTCGAGGAGCGAAGGGACCTCGCCCGCTTTCGGGCGAAGGTCTACACGGTTGTCGGCTACCATGTCCTGCCGTGGACTCATCCCGTCCAGGCCGCGTCCTCGATGATGCAGCGTGCGCTCGATCTGGCTCAGGAAACGGGCGACCTGCTGTTTGCGGCCTTTAGCCAGACCCACTTAATTTCGTTACGCCTCGCATCGGGAGCCAAGCTGGACGATGTGGAGCTGGAGGCCGAACGCTATCTCCAGTCCACTCGCCGCGCGGGGTTCGGCCTCCTGGAACATTGTATCCTCGGCCAGCTCAGCGTCATCCGCGCTCTCCGCGGCGGTCCGGAGCTCGATGCAGCAAGCCTGGAGCAGCGGCTCCGCGACGATCCCAGACTGGGCATCGCCGCGACCTTTTATTGGATCCGGCAGCTCCAGGCACAATTCCACGCCGGAGACTACGTGTCAGCGCTCCAGATGGGGGCGAGGGCCGAGTCCCTTCAGTGGATGGGTTCGACGTTCTTCGATTTTGCCGACTATCACTTCTACAGCGGACTTTCGCACGCAAGGGCCTGGGACTCCGCGTCAGCGGCAGAACGGCCGGGACACCACCAAGCCATCGCACGACATCAGGCTCAGCTCGCGACCTGGGCGGCCACGTGCACGGAGACATTCGGCAGCCGCGCAGCGCTCGCATCCGCAGAACTGGCGCGCTTGGAAGATCGCGTCTTAGACGCCGAACGGCTTTACGAGCAGGCCATACGTTCTGGAAACGCTGCCGGGACGGCGAATGTCGAGGCGATTGCCAGCGAACTGGCTAGCCAGTTCTATCGGGCCCGTGGCTTCGAAAAAATTGCTCAAGCCTACTTCGCCAGCGCCCGCTCCTGCTACCTGCGCTGGGGCGCGGAAGCGGTCGTGCACCGTCTCGAAGCCTACCTCGACTTCGGCTCGGTGCCGCCTGACTTCCGTCCAACTACCACCACGACCGCCTCATCTGAAGGTCTTGACCTGGCGACGGTCATCAAGTCATCGCAAACCATCTCCGGTGAGATCCTGACCGACAAACTTGTCGAGACGTTGATGGTGACCGCCGTCGAGCACGCGGGCGCTGAGAGGGGGCTCCTCATCTTCGAGCGAAGTGACGGGGCACGAGTCGAGGCCGAAGCAACGACACAGTTGGATGCCATTACCGTGCGCCTTCTCGGAACGGTCGCCGAACCGTCGGATTTGCCCATCGCTGTTCTGAACTACGTTCTCCGGACGCAAGAGGCCGTAATCCTCGATGACGCAGCGATGCAAAATCCGTTCTCCGCAGATAGCTACGTGGTCGAGCACCGTGTCCGCTCATTGCTGTGCCTGCCCCTCGTGAAGCAGGCGGTGCTCATCGGTGTGCTCTACCTCGAGAACAACGTCGCTTCCCACGTGTTCACGCCCTCCCGCATCGAGCTCCTGAGGCTGCTAGCCTCTCAAGCAGCCATTTCGCTCGAGAACGCGCGTCTCTACGGCGATCTCCGGGAGTCGCAGGCCTACCTGGCGGAAGCGCAGAGGTTGAGCCAAACCGGGAGTTGGGCGTGGCACCCTGGGACCGGTGAGATCAGTTACTGGTCCGAGGAGTGCTACCGTGTCTTAGGTTTCGACCCGCTTGAGCCGCTACCACGATTCGAGACGTTCTTTCAGCGGATTCATCCGGACGATCAAGCCGCAACAAGGGAAATTTTCGAGAGCGCAATCCGCGACAAGGCGGGCTTCGAACTGGACTATCGTTACATTCACGCTGATAGAGGAATAAGGGACATCCACGCCGTAGGCCACGCCGTGTTCGACCGCTCCGGTGAACTCGGCGAATTCGTGGGGACGGTGATCGATATAACGGAGCGTAAACGTGCGGAACAGGAACTTCAACACCTTGTCGATTTCGTTCCGCAGATTATTGCGGTGTTGTCATCTGACGGCACGTCGGTTCACTTTAATCGTGTGGGTCGGGAATACACAGGTCTGGCTCCGGGTGAGTATCGGTCGGCAGACGTAATCGGCGGGTTGATTCATCCAGACGACATAGAGGAGATGCGGGCCGCGCGGGAGCGTGGACTCTCTCGGAATGACCCGTTTGAAATCGAAGCAAGAATGCTTCGAAAAGATGGCGTGTACCGGTGGTTCCTGTTTCGTTATAACCCTTTGGTGGAACAAGGCCGCGTCAAAAGATGGTACGCGACTGGAACAGAGATTGAATCGCGGAAACAGGAAGAAGAGCGGGTCAGAAAAGAGAATGTGCGCCTGGAAGAGCGTACGCGAATTGCCCAGGAACTCCATGACACTCTTCTGCAAAGCATTATGGGCGCATCGATGCAGCTCGGCGCGACCATGGATAGCCTACCGCCCGATTCGCCGGTAAAGCCGAAATTAGATCCAATTCTTCAGCTCATGGAACAAGGTATAGAGGAGGGCCGAAACGCGATTCAGGGTCTCCGTTCGTCCGACTCAGGCACATCGGATCTGGTTCTGGCTTTGTCAGGAGTTCAGCAAGAAATCGCGGTCCAGCCCGATGTGGATTTTTGCGTCAGTGTCGTCGGCCAACAGCACCCACTCCGGTCAACGATCCAGCAGGAGCTTTACCGCATTGGCAGAGAGGCCCTAGCCAACGCATTTTGTCATTCCAAAGCCAAGCGCGTCGAGTGCGAACTTGAATATACCGACAGAAACCTGGCCATGCGGATTCGCGACAACGGATGCGGAATCGATCCTCAAGTCCTCGACGCGGGGCGGGAGGGACACTGGGGCCTCACCGGAATGCGAGAGCGGGCCATGAGAATCGGCGGGCTGCTCAAAATTTCCAGTAGTGCAACCGCGGGTACAGAGATCCAACTCTCCATCCCAAGTGATGTTGCGTTCCAACTTCCGCCTACTGATCCTTGCGACTGAGGACGCTTGACTCGGGGCCAGGTTGGCTCGCTAGCCCTTACGTGTAGTTGAAAGACTGGTGGGTTCGAATCCCGTCGCTCCCGTTCCCTGGCCCTAGGCACGTTCGAAACGGTAGAGCAAAGATTCGGCAACGCACAACGCAGACAAAGATGACAAAGGAGCCAAATAGGCTGGTTTGCCAGGTTTGCCAATTCAGGGCCCCGTTGAAATAGCTAAGTGATTGTGGCGCCTTGCCTTAGCTTATTTCCCCCACTGTTCGCAATGAGGAGGCCGGGGGTTCGAATCCCCTCTCGTCCACCAAATCTCAATGCTTAAGGCCCCCTTCAGCACGGTGAATTGCTCCAGTGCGTTGACTGATTTTTTCCTTGACAGACTATCACAATAGATGTATATACATACTATATGGCAGAGGCACTAAAACAGGACCGATTAACGCTGTCGGCCCTACCGTGTGCGTGCGCTAATCTGCGGCGTGCGGCTCGGGCCGTGACCAGACTCTATAACCGGGAATTGCTATCGGACGGCATTGAGATCACGCAGTTCACCTTGATGATGGCGCTGAAGCAGGTTGGCGAAATCTCCCAAGGAGAACTCGGCGAGATTCTAGCTCTCGATTCCACCAGCTTGACCCGAATGCTGAAGCTCCTCAAAGGCCATGGATGGGTACAGGCCAAGGAAGGCGACGACCGCCGATTCCGGCTCTTTCGCCTCACCAAAGCTGGTCGTGAAAAGTTTCAACAGTGCGTTCCGCGCTGGAAGCACGCCCAGGGACAATTGCGAGCCGCGCTGGGCGAAAAGACAATGGGTGAACTGGGCGCAGCGCTGGCGGAGGTCACCCGGGTTTCGGTCTAGAAATGAATTCTTTTCGAATCATATAGATGTATATACAAGCGAAGGATCGCAACCATGGCGCAACTGGCAGAACATCCTACGGTAAAGCAATTTCAGGCCAGAGAAGCCACAGGCAACCGGAGCGCCCGGCCCCAAACTCTTGATCGTGAGTGGCTCCGTCAGGTATGCCTGGAAGCAGGGGCGGACGATGTGGGTTGGGTCGAGATTGATCGTCCAGAAATCGCGGATCAAAAGACTGACATTTTCTGGCTTCTGCCAAAGGCGAAAACGCTCATTAGCTTCGTGGTTCGCATGAATCGGGAAAATATTCGTACCCCCGCCCGCTCCATCGCGAATCTCGAATTCCATCACACGACCGATGAGGCCAACGAAGTCGCGCGCAACATCGTCGCGGCGCTGGAACGCATCGGCGTGCGCGCCCTGAATGGCGGAGCGGCAGGGTTCCCGATGGAAGCCGATCGCTGGGGATCGAAGATGTGGGTCATTTCTCACAAGCCTGTAGCCGTGGCAGCCGGCCTCGGGCGCATGGGGATTCACCGTAACGTGATACATCCCAAATTTGGGAACTTTATCTTGCTCGGAACGGTCGTCACGGACGCGGAAGCCTCCGAATACTCCCAGCCCATCGATTACAACCCGTGCTTGGAATGCAAGCTGTGCGTGGCGGCTTGCCCAACGGGAGCTATAGGCAGCGATGGAAGCTTCAACTTCTCCGCCTGCTACACGCACAACTACCGCGAGTTCATGGGCGGATTCAATGACTGGGTAGAGAAGATCGCCGATAGCACAAGCGCGCTGGACTACCGCAAGAAGGTCTCCGGCGCTGAAACAGTGTCGATGTGGCAGAGTCTGTCGTTTGGTGCGAACTACAAGGCGGCGTACTGCCTGTCAGTTTGCCCCGCTGGCGAGGATGTGATCGGTCCGTTTCTGACCGACCGCAAGGAATTTCTCAAAGATGTAGTGAAACCGCTCCAAGACAAGTCCGAGACCGTCTATGTCGTTCCCGGTTCCGACGCCGAGGGCTTTGTGGCGCGCCACTTCCCTAGTAAGAAAACGAAGCAGGTGTCAAACGGCCTTGCTGGACAGGGGACGATTCGCGCTTTCCTGCGCGGACTGAATTTTGTGTTTCAGCGCGGCAAATCGGAAGGGTTGAACGCGATCTATCACTTCACGTTCACCGGCCAAGAAGAAGTCAAGTCGACGGTAGTGATTCGCGACAAAAAGCTTGAAGTGTCCGATGGGCATAACGGCACGCCGGACTTCCAAGTCACTGCGGACAGTAATACGTGGCTACGTTTTCTGCGCAAGGAGGCCAATCTCGTTTGGGCTTTGGTAACGCGAAAGATTCGGATTCACGGCTCGCCTCGGCTTTTGCTGGCCTTTGCCCGGTGCTTCCCCTCGTGACCGAGCCGAGGCAAGGGAGCCGAAATGTAGGAAGGACGAATATGGAGAAAGAAAAGGTGGCGTTGTAACACGAGTTGCTTCGGAAGAGACCAGCATGAGATTCTCCAGGCCGCTCAAATGTCCGGCATGCAGCAGGCAGTATTCACGAAAGGAATCCTATGAAACTCACCGGTCGCACCATCCTGATCACCGGAGGCTCTGCGGGCATCGGACTGGCTTTCGC
>Ga0306920_100014103_pt1 | contig 10904 bp, 11 predicted proteins | sample flu12Cox44000170_FD_204666 | JGI IMG/M metagenome (GOLD analysis project Ga0306920, IMG submission 204666) | Lab enrichment of tropical soil microbial communities from Luquillo Experimental Forest, Puerto Rico - flux4day.12C.oxic.44.000.170 (v2)... | ecosystem: Environmental > Terrestrial >...
CACGCTGCGCCTAGAGAAGCAGATAGCGCTGATGAGCCTGTTCAGCAGCCACCTGTTCTGGACCGGCGCCGTGGCCGAGGCCTGGTCACTGATCGAGACCGAGCTCGCCAAACTCGGGCCAGCCCAAGCCAGCGGCCATGCCGCCACCCTGGCCTCACGCGGCGGCATGATTGCCTGGTTCCGCGGCGACAACGAGCGGGCGCTGCGGTATGCCGAACGAGGGCTGGCCGCCGCCCGAGCAGCCGGAGACGCCGCAGCCGAGCAGTACGCCCGGCACGGTCTGGCCCATATCCGTTACGCGATCGACGGGAACCGGCAGGCTGCGGCCGAGGCGTTCAGCGAGTCCGCCGCGTCCGGCCGGGCGCTTGGCAACAAGTTCGGGGAGGCGTGGACGCTGCTGGATGCGTCGTGTCACAACGGCGGCGCGCTGTCACACGTTGAGTCCGGCATCCGGGTGGCCGAGCAGGCCGGCTCACCCACCATACTCGCGGAGTTGCAGGTGCTTCGTGGTGACATCCTGCTGCTGCGCGGGCGCCCGGATGAGGCCGAGTCCTTGTTCGTGCGATTCGGCCCGGAGCTGCGGTTCGGCGAGCCGGTCTACGCCCCTTGGGTGGACATCAGCGAGGCCATGTTGCACCTGCACCGCGGCGATCTTGAGGCCGCCCGCCGGCTGCTGTGCGGGCCCGCCGCCGCGACCGAGGCGGCGCAACTGGACTATCACGCGGTCGATTGGTCCGCAGCTCTCGGCTGGCTGGCCTGGGAGGAGAACCGGTGGGCGGACGCGGCTACCCACCTGGAGCCATCCGCCCAGCGATGGCGCAGCGGGGAGGTTCACGCCCTGGTCGGCGGCCCCGTCTTCGTGCCGCTGCACGTGGACGCGCTGCTGCGGCTCGGCCGGCCCGCCGACGCCGCCGCCCTGCTGGAGCAGATCCCCGGCGGCGGGCAGCTGTCGCCGTTTTACGACGCCGCCCTGGCCGTGGCCAGGTTCCGCGCCGAACCGACCGCCGCCTCGGCGGACCAGGCGGCGGCAGCGGCCCTGGCCGCGCCCTGGCCCTGGCTGGGCGGGCTGACCGGGCGGTGGCGCGGTGAGCTGCTCGGCGACCAGGCCGCCGCCAAGGACGCCGCCGCGCTGCTGGCGGGCATCGGCGCCGACCGGCAGGCCCAGCGAGCCGAGCAGACCCTGCGCAGGCTGGGCGGCCGCCCGGCACGGCCGGGCGTTTCCGCAGGACCGCTGACGGCGGCGAGATGGAGGTGGCACGGCTGGTCGCCGACGGGCTGCCGAACCCGGCCATCGCCCGGCGGCTGTACCTGAGCAGGCCCACGGTCGCCAGCCACGTCGCGCACATCTTGACCAAGCTCGGCTTCGCCTCGCGGGCCCAGATCGCGGCCTGGGTCGCCGGGCAAAGCCGCGCCGGCCCGGCCTGACCCCAGCCGGCTACCCGGGCCGGTCGATCGTCTGGTAGACCACCACGTCCGGCGCGTCACCGATCAGGAACCGGGCATCACCGGCGGGCAGCGCTTTCCCCGCGGCGAAGCAGGAAGGCGCCCCCGCCACAGCCGGGACCAGGACCCCGCCGCGCCGGGCGGACAGCGGACCGGGCGGCTGCTGCTCACCGGAGTAGCGCTGAGCATCGACAACCTCGCGGTCGGGTTCGCCCTGGGCACCTTCCACGTCAGCCTCGCTGTGGCCGCGGTCATCATCGGCGCCGTCAGCGTCACTCTGTCCCTGGTGGGGCTGGAGCTGGGCAGGCGGATCGGCACCAAGACCGGCGATCGGGGCGAACTGCTAGGTGGCCTGGTCCTCATCGGCGTCGGCATCGCCGTCGCCACCGGGGTGCTCTAGGCACCTTTAAGCTGTTGGTCACTCTGGCGCAGGCGACGGCGCGGCTGGCCTGACGGTCGCGCCTATCCTGGCGTGGTGCATAAGACCCTGGGGCAGCGTGACCCGGCCGCGGCGTTCCCGCTGGCACACGGCCGCGACGACGCCGGCGAGCGGCGGCAGGCCAACCGGGCGATCGCGGTCAGCGCGATCGGCCTGGGGGCCACCGGCCTCGCCGAGCTGCTGCTGGCGGTGTTCACCGGGTCGGTCGGGCTGCTGGGTGATGCGATTCACAACCTGTCCGACGTGTCCACCAGCGCGGTGGTGTTCCTGGGGTTCCGGCTGTCGCGGCGGCCGCCCACCGAGAAGTACCCCTACGGGCTGGAACGCGCCGAGGACCTGGCCGGGATCGGCATCGCCGCCGTGATCTGGGCCAGCGCCGCCTTCGCCGGGTACGAAAGCGTCCGCAAGCTCATCGAGCACGGCCACACCAGCCACGTCGCGGCGGGCATCATCGGCGCGGTGCTGGGCATCCTCGGCAACCAGGTGGTCGCCCGGTACAAGCTGGTTGTGGGCAGGCGGATCAACTCGGCCACGCTGATCGCCGACGCCCGGCACTCCTGGCTCGATGCGCTGTCCTCGGCCGGGGCGCTGCTGGGCCTGATCGCCGTGGCTCTCGGCCTGCCCTGGGGGGACCCGCTGGCCGGGCTGGTGGTGACGGCGTTCATCTGCCACGTCGGCTACGAGGTCACCAAGGACGTGGTGAACCGCCTCGCCGACGGCATCGACCCGGAGGTGATCGCCACCGCCGAGGCCGCCGCCGGGTCGGTCCCCGGGGTGATCCACGCGCATGCCCGGGCCCGCTGGACCGGCCGGACCCTGCGGGTCGAGATCGAGGGCTGGGTCGACCCAGAGGTGAGCGCCAAGGACGCCGACGCGCTCGGCCGCCTGGTCGCCGGCCAGATCTCCCGCCAGCTGCCCGAGGCAGGCAGCCTCACCTGGACCACCCGGGCAGCCCCGTAGCCGAGACAGGGCCGGGCAGATCAGCGTCATCAACATCGGATCGCCAGCGGACCTCCGCGTTGATCTGGGGTTCCAGCCGTCACTCGCGAGCGTGTCGCCATTCTTGAGCCGGGCCTGGCGGGCATGGCGTCGTCCGGAACGACCGGGTAGTGCTGCTTACCGGACGAGGCGCAGGTCGATCTCGCGTTCGACGTAGGTCCATTCTTCGGTCGCTCGCAGCCGCCGCACCAGTTCTTCAAAGGCCGCGGCGTGTTCGGGGGCGAACTCAAACCAGGTCAGGAAGTCAAAGGGTTCTCCGAGGTCACGTCCGTGGTGCAGCCGCCGCGACCGCCGGGAGGTATTCCAGCCCGGTGCCGATGTGATGGGAGCTTTCCTCGAAGATCCGCCGCCGTTCGTCTTGCGCCAGATCCCACCATGCCTCGGACCCGGCCGCGGCCCGCAGTCTCTCCGGGCCACGGCCAGGCGGTCAGCCGGGCAGAGCCGTGCGGACGTGGGACAGGGATCGGCCCGCAGCGGTGTTCACGGCTGAACGGTGAGACCCGGAGCCGATGGAGCCCGTTGCGCTCAGTAGGTGGGCTTCCCGAGGAATACCGTCGCCGAGGACCCGAGGTTGTTGGTCACGGTGAGGTCGCACCCGCCGAAGGGGCAGGCGTAGCCGCCGCCCCCTCGCACGACCTGGGAGCCGTCGATGGGGTAGTAGGCGATTCTCGGCGCGTTCGAGATGAGCACCCGGCCGGTCGAGGTCACCGACACCGACCACCGCGCGCCGATGTTGGCGTCCCACGCGCTTATGGTCAGCCCGCCTATGTGGAGGTTAAATACGGCTCCCTTCATCACCGCCCGGTCCGAGTTGCCAGTGCCGATGGTGATGGTGAGCTGCTGGGTCGAGGATGGCCCGACAATCCCGCCGGCGTTGTTGTTCCAGGGCGTGACCTGGAGGGTGAAGGCGTACGTCCCGGCCTGGCTGGGGGTGCCGTCGATGGTCCAGTTGTTGACGTTGAACTGATTGTCCAGTTGGAGTCCTGGTGGGAGGCTGCCGCTGACCACGCTCATGAGGAAGTTGTTGCCGTTGCACGGTCCGGAGGTGCAGGTGGGCCCGCCGGTGCCGTACATCCCGGCCGCGAACGACATGCCCACGTTGCCGGGGCCGACCTCGCAGACGCCGTTGCTGCAGGCGAAGTTCGTTGTGATCAGGGTGGGCGGCGCGGGCGGCGGTGACTTGGCGGCGGCCGCGGACGCGGCCGTGCCGAGGCTGGCGGCGACGAGTGTTCCGGTGATCAGCAGGGCCTTGAGTGGTGAGCGCATGACAGCCTCCCCTGGCCGCCGGAAGCGGCCAGTGTCCGTGCTGGCCGGATGCGGTGAGAGCGCCCGGCGGAGGGCCAGCGGAGATACCTATCCGGCACGGAATACATAGCGGGCGGCCGGGTGGTTCAGCCGTTCCGCGGATATTTCCGGCCTGGATCTGCGGTCGCCCCCGGCCGTGCGCGGGTGCGCCAGGTGCATGCGGTCCTGCTCCTGCCGCTTCCCACGCTGCCCGAAACAGATCCGGCGCCGTTCCCGGGGCCGGGCCGGATTGCTCGCCATCGCGCCCGTGGTGCGCGCTGTCACGCGGTTCCGTTCTGTCACCGGCCCGGCCTCGGCGACCGGCACCCGTAGGGAAAGCCCCGACCGGGGCGAACCCAATCTGCTACGACACTAGTTCAGTCGACGGTCTGGCGCCCGGGCTCCCGTCTCGCCTGGCGGGGGCCCGGGGCCTTGGGCGTCAGTGGAGCAGCCGCAGCGTGTTGACGGCGTCGTCGACGTAGTAGATGTCGGCCTGGTGCGGCTTTAGCGCTAGGCCGAACAGGGCGCCGTTGCCGGGCGCGGTGCCCGAGTTGTCGAGGAGCCGGTGGGCGATTTGCAGGCCGGCCTGGGTGGTCTCGACGATCAGGCCGTTCCCGGCGTTGACCGTCAGTACGTTCCCGTTGGGGGCGATGATCAGGCCGAGCGGCGTGCTGAGCAGGCCGCCGGAGGTGACCACGCGGCCGGTCCCGGCGCTGTGGCGGCGGAAGAACAAACCCGCCACGGCCGTGCGGTCCTGGGGTGTCGGCCCGCGCGTCCTGGCCTGCGACCTTGATGACGCCGGTGGTGCTGGCTCGGCCGGGACCGGGTTGCAGGGTGCGTCGGCAGAAATTCCGCAGGCTTGAGGTGAACCGCTGATGAGGTTCGCCCGTATCCCGTGATGGAGCAGTCTCACCCTTGGGGGGCGGCCATGAAGCTTCGTGTCGTGCTCATTGCCTTCTCACTGGCCCTGGCCGGGGGTATCCCCGGTCTCATCACCGCCACCGCCGCGCCGGCGGCGGCGTCGGCGGCGACCGCGGCCTACACGATGACCGACCTCGGGAACCTCGGCGGCGGGGTCAGCATGGGCTTCGGGATCAACGCCAGCGGCGAGGTGGTCGGCCGCTCGTACCTGAACAAGGTGTTCTTCTTCAAATGCGGCAGGCACATCTGCCACTTCACCCAGAACGACCCGTTCAGCTGGAGCGGCGGCACGATGACCGATCTGGGCACGTTCAACGCGATGAGCATGAGCGAGGCGAACGCGGTCAACAGCACGGGGGACGTTGTGGGCGGCTCCAACAGCCGGGCGTTCCTGGTACACAACAAAAAGATGACCGACCTCGGGCCGGGCATGGCGACCAGCATCAACGACTTCGGCGAGATCGTCGGCAACTCGCAGGGCGCGTTCCTGATCAGCGGCGGCACGAGGACCACGCTGCCCGACCTGTCCAGCTACGGCGGCGGCGGCTTCAGCAGCGCGAGCGGGATCAACAACAACCACCAGATCGTCGGGGCCTCCGATAACGCCGGCGGCAACTCGCACGCGGTGCTGTGGGCCAGCGGGACGATTACCGACCTGGGCACGCTCGGCGGCACCCAAAGCGCCGCGTACGCGGTCAACAACCTCGGTCAGGTCACCGGCTGGGCGCACACCGCCAGCGAGGCCACCGACGTGTTCTTGTGGAGCGGCGGCAAGATGACCGACCTGGGGACCTTCGGGCTGGATCCGGTGGGCGAGGCGATCAACAACCACGGGGTGATCGTCGGCCAGTCCGGCAACGGGGCCTGGATCTGGAGTAACGGCACGTTCCAGAACCTCAACAACCTGATCCCGCCCGGCTCCGGGTTCACCCTCAACGACGCGACCGCGATCAACGACAACGGCCAGATCGTCGTCAACGGCACCAACGCCACCGGCCAGACACACGCGTTCCTGCTCACCCCCAGCTGATAGCGCCAGAGCGGGAAGCGCCCAGGGCGGGTGTTGCGGATGGAACGGGCAGGCAGGGAGGACATCATGCAGCATGCTCACTCGCGGGTACGTTCACGGACATGGGTTAGCCGAGGTGGCCTGGCGTTGCTGGCGGGCCTGGTCGCGTTCGGGATTTCGCCTGCGCTGCCTGCCCTGGCGGGCACGTGGTCGGCACCGGTCTCGCCGCCGGGGTCGTGCGGCAGCTCGGTGGCGGTGAACCAGGCCGGGGCCATGGCGGTCGGCGGGACCTTCACCGCAGCTGACGGCACCACGCACGTGCAGGTCTGCACCAGCCCGGACGGGAAGACCTGGCAGGCAGCAGACCTGGGCCCGGGCGGCAATGAGCCGCATGGCGGGCCGCACCCGGCCGTGGCGGTGGGCCCGACCGGGCGCGTGGTTGCTCTCTGGGGCAGCACGGTCGGCTGCCCGGCCGCGTGCAGCTACATCCTGCAGGCCGCCGTCCGGCCGCCGGGCGGCAGCTGGGGCGCGCCGGTCACCCTCAGCACCGAACTCAACTGGGGCACCGGGGGAGTGACGCTCGGCATGGACGGCGCCGGCGACGCGATCGCCGCCTGGGTCGGGTTCTACGCCGACTCCAGCCACTACGCCGTGCTCCCGGCCGCCAGCGGGAACTGGGGCAAGGCCCAGACGCTGTCGACTTACGTCCAGGGCGACGCCCGTAACCTGAGCCTGGCGGTGAGCCCGAACGGCAACGCGATCGTGGCCTACGCCACGCAGCACGACGCGATCTGGGCTGTGTCCGGCACCGTCTCGGCCGGGTTCTCCGCCCCGGTCTTCGTGGGCGCCGGAGATTACGGCAAGAACTCGGCCCCGAAGGCCGCGGTCGATGACGCCGGGCAGGCATCGCTGGTCTGGTCGGAATCGGGCGGTACCCGGGCGGCGACCAGGTCTCCCGGCGGGACGTGGACCGCCGCGGCGACGCTGGCGCCTCAGTCGTCCAGTTCGGTGGACACCGCGATCGACGGCGCCGGGAACGCGATTGCCGTGTTCGGGTCGTCGTACTCCTGGCACCTGGCCGGCGGCAGCTGGGGCCCGGCCACGCCGCTGCCGGCCGGGTCGTCGGGCGGGCTGGTCGTCGCCGATCCCGCTGGCACCTTTGTCTACGCCGACAGCAGCGGCAACGCGTTCACGTTCGCGGCCGGCGCGACCAGCTTCGGCGCCGGCAGCGGATCGCGCGGCAGCCTGGACGACCTGAAGATCGTCCCCGGCCAGGCCGTGATGCTCGCCGCCGGGGCCATGTCAGCCGAGAGCGTGACCTGACCGATGTGACCTGGCCGCAGGGTCTCTTGCGGCCAGGTCACCCGGGCGCGGTTGTCGCCCTCGGGGTCTCAGCAGCCAGCGAGCTATCACGCCGGCCACGTCGGCCTGCATACCAAGGTCGAGCTTTGCGAGCTTCAGCTCGCTGGATCTGAGATCTTGCACTTGCTTGCGCATCAGGGCCGTGCTCGTCCGACGCTGTGCGCGCCTAGCCGTGGACGGGCCGCGTCACGTCGTGCCACTGCGATTGCGGAAGATGCATTAGCCACGCTGTCCCCCGGGCCACGGTTGCCCGCGGGGCTGCCCAGGACCGGAGATCCTCATTGTGCCCCGGTCTTGGGGGAGGGCCGGGGGTGGGGGAGTCGGGAGGACACCCCCGGCGGGGGTATCAGCCCCCGGCCGCAGGCCCCGCTGCCTGCGGCCCCTCCGCGAGCAGGTGGCTGAGCGCTGGAGCCACCTGGATGTTCAGGAACAGTTCGTGTTAATGGTGACCGAGACGGTGGCGGCCCCGCCCGACTGTCCTTAACCGTGGTGGCCCCGGGGTTCGTCAAAGACGAGTAGTGGCGCTTGCCGGCGCGGGCACGCCCGGGCACGCTGTGAGCAGCGATGCCGTGATTACCAGGCCCTTAACTGCGGTCGCATGGCCAACCCCCCTGGCCGCGCGGAACGGCCGATGCCCGGGTGCTGACCGGATGCGGTGAGAGCGCCCCGCGGTGGCCAGCGGAGTTATGTGTCCAGTGCGTACACGTGCCGGGTAGCCGGAGGGTTCAGCGCAGCCCCGCCGGTGTGCTGCGCAGGATCCCGGATGCTGTCACAGGCACGGCTGAAACGGGATATTCTGGGCTTTGAAGGGGAGTAGTCCTTCGTCGGCTGGCCGGCATACCGGCGTGCAGATACGCCCGGCCGCCGGGCCGCGGCGCGTGGTGGACGAGACCTTCGGCTGTTGAGCACATCCTGGCGGAGCAGCTTTCCCTGACCCGGCCGGCGCGACCGACCGGAGGACCTCCTCATGCGGTACTTCGCGGTGATCTGCACCGCGTTCGTCCTGGCGTTCCTGGCCGGGCTCCCGGATAAGTCGATGTTCGCGTCGCTGATCCTTTCCACCCGCTACCGGCCGTCCTGGGTGTGGGCCGGGGCGGCCGCGGCGTTCGCGGTCCACATGGCCATGGCGGTGACCGCCGGGCGGTTGCTGGCCCTGCTGCCGCACCGCGTGACCGGCGCCGTGGCCAGCACCCCAGCCGCGGCGGCTCCGTGGTGGGCGAACACCGCCACCGGCGTCGGCGCCGCGACCGGAGCCTGGGCGGCGGTCCGGTATGCCGCTCAGCCCTGGGGGACCGAGCTGGAAGTCCAGGTCACCGGCATCCCGGCGGGGACACGCTGCCAGCTGCGGGTCACCGATGCCCAGGGCCAGGACATCGCGGCGGGTGGCTGGACCATCACGGCCGGCAGCCAGCATGCCTGGTATCCCGGGTCGGTGCCGTGGCCGGCGGCCAGCCTGCGCGGCTTCGCCATCACCGCGGGCGGCCAGACCCTGGTCACCGTCCCCGCCGGTAAGCATGTACCCGGGCTATGGCGCTACCCAGCCGGCAGTCCACCTGGTTGGACAACCAATGAACGTGGGCCGGCGCGTGAACGAATGGCCCCGCAGCTACGTGAGCCAGGTTAAGGGACCTGACTCCTGCATGAATGGGGAGATGCAATGTACAAGAGATGGCTGGCACCAGCAGGCCTGGCCGCTGCCGCCTTGATGATCGCCGCGTGCGGCAGCTCGACCAGCTCCGCGCCGCCCGCCGCGGCCGCCTCCGGTGCGCCCGCGGCGAGCGGGAGCGCGCTGAAAACCACGACGATGGGCGGGGTTGCCGTGCTAACCAACGCCCAGGGCTTCACCTTGTACTGGTTCGCCCCCGACACTTCCACCACCTCCAAGTGCAACGGGTCGTGCGCCACGTACTGGCCGCCGGTGAAGGGCCCCGCCACCGCGGGCACCGGCGTCGCCGGCAAGCTCGCCACGATCACCCGCGCCGACGGCACCGTTCAGGCCACCTACAACGGGCACCCGCTGTACACGTACAAGGGTGACACCGCGGCGGGGCAGGCCAAGGGCAACAACCTGAACATCCAGGGCGGGGTGTGGCACGAGGTCACCGCCTCCAGCGGGGCGGCCCCGGCGCCCAGCACGTCCACCAGTTCTGGCGGCGGCGGGTACGGATACTGACCCGCACGCGGCGGGGCGGCAGCCGTCCGATCGGGCTGTCTACCAGCGGCGCCTGCTGCCTCTGCCCGCGGCGTCACACGCCAGGGGAGCGACGCGATGACCACGCCCGGCGCGAGGGGCGGGCGGTCCACGGCGGCGCGGCTGGCGGCCATCGGCCTGCTGGGGGCCGCGGTCACCGCAGCGCTGTACGCCGTCGGCCGGCTGCGCGCGCCCGACTACACCGTCAGCCTGTTCGGCCAGTCCGGGGTGGCGGCGGTCACGCTGAAGTCGCTGCTGGCCACGGTCGTGCTCGGCCTGGCTGTGGTGCAGGTGCTGCTGGCCTTGTGGCTGTACCGCAAGCTGCCGCTGGCCGGCAGCGCGCCGCGGCCGGTGCGCCTGTCTCACCGGATCATCGGTTTCGGCCTGTTCGCGCTCACCGTGCCGATCGCGGTGCACTGCCTGCTCGCCTACGGCGTCCAGCTCACCAGCACCCGGGTGGCCGTGCACAGCCTGGCCGGGTGCGTGTTCTACGGCGCGTTCACCGCCAAGGTGCTGATCGTGCAGTCCCGGCGCCTGCCCGGCTGGGCGCTGCCCGCCGCTGGTGGCCTGCTCGCGGTCCTGGTCGCCGTCCTGTGGTACACCTCGGCGCTTTGGTACTACAACGGCTACCAGCTGCCCGGATCATGAGACCGCCGGGCCCGTTATTAGATCCGCCCCGGCCAGGCGTCGCGGCGTCCGCTGGTGTCGTGGCGCCGTGACGGCGCGATGGCCGCCTGGCCGTGTCCCCCGAATGGGGGGCGTGACATCGGGCGCGCCCGGGGTAACGCTCAAGGCGTCCCGCCTCCCGTGCGATATCGCAGGGACTGTTTCCGGCTGGCCGGGCGGGCCCCTCACCGCATCTGCCAGCCCCGTTTCCGGCAGGCCCCGGGCGGGCCGAAAGAGGAGATCGCGGTGAAACGAATCACGAAGGCGGCGCTCACGCTCGCGGCCGCGGTGACAACAGTGGCGGCGATGGCGGTGGCCGCGGGCCCGGCGTCGGCGAGCTACCCCCACAGCGTCCGCCTGCAGTGCACGGCCGCGCCCGTCAACGGCGCGCTGCACGGCAGCGTCTGCGCGCTGGCCTCCGGGCAGACCACCGCGCCGGACAACTACTCGGCGACCATCGCGGCGACCAGGGTGAACTTGACCTTCCCGGTCACCTTCACGCTGACCGCGGGCAGCCTGCCGCCCGGCCTGACCATGTCCACCCAGTCCGCGACCAGCGTCGTCATCACCGGGAACCCCACCAAGACCGG
>Ga0306920_100014104_pt1 | contig 10904 bp, 6 predicted proteins | sample flu12Cox44000170_FD_204666 | JGI IMG/M metagenome (GOLD analysis project Ga0306920, IMG submission 204666) | Lab enrichment of tropical soil microbial communities from Luquillo Experimental Forest, Puerto Rico - flux4day.12C.oxic.44.000.170 (v2)... | ecosystem: Environmental > Terrestrial >...
CTTCCACACGCGAGAAAATGGCGAGCTGCTTCTTCAGATGCTCCTCGGTGAAGTGCAGCGGATGATCTTCCCCACCCTCGTAATAGTGCATGGAGATGCCTTCTGGCCTTCCGCCTTCGAGCGTGTCCATGAACTTGCGGGACCAGCGCGTGTCGTTTCCATTTGGGCCGCTGGAAATCAGGAATGGTTGTGTATCGCCGTACTTTCGCAGATACACGGAAAACTGCCGGTAGTGATCGGCATACACTTCCGGCCGCATCCATCCGCCGCAGCCCCACGCTTCATTGCCCACGCCCCAATAACGCACGCGGAACGGGTCGCTCGAGCCGTTCTTGATGCGCTCTTCGGCCAGGGTGCTGCCCGTCGGCATGTTGCAGTACTCGATCCAATCGCGCATCTCGCGCGGCGAGCCACTTCCCACATTGCCCGCCAGATACGGCTCCGCGCCAATCAGCCGGCACAGGCCGATGAATTCGTGGGTACCAAAGCTGCCGTCCTCCACGTACCCGCCCCAATGAATATTGACGCGCTTCGGCCGGCTCTCCGCGGGACCGACGCCGTCCCGCCAATGATAATCATCCGCATAACAGCCGCCCGGCCACCGCAGTACGGGAATCCCAAGCTCTTTCAAGTACTCGACGGCTTGCCGCCGATGCCCATTGACGTTAGGAATCGGTGAATTTTTCCCCACCCACAAACCGCCGTACACGCAGGAACCGAGATGCTCCGCGAAATGGCCGTGAAATTCGGGCCGCACCGTGCCAACTTCCTGGTCCGCCAGCACGGTAATGTTGCGAGTCAGGCCAGTAGCCGCCCGGACAAGGGGCGGAATCAGCGAGCCGAGCGACACAACCGCGGCGTTCCCGACAAACCTCCTTCGGGAAATTTTGGGCAGCATCGCATCTCCTAGTCGGAGTTAATTTGGCCCGAGCTTCTTTTTTATTTTGCGTGCAAAAGGCAAATTCAAGGCCCCGCCTGTCGCGGCTTTGTTACGCGCTCTTGCGGTTCACTTTCCAATACACGGTGTAGCGCTCGTCGTTCACCTGATAGAAGGGCGAAACATCGATCGCGCTCTTTTGTCCGACCGTTTGGAACGCCAGCGTTTTTCCTTTCACTTGTTCCACCCAATCAGGAACGTCGACCGAGCCCGCAAGCGGCGGCACGGAAATGTCCCTGGCCTCATCCGGCCCCAGCGGCCCGTAAATGTGCTCGTGCGTCAACCCCTTCGTTCCAAGCCGCCCCGCGAGGACCAACGGGCCATACATGGCCGCCTGCATGGTGGGTTCATCCGCGAGCGGCGCGAGATGCAAACTCATGGGCAGGGCCACTTGGATTTTGTCGCCGTCATTCCAGGTGCGATCCAGTGTGAGGTAGGAACTCGGCGCGGCCGTTACGTCCTGCCTTTTTTCATTGATCGAAACCGTTACGCCGCGCGTGGCCCAATAGGGTACGCGCACACGTAACGGCATCTTTACGGGCGCCGCGGTTTTGATCACGATCGTCGTGCCCTCCTCCTCCGGGAAGCTCGTTTCCTGCACCACGGTGATTTTCTTTTCCGGCCAGCTCAGTTCCGAAGCAATAAACAAGTTCACGTACAGGCCCTGGCCGTCGTGGAAATAAATCGTGTCGCCAAGCTTGCCAAATTCCTCCGCGCCAGTCCCCGTGCAGCACCAAAAAGACTCGAAACGTGTCCCGAACGTTCTCCAGAGCCCCGGCATCAGCGACACATAGTACATCTTCATGCCGTCCCCGTCCTGGGTCCCAAGGCGGCTGTTGAACAGCGTCCGCTCGTAGAAATCCATCGTCGCCGGCTCACCCGTCCAACGGAAAAGGTGCCGCGTCAACTTCAGCATATTGTAGCCGCAGCAGCATTCTTCCGCCGCCTCGCCCAGCTGGTCCGCAAATTTGCCCGGATCGCTCCGCCAGCCTTCCCCATTGCTCGTGCCGCCCGTGCAGTACGTGCGTTCGGAGACGACTTCGTGCCAGAAATAATTCGCAATGTCGTGGTATCGCTGTTCACCGGTCAGCTCATAACCACGAGCCGCGCCGATCACCTTCGGAATGTTTGTGTTCGCATGCAGACCTTTCAGCTCATCCTTGCCCTCTGCCAGCGGATCAAAGAATTTCTTGTGATCAAAGCGTCGCGCGAGCGCGAGGTGCTGTTCTTTTCCGGTGATGGCGTACAGGTTGAAGAGCGCCTCCTCCATACCGCCGAACTCGACCATTTGCATCTTGGCCCATTGCTCCTCGCCGATCGGTTTCAGGTAACCGTCGACCCACCCTGCCATTTTCTCCGCGGTGGAAAGCGCCTGCTCGTTTCCGCAAAGCGTGTACATGTCCAAGTGCCCGGCAAGAATCTTGTGGTAGGTGTAGAACGGCGCCCAAACGCGCTTCCCGTCCTTCAATCGGTCGTAGAAACTGGTGGGATAGGCACCGAGATAGCCGCCCTGATTCAACTTTTCCTGGCAGGTCGCCAGCTCCGAGACCAGCACGTTGCCTTTTTGCTTGATGGCGTCGTCACCCGTTGCTGCGTGGAGCAGCGCGCAGGCCGAGAGCACGTGTCCTCCCGCAAAATGCCCGCGCAATTCGCCGCGCGGATGCTCCCAGCCGCCGAGCGGGTCCGCCGTGGAAGGGATCCCCGCGGTCAGCCGGAAGGTGTGCAGCAAGCGATCGTTTGGCAACGATTCGATAAAGCTTTGATTGCTTTCCAGCTGGTCGAGAAAGATTCCCCGACGCAAGCGCACTTGCGGCAAAGGAAACGCTTTTAGTTTCGTGTCCACGGCATCGCGCACCGGTCCGCCCGCTGCGTTTCCAAATACGCGCCCCACCGACGCGAAACCGCGGTTTGGAAGCATCGCGACCGCTCCGGCGGTGGTGGCCGCGGCTGAAATCCACTGCCTGCGATTCCAACGATGCTTTCCGCTCATGACGGCCTCCCCCCGAGAGATTCTTTGTCAACACCCCTGCACGTCCGCCTTGTGCCAGTGCACGTCCCAATTCAGATAACGCGTGGTGGCCTCATGTACCGCTGACGCAGAACTCGAGAAATTTGCCGCCACGTGGTGTTCGAAGCCTCGTTCGCAAATAAACCGCAGCAGTTTCTGCAACCCTGGAATACGCACCACACCCGCCCCACCGAAAGTCTCGAGGGGGTCGTTGGTAAACTCGCCCTCGCCGACATAGCCGCGCACATTGCCTTCGCTATCGTTGGTGGAAAAGCGGGCGAAACTCATCGGTCCGCTCTTCACCCGTCCCACGCAGGTCCCGAAGGTATTCTCCTTGCCGACGGTCCCGGCAATGATTTCCTGAAAATCCATGCGCACATCGCTAAAAAAGTGCTTTGGCAGGTTGCTGCAATGGAAGCACACTGCTTTGTCCGGATCATCAGCGTAATTATTGTTCCAGTCGAGTAGCGCGCTCGGTGTTTGGGAGGCCAATTGCAGCGCATGCATCCCGATCACGCCAGCCACGTCCACTTCGCACGCGCTCGATAGACCGGAGTCGCTCATCATGCTCATCACCGTGCATGGCACCACGCCGAAAAACTCCTCGAGCGAAGTCCAGCACTGGATTGCGCTGATGGTTACTTCCGTTTCCTGCATCCAGTCGTGGATCACCGTGCCCAGCTTGGCCATTTTCACGAGCGCTGCTTCCGGAATGCTGTTCGTCGAGACATAAGCGCGAATGGCTTTGAGCCTCTCGGCGACTCCCGCATCGTTGTCTTTCAGCCGTCCGATCCTCCCCATCACCTCCGAGAGATCCAGTGTCTCGACGGAAATTCCGGTGGACTCAAGGATTTTCTCGCTGTAGCGCACGGTGTTGAACGCCGCAGGCCGGGCCCCAATCGCTCCAATCCGCAACTTCTTCAGTCCTTTTGCCACCCGGCATACCGCCAAAAACCAATCCAGGTCGTCGCGAAATTGTTGCGAATTCGGCGCTTCGGTATGCAGCGTAGTCAGCGAGTAAGGAATTCCGTATTGGGCAAGGTTGTTGCAAGCGGACATTTTTCCGCAGAAACTGTCGCGGCGGTCTCGAATGGTCATCTTGGAAGGCGTGTCCGGCGTGGCCTGCATCAGCACCGGCACACCCAGGTTCGCGATCCGCAGCGTTTCGGCGATGGCTCGCTCATCGCCGAAGTTCGGTAGCGTCACGACGACGCCGTCGATTTCTTCTCGATGCCTCTTGAACAAGTCTGCGCAACGCGCGGCCTCCTGCCGTGTCTCGACGGCGCCATGTTTGGAATCGCCTTCCCCGAGAACGACGGTTTGGATACCCTGGGCGTGCAGCGCCGCGATCATCTCCTGCCGGCCCGAGCGCGCCAGATGGTCCGGGAAAAAGCCGCGGTTGCCGACAATGATGCCGAGCACCATCGGTGGGTTGGAAGATTGCGTCATGGCCTCGCCAGGGGCGATTTCTGCAAACGCTTGCATCGCAGACCTTACTGCTCTCTCTCTAACCTTGTCAAGCGCGCTTTGCCCCCGCTCCTTTCTTCGACTATCTCGACTCCGCCCGGAGTCCAAGGAAATCTTGCGGCCGTCTGTCTGGAAGCAGGGCGCGACCGCTATCCAAAGGGCGCTTGGCCACGGACGCCAGAGGCTCGCCAGACGGCCGATTTTGGATAGAATGGGCCTGCCCCACATTGAGGTGCTCTTTTATGCCCAAGAGGCGCATTCTGGCTATGAATCTCGATGCCGTGGCCCAAAAGGCGGGCGTCTCCACGTCCACGGTCTCGCGCGTCCTCAACAACCTTGAGATCGTCAAGACGTCGACGCGCTCCCGCGTGCTGAAGGCCGCCGAGGAACTCAACTACCATCCTAACCTCCACGCGCGTTCGCTGGCGCGCGGGAAGAGCCGCATTCTTGGAATCATCGTTTCGAATATGGAGAACCCATTCTTCCTGGACATTTATCGCACACTCGAATCCGACGCGCATTCCCAGGGTCTCGAAGTCGTCGTCGCCAACACCGATTATCGCTCCGAACAGCTCCTCGCGAGCGTGCAGCTCATGATCGGCCTTCGCGTAGCGGGCCTGGCCGTCATTGTTTCCGAAATGGAGGAGCATTTGATCCAGACCGTGGCGGGCAGCCGTATTCCGGCGGCCTTCTATGATGTGGGCACACCGCAGAGGAATATCACCAATATTCGGGTGGACTATCGCAAGGGGATCAAGAAAACCGTCAGTTATCTGAGCGCCTTGGGCCACCGCCGCATGGCTTTCGTCGGGCATCACTCGACGCTCGGCCCCATCAGCGAACGTCGTAAGACCTTTCTCGAGTCCGTACACCGTTGCTCGCCCAGTGCGGAAGCCAGGATTTTCGCAGGGCCGGACGGACTGGATGGCGGCAGGCAGGCTGCGCGCGAACTGGTCGAATCAGGCTTTCGGCCCACAGCGGTTCTCTGTGTCAACGATTTCATGGCTGTCGGCGTGATGCGCGAGTTGCGCGAAGAAGGGCTCCAGATTCCGCGCGATGTTTCCGTCACCGGGTTCGACAATATCAAGCTCGCGGAGTTTTGTTCTCCATCGCTTACCACCAATCACATTCCCCGCGAGCAAATCGGGCACATCATTTTTGACAATATTCTTGGTAATGGCCGCGAACACCGCGATACCGGCCGCGAAATCGTGCTTGACCCCGAACTGGTCGTCCGCGATTCAACGGGCATTGCGGCCAAGAGTTGAAGTTTATCTCGCCTTCTGGCACCGTGCTGCGATTGGCACGAGTCCCGCCCCGCAACCTACTTCCAGACGCGGATCATCACTGCGCCGTGACGCGGGACTTGCGCGGTGAACTCGTTCTCAGCCATTCCCAGGTCCTTGTGGGCCCAGAGATCCCGTACATGCACGCTCCCGGTAAACCCGATATCCTTGAAACTCACTTTCACAGGAAACGTTCCCGCGCGGCTGAATAGACCGACCACCACGCTGCCATCGGACAGGGGTTTTGCCCAAACTTCGAGCGGACCTTCCGCCGAAACACGGTGTCCCTGCGCGCCCTTAGGGTCCTGGTCCACGGCAATCGCTTCTTTGTTCAGCAGAATGGCCTGATCCTCGGGAGTCACTCTTGTCAAATCATTCCCCGCGAGCAGCGGAGCCGCCAACAAACACCACAGCGTCATGTGCGTAATGTACTCGTCGTGCCGCATACCGCCGTTGCCGATTTCGAGCATATCCGGATCGTTCCAATGCCCCGGGCCCGCGAACGCCTCGAGCCCTGCCTGCCCGAAACCAATATTGGCCATCGACTCATAACGGTCCTGGATGTCGCCGGTGGTGCGCCACAAATTCCCGCCGACGTCCTTGCCCCATCTCCAAACCAGATCCCACCCGTATTGGCACAAGCTGAACACGATCGGCCGTCGGGTCTTCTCGAGCGCGTCGTGCATTTTCTTGTACACTTCGCGAATCTGGCTTACCGGATAGACCTGGGAGGCGCTGCACCAATCGTATTTCAGATAGTCCACGCCCCACTCGGCGTAAGTCTGCGCATCCTGCTCTTCATGCTGGTAGCTGCCCGTAAATCCGGCGCACGTTTCCGGGCCCGGCGAAGAATAAATTCCGAATTTTAGACCTTTGCTGTGCACGTAATCGGCGAGCGCCTTCATATCACCGAAGTTTTTGTTCGGCTGAATGCGCCCTTGCTCGTCGCGGCTGCCTTGCCAGCAATCGTCTACGTTCACGTACACGTAGCCCGCCTCCTTCATTCCGTTGCTGGCAATCGCGTTGGCCGCGCCGCGCACGTCGGCGGCCGTGACTTTGCACGCAAAGTGATTCCAGCTGTTCCAGCCCATCGGAGGAGTCGGCGCAAGAGCGGTTTCGGCCGCTGGGGAACAGGCCGCGAACGCACACAACGCAAACAGACTCGAAAGCATGCGCATGCACATCGGTGATGCTCCTTGGACTTGACGATATCTCTTGCAGCCTGAAATGGTTATTTGCACCAACTCCTATTTTTCCGCGGAAAACTTGTAGATCGTCGTCGTGTGATAGCGCTCCGCCGGCTTCAGCACGGTGGAAGGAAACTTCGGATGATTCGGCGAATCCGGAAAATGCTGTGTCTCCAGGCAAAACGCCGAGCGCTTGGTGTAGGCGATGCCCTCCTTGCCGCGCACCGAACCATCCAGGAAATTTCCGGTATAAAACTGCACGCCGGGCTGGTCGGTCCACACTTCCAGAACGCGGCCGGTTTTGGGGTCCGCCACCCGCGCCGCCAGCGAAATCGGCTCCCCCGACTTTCGCCGCAGCACAAAGTTGTGGTCGTAGCCGCCTGCCAGCTTCAACTGCTCGTTGTCTTCGTTAATGCGGGCGCCGATGGGTGTCGGCTTGCGAAAATCAAACGGCGTGCCCGCCACTTCGCGAAGCTCCCCAGTCGGGATCAGCCCCGAATCCACGGGCGTGAATCGGTCGGCCTCCATCGTCAGAATGTGGCCGAGAATGTCTCCCGAACCGGGGCCCGCGAGGTTGAAGTACGAATGGTTCGTTAGGTTGACGACGGTGGTCTTGTCGGTGGTTGCGGAGTAATCGATTTTCAGTTCATTCGAATCCGTCAGCGTATAAGTTACGCGCACCTCCAAATTCCCAGGGAACTCCTCTTCCGCGTCCTTGCTCAGATAGGTCAACTCGAGCGTCTGGCCGTTTTTGGCAGGAAGCTCTTTGGCCGTCCACACGGCTTTGTTGAAGCCCTTGGTTCCGCCGTGAAGCGTGTTTTCGCCATTGTTTTTCGCGAGCTTGTAGGTCTGGCCGTCCAGCGTGAATTGCGCGTGCCCAATTCGGTTTCCATACCGGCCGATGATGGCCCCGAAATAACTCTTGTCGTTCACGTAGCCGTCGAGCGAATCGTAGCCCAGCACCACGTCGCCGAGCTTGCCGTTGCGGTCGGGCACCTTGAGGGAAACGACCGCGCCGCCGTATGTGGTGATGACCGCTTGAACGCCGTTTTTGTTGGTCAGCGTGTACAGATCCACCTGGGCGCCATCGGGCGCCTTCCCCCAGGACGTTTTGGTGGTCGTGCTTGATTCTCCCGTCGCACCTCGCGCTGTCAGCGTGCTCATAAGCATGGCCCCCGTGATTGTAATCCACAAAATTTGTTTCATTCGAATCCCCCGCTCGCTCATTCCGATACTGCTTTATTGCCCCACACGCTGTTTGGCCTTCTGAATGATCTCGGTCATTACGTCGCGATGCTTCTCAAGCGTATCGTCCACCACGGTGATGGTGGGAATCTGTTCCTTGCCGAGGTTGAGCGTACCCGGGTTGAAATGCCCGAAGCCGGATTCGTGCACCCCGCTGCTCCCACGTCCTGGTGCGGGCAGGCTGAGGTGCTCAAACGCGCGCACGTATCTTTTCATGGCCGGAGGATATCCACCACCGGAAAAAACCTGGAACAGGGGCATGAAGCTCATCAATGCATCGTAAGGCATCTCGCCGCAAACCAGCACACCAGGGAATCTCTTGCGCAGGCCTTCCACCAGCAGCCGCGTACCCTCGTGCATATCCGCTTTCGTATTGTTCTCCCAGCCGCCGGCGATGTCGAGGAAGTACGCATCCGCGCGGTAATTCGAAATGGTGTCCGCGATTCGCGCAGACAGCCAGTTGCGCCAGGAAGGCACGCCGAGATTCATGTAGCCGCCGTTCCCTTCATTGTGGCGGTCGTTGTCCCAGTCCACCCAATTCAAGTTGAAAGCGTCGCCGTCGACCTGATCCGTCGTGGCGTCGGCAAAGTTCTTGAATTCCGGGAGCAGTTTGTTCGCGGCGTTCATCCCGAACATGGGCATGAAATGAAACCCCAGGCTGTGGCCTCTGTCGATTAGCGTTCGAAAGCCCTGCTCCCCGCCGAGCCGCGGATCTGGCTTGTAAACCGGGTAGTTCCAATAGTAGCGGCCGTCCCACGCGGGGAGAAACACGAGAACTTGTGCCGGGGGAATTTGCGTAGCCACCCACTCAATCGTTTTCAAGGATTTCGCGAAGTCGTTGAAGATATAACCGGTCCAATGCATCCCGTGAAACGAGATGACGAGCCGAACTTCCCGGAACCACGCCGGCACGTCAGCGCGGCTTTCCCAGTCCGGAATCGCAAACGCTTTCTCGACATGCTCGAAATGCGGGCGGTAGGCCGCCTCCACGCTCTCGGCGCGGCCAACGCGCCACGCCGGACTCTCGATGCGATTGCTCCTTGCCCAGCCTTCGCGTTCGTGAATCAGCTCGACGCGGTAGCCTTTCTCCCCGGGCTGCAGGTAAAAGCGGCTGGCGCGCACTTCCTTGAGCAGTGTGGAAAGGAAGAAATATTCCTTTTCTCCAGACTGAATGACGAGAACCGCAGAATCCATTCCCCCGGCGACAAACAAGGACCCGCCGCCGAACGGATAGCCGAACAGCAGTTCGTTATCTTTGGGATCGAAAAAGTTTCCTCCGGCGACAGAGATTTTTCCTCGAGGCACGCCACGAACAATCGCAGCGAGCGATTTAATCGGTTGGCTCATTTCCGCGGTAGCCTGGAATTCCACAAACGATCCGTTTCGCGTGATCAGTGCTTCGAGCGCGCCGGGAGCTTTTTGTTGATCCCCGGCCCAAACAAAACCCTTCGAGCGGAGGCGAACTCCATTCCCGGCGGATTCGACCGACATCGAGCTCGCGTCAGGCGCGTAGGTGTTCTCGAAAGTGTAGATCCGGAAGGAAAACTGCAGATTTTCGAAAACGACCGAGGGCTCCGGAAAGTCGAAGCTGAACTTCAGGAAACTCCGGCCTTGCGGCGGAATGAACACGTCGCTCGTACTCGTGAGAGGCAGGATCGAAGAGCCGTTTGCTGGACGAGCGCTTGCCGGGGCAACTGCCGACTCGGAAGCCCATGGAGCGGCACAAAGCAAAGCGGCCGTGGAGACTCCGCCAACCGTCTTCTTGAGCAGCTCGCGACGAGAAAGCTTGTCGTCCATGCCAAGCTCCCTTCAAGAAAGAAGCGAGGGAGAGTGAAACGCAAGAGCGAGCAACCTGTCAAGAAATAAATGCAAGCGCTTGCAGCCACAGCCGCAGTCTAACTTGACAAAACGGCACCCTGCCGCACTCACCGGCCCCGACGGGAATCACCAAAGGCCCCTGACTTGACCCTTCATGTCCCGCTGCCGCGTGGCCTTGCGCCGTTCTTCTCGCGGTTTTCTTCGGTAGGTTCGATCACCGAGGCGTGTCGCTCGCGTCGGCTCTTGATGAATTCTCTCAGGTACTCGCCGGCCTCGGTGATGTGCTTCCACAAGGCAGAGGAAGCGAGCTCCGGGTCTCTGGTCCTGCAGACCTCCAGAAGCTCGCGATGCGCTTGCCCGGCGCGGTGCAGATCACGGGTAAACACCAGATGCAAGCGGGTATAGCGGTCGCAATTGATGTTCACGGTCTTTAGGAAAGACAACATGACCGGGCGGTTCGCCGGGGCATAAAGTGCGGAGTGGAAACTCCAATTCCAGCGTCCCCAGGATTTCACCTCGGAGTCCTTCTCGAGAGACTCTTCATAAAGCTTAAGAATATCCTCGGCACGCTGGAAGTCTTCCTCTTTCATGTTGGGGATCGCGCAGCGCAACATGTAGCATTCCAGCACCGCGCGAGTTTCAAAGAGTTGCATGATTTCATCGGGAGAAAGTGCCGACACCACCGCGCCCCGGTTCGCATAGATGGTGATCAATCCTTCCGCGGCCAGATGACTAAGCGCCTCGCGAACCGGGATCCGGCTGATCTGAAATTCCTTGGCAATCGCGTCTTGCCGGAGCTGTTGCCCCTCGCGCAATTCTCCGGTAAGAATCTTTTCGCGAAGCCGTTCAACAACCGCCGCCGATAGAGACTGCCTCGGGATGGGCGACGACTTGGTTGGGGCAGCCGTTGCCATAATGGTCAGAGACCTATCCTCTTCTTTCCGAACAAGCCCGCG
>Ga0306920_100014105_pt1 | contig 10903 bp, 9 predicted proteins | sample flu12Cox44000170_FD_204666 | JGI IMG/M metagenome (GOLD analysis project Ga0306920, IMG submission 204666) | Lab enrichment of tropical soil microbial communities from Luquillo Experimental Forest, Puerto Rico - flux4day.12C.oxic.44.000.170 (v2)... | ecosystem: Environmental > Terrestrial >...
CGATCAACAAGCAGCTGCCGAATGGTCAAATCGTCGAACTGTGGGGCATGACAGAGATTGGTCCTGCCGCATTCACCCGACCCGGCACGCCGCCCGAGCTCTCGGCAGGCACCATCGGGACGCCCATACCGGGCTTCGAAATGAGGATCGTTGCACCCGACGCCAGGCCGGTGCGCGATGGCGAGCAGGGCGAGCTCGAAGTTCAGGGCATCGGGGTCTTCACCGGCTATCTCGGCAACCCGCAGGCAAATGCGGCATCCTTTACGCCCGATGGCTGGTTTCGCACCGGCGACTTGGCGATCCGCAATGACAACGGAAGATATTGCATCACCGGCCGGGTGAAGGAGGTGATCAATCGCGGCGGCGTCAAGTTCAGTCCGCTTGAGGTGGAAAGAACCCTGATTACCCACCCGCGCATCAGAGCCTGCGCGGTCGTGCCGGTGGCCGATCCGATCTATGGCGAGCGGGCATGTTGCTGTGCAGTAGTCGACGGCGACGAGCCGCCGCTGACCCTCGAGGACATCTGCGCCTATCTGCAGGAGAAGGAGATCGGCAAGATTCTATGGCCGGAGCGGCTCGAGTTGCTGCCCGAGCTGCCGATGACCGCGACCGGAAAGGTCTGTAAAGGCTTGCTGACGGAAATGATGGAAGCGCGGGTTATGTCTGCTGCAAGCGCCGAAACGGCACACGCGCCTGCGCTTCGCTAACCCGGCCGGCCTTCGGGTGCGGCCCCCAAGCGGCGACATGCTGACGCTTTACCACTACTGGGACTCCTTCTGCTCGTTCAAGGTACGCCTGTGCCTTGAGGAGAAGGGGCTGCGATGGCACGGCGAGAACATCAATCTGATGAGGTTCGAGAACCTCGCGCCAAGGTATTTGGCGGTGAACCCGAATGGCCTGGTGCCGACCCTCGTGCACGACAACCGCACCATCTTTGAATCCTCGATCATAAACGAATATCTGGATGGCGTTTTTCCTGCCCTGCGACTGCGGCCAGCGGACGAGTTCGATCTGGCGCGGATGCGCTATTGGGTCGCCATCGAGGAGGAGCAACTTTTCAAGGCGATACGGCCGGCATCGCTTAACCTGATCATGAAGACAATCTTCCAACGCATGACGCAGCAAGAGCTGGACGCGCACCTCGCACGCCACCCCAAGCAACACTTGGTGGGCAGGCTCAAAAAGATGTTCACCGAGCCGGTCGACCATGCGGCCATCGACCAGAGTCGCAAGACGCGGCGGAGTGTCTTCGAGAAGATGGACAGGGAGCTGGCGATGCAGCCTTGGCTGGCGGGAGCGACCTACTCGCTTGCCGATATTGCAGCGGCGCCGGTGATCGATCGAATCAGAGCGCTGCAATTCTCGGACCTGTGGCAGGATCTCGACGCTTTGCAGGACTGGATTGCTCGCCTGAGCAGCCGGCCAGCCTACGAGCGAGCCGCGCCAAAGGAGCACATGCTCGAAGTGTCGGCGGCGCCGAGTTGAAGCTTCGACAAAGGGAGATGCTCATGCGTTTTGACAAAGGACACCACGAATTCCACACCCTCGACATGAAGGACGGCTGGCATGCGGTGCCAGGCTATCCGCCCGGGATTTACGAGAAGATCCTGGCGGGATCCCTCGACGAGACCAACAAGCGCGGCAGCAGAACGCGGCTGTTGCGGATCGAGCCAGGCGCGTTCACCACCAAGCCATTCGTCCATGAATACTGGGAGGAGGTCTTTCTTCTCTCCGGCGATCTCATTGTTGGCAACGATGAGCAAGGCAAGGGCGGCGAAGCGTTTTACGGCTATACCTATGCGGTTCGCCCGCCCGGCGCCTATCACGGGCCGTTCGCGTCGAAGAACGGTTGTCTCGCACTGGAGCTGCATTTCTACGATCAGAGCGGATAGCAGCTCGAGGCGCGCGAGCCTTCGCACCTGTCAGGGAGGCTATGAGCCATCCGGCGCGGGCAGGCCCTGCAACACGCAAAGCGCAGCGCGCGTCCGGTATGACGAGCGCTGCAAATCTCAGACGCGCCGCGTGACGTTGTCCCGGAAAGCGAGAATGTGCTTGCGCATGATGGCTTCCGCAGCGTCGGGCTGCCGGCGCCGCAGCGCAGCCACCAGTGCACGGTGTTGCTCCAGCACCTTGCGATGCTGTTCCGGATTTTGCAGCGAGATGAACCAGAAGCGCAGCGAACGCTCATGCAGGTTGCGCAAAACATCCGCCAGCACCGTGTTTCTTGCTGCCCGCGCCAGAACGCCGTGGAATTCCCTATCGAGCAGCATCATCCGCTCGAGGTCGCGCTTTTCGACCTTTTGTGCGTGCGAATCGAGAATCACATCGAGTTGTTGTAGCTCTGATTCATCGGCCCGCTCGGCGGCAAGGCGCGCGCAATGGCACTCCGTCAACAGCCGGACCTCAATGATGTCGATGGCCTCATCGATGCTGATCGGTCGCACCACAATGCCCTTGCGCGGCATGACCGAGACGAGACCGTCCATCACCAGGCGATGAATGGCTTGGTGAACAGGGGTGCGGCCGACCTTCATTTCCTGCGAGATCGCGGCCTCGCTCAGGACCTCGCCGGGACGATAGCGGCAGGTGATGATGCGCACCTTGAGATCCTGGTAGGCCTGCTCCAGCAGCGATTTACGCGGCGGCGGGCGCATGCGCCCGCGCGCCGCGCCTGCCGCCGGCCGAACAAGTGGCATGACCTTGCTCATCAGGCTCGTAGATCCTTACGGCTGCTCCGCGCGCGTCTGCGCCGTCTCCAGAATCGCATCCACCATGCCGGCGTAGCCGGTGCAGCGGCAGATGTGCCCGCTCAGCATTTCCCGCACCTCGCGCTCGGACGGCTTTGCGTTGGCGCGCAGGAAAGCCTCGGACGACATCAGAATGCCGGGCGTGCAATAGCCGCACTGCAGAGCATGGTGTCGGCGGAAGGAGACCTGCAGGTCGTTCAACTTGCCGTCGGCGGAAACCAGGCTGCGCACGGTTTCGACGCGCTGCCCGGATGCCTGCAACGCGAACAGCAGACAGCTGCGCGCGGGCTCTCCGTCGAGAAGGATGGTGCAGGCGCCGCATATGCCATGCTCGCAGGCCACGTGCACCTCCGAACGGCCGAGCTGCTGGCGAAGGAAATCGCTCAGCAGCATGCGCGGCTCGGCAAAACCGCGCACCTCCTCGCCGTCGAGCGTGAAGGTGACGAGATGGCGTTTGCCTTCAGGCAGTTCGAGCATTTCCAGCTTCCCCGATGACGCGGCGCCCGAGGCGGCGAACCAGCTCGCGTCGATAGGCGGCGGTCGCGTGGGCATCGTCCGTTCCGCCGAGATCCCAGGCAAAATCATTGAGCGCATCGTCGAGCTCGCCATCGGCGAGAGCGGGCCAGTCGCGCACCGTCGGCCGGTCCGCGACGCCGCCAACGCCGAGGCGAATGGAATTTGCGGAAACCATCGCGGCGACCGCGCAGATGGCAAAGTCCCCCTGGCGCTGCGTCATCTCGGCGAAGGCGTAGCCGGTCGCAGCCGCACGCGCCGGAAAACGTGCGCAGACGACCACCTCCTCCGGCCGCCGCGCGGTCGACAACATGCCGGTCTGGAAGTCTCGCGCGGCGAGCACGCGCGTCCCGGAACGCGATTGCAGGACTACGCTGCCGCCGAGCGTGGCAAGACACAGCGGCAGCTCGGAGGATGGATCGGAATGCGCGATGCTGCCGCACACCGTTCCGCGGCTGCGGGTCTGATAGTGGCCGACGTGCGGCATGGCCGCGCTCAGCAAAGGCGCGCGGTTGGCGAGCTGCGCCCATCCCATCAACTGCGCCTGGGTGGTCGATGCACCAATTTCGATCTCGCCATTGCGCTCGCGGATATAGGCGAGCGGCGCGAGCCCGGAAATATCAATCAGGGCTTTCACGTCGATCAGGCGGAAGTTCATCATCGGGACGAGCGACTGGCCGCCCGCCAGAATCCGCGCGTCGTCGCGCCAGCGCTCCAAGGCCTGCACGGCCTCGCCGATGTCGTCCGGCCGAACGTAGGTGAACGACCTCGGCTTCATGCCTTGAACCCGAGCGCGTGCAGCAGGCGCTGCCACCAGGATGGTGAAGGCGCGCCGCTTGGTGCTCCCATCTCAGCCGTCAGCCGCTGAAAGAATTGAGCGATCACGATCCTGGTCGCGCCGTCAAGCATGCGTCCACCGACTGCCGCCGCTTTCCCGCTGATCTCGACGCGGTAGTCGTAATCGATGCGAGTGCCGCCGCCGTCGGGCGCGAGGCGCACATGTCCGCTGCCGTTCGAGGCGCCGAGCGCGCCGGCGAGCGAGCCCGACAGCGTCGCCTTGCGCGGCGGCTCGAGATCGGCCAAGGCGACCTGCGCGACGAAGCGACCCTTGATGATCCCAACACCGAGCGAGACATCCGCGCGATAGCTGTTTGCGCCCACCTGATCGAGGCTGTGACAGCCCGGAATGGTGCGCGCCAGCATTTTGGGATCGAGCAGCGCCTGCCACACGCGATCAGGCGTCGCTGCGACCGCGAGCGAGCCTTGCCCAGTGATTGCCTTGGCGCCGGGTCGTGCAGCCTCTACGCCTGCGGCGGCAATCGGCACCTGCGCAGTGCGCGGCGGCTTTTCGGTGACGCCCAGGAGCGCCTTGATGCGCGCCGGCGTGAGCGGAAGCTTCACGTCCTTGACCCCAAGCGCATCCGCGACCGCATTTGCGATGCACACCGGCGTGCTCATGCAGTTGCCTTCCGCAATCCCCTTGGCGCCAAGCGGAGTGAGCGGCGACGGGCTCTCCATGTGCAGAATCAGCGGACGCGGCACTTCACAAGCCGTCGGGCAGAGATAATCCGCGAACGTGCCGGATAGGAAGCTGCCGTCCGGGCTGTAGACGAACTCTTCGAGCAGCGCGCAGCCCACTCCCCAGGCGAAGGAGCCGAGCACCTGACCTTCGGCCAGCAGCGGGTTGAGCAGACGTCCGGCGTCGTGGGTCGTCACGTATTTGTCGATGCGCACCGCGCCCGTATCGCGGTCTATCTCCACGCCGCAGAAGTCAAAGACGAAGCCGTAGGTCAGCGACGTGTTGATCTGGTCGGCGTCATTTGGCGGCTCGAGCTCGGGCGCCGAATATGATGCGGTCTCTGAGATTCCCGGAGTCATGCCGGTCGGCAGCTCTCCGGGCGACCAGTGGGCAGTGCCGGCGATGCGCGAGAAGCGGATGTAGTTGTCGGGATTGCCCTGCGCAAACACTTTCCCACCTCCGAAGGTCACCTGATCGGAGGGCACGTTGAGCGTCTGGCTTGCGATCTGCGCGAGCTTGCCGCGGATCTTCATCGCCGCCATCTGCGCCGCCACCGCGGTCGAGGACGAGAAGCGGCTCGAGTAGTTGCCGGTCGCGATCGACCACGGGTCGCGCTGGGTGTCGCGCTCCATATTGCAACGCACGTCCGCCGGATTGACCCCAAGCTGCTCGGCGACGATCTGGCTGAGAACGGTGGCGTGACCCTGGCCTTGCGGCAGACTGTCCGCGGTGACGCTCACCGTCCCGAGGCAATCGACGTGCACAGTGGCATAGGCAACGTTGCCGCCCTTGGGCCCCTGCTTGCGACGCTCCTCGACCGGAACGATGGTGCTGAGATAACCCATGTTGGACTGCGCCGGCTCGACAATCGCGGCAAAACCGATGCCGTAGAGTCGACCCTCGGCGCGTGCGGCCTCGCGCCGCCGTCGCAGCTCCGCCAATCCGCCGTCTCGCTCGGCGAGCGCGATGGCGCGCTGAAAATCGCCGGAATCAATGAGCGCACCCGCTGGCGCGCGATAGGGAAACGAGCCGGCCGGCACGAGGTTCTTGCGGATCACGTCCAGCGGGTCGAGGCCGAGCTCCACCGCCACGCGCTGCATCAGCCGTTCAAGGCCGAAATAGATCTGCGGTCCGCCGAAGCCGCGCACCATGCCGGAGGGCGTCTTGTTGGTCATCACCAGCTTGTTGGTGATGCTCATGTCCTTGACGGCGTAGGCGCCAGTCATGATGCCATGCTGACGATAGAGAGGCCCCGGCATCGGCGGGCGAAGATAGGCGCCGTAATCATCGATCTGCTCGAAACGCAGCGCAGTGACGGTTCCGTCGTTCTTCGCCGCCGCCTCGCAGCGGATTACGCGGTTGGGCGCCGCAATCGCCGCGGTGAGGTGCTCGAAGCGGTCCTCCACCCATTTGACCGGCCGGCCCGTGCGCCGCGACGCGATGCACATCAGCACCACATAGGGAAAGATCGCCTGCTTGACGCCGAAGCCACCGCCCGAGTAGGCCGGCGTGCGGATGCGCAGCTGCGCGCCCTGACAGCGCAGCGCCTTCGACATCACGGGGTGCACCGTGAACGGGCCTTGGAAATTGCAGAGCACGTCGTAGACGCCCTCGCCCGGCTGGTAATCGGCGACGACCACGTAGCCCTCGAGAGGCGTCTGTGAATTGCGCGGATAGTCTATGGTAATGGCCACGACCCGATCCGCTTCCGCGAAGCGGCGATCCGGATCGCCATAACTGAAATCGCGATGGGACGGCACGTTCGAGCCGACTGCGGGATGCACCAGCGGCGCGCCCGGCTCGAGCGCTCCGAGCGGATCGATCGTCGCGGGCAGCTTGCGATAGTCCACCTGAATGTCGTCGAGCGCATCCTCGGCGATGTAGCGGTCCTCGGCGATGACAACTGCGACCGCTTCGCCCACGAACCGGACGCGGTCGATCGCGAGCGACCATTGATCCATCGGTTTGCGCAGAACGATAATGAACGGATCGGAGTCCTCTTTGATCTCGCGGCCGGTCAGCACCGCCACGACGCCAGGCAGCGCCTTCGCCTGGCTCGCGTCGATCGCGACAATCTCCGCGTGGGCGTGCGGCGAGCGCAGGATCGCAGCGTGCAATGTGCCCGCTCGGATCGGCAGATCGTCGGTGTAATACCCGCGCCCGGCGAGAAGCGCCGCGTCCTCGACCCGTTCAACCGGACGGCCGAGCCAACGCGCTTCGGAGGTGGTCGCTGACAATGGCGCGATCATCGGGCTTGCAAGCCGTAAAAGTACTGTGATATTTCTTATACGCTTCACAGTTGGAGGCTGTCAACGGTCAAACCCCGCAAGCGGTGCACGGCACGATTGCGCGGGGGGCCGCAGGCTGATGGGGAAGTGCGCATGATCCGCGCCAGCGACAACAACCATATGGTCGTAGTCGACGAGAGCGTCACGCCGAACGCGCTTCGCTTCTCCCCGGTATTCAACGTCGCCGCTCCCTTCATCGATCGGCACATCGTGGAAGGACGCGGCAACCGCGTTGCGCTGCGCCACGCGGGCGGGAGCGTGAGCTATGCCGAGCTGGCGGACAACGTCGGGCGTGCCGGCAATGCGCTGCTGGAGCTGGGCCTCGCTCCTGGCGAGCGCCTGGTGATGGCGGCGCTCGACGAGCCGATGTTCTTCTACGTGTTCTGGGGCGCCGTGAAGGCCGGCATCATCCCGATCGCGGCGAGCACGTTTCTCAAGACCGCGGATTACCGTTTTCTCGTTCAGGATGCCGAGTGCGCCGCCTTCGTCTATTCGTCGTCGCTCGCCGCCGAGGCCGCCGGTGTGAAAGGGGCCTCGGCGCAGCTGCGATTCGTGCTGCCGCTGGACGGGCCCGGCTCATTTGCGCAACGCATGACCGCTGCTTCGCCGCGCCTGCAACCGGCGCCGGCGACCGCGACCTCGGATTGCTTCTGGCTCTACTCGTCGGGCTCGACCGGCAATCCCAAAGGTGTAGTGCACGTGCACCGCGACATGGTCGTCACCAGTGAGCGCTATGGCCGCAAGATCGCCGGCATCACGTGCGACGATATCGTGTTCTGTGCCAGCAAGCTGTTCTTCTCGTTCGGTTTCGGCGGCGGCATGACGTTTCCGATGTGGGTCGGCGCTTCGATGGTCGTGCAGCCCGCGCGCACTACCGCCGAGCTCGCGCTCGACCATCTGGAGCAATCGCGGGCCACCGTGTTCTTTGGAGTGCCCACCCTTTACGCCCAGATGATCCATGCGCTGGAAAAAAAACCGCGACGCCTGCCTGCGCTGCGACGCTGTCTCTCCGCCGGCGAGGCGCTGCCGCCGCCGGTCTTTGATCGATGGCACGAGCTCACCGGCGTGCCCATCCTCGACGGCATCGGCTCGACTGAAGTGCTGCACATCTTCATCTCCAACCGGATCGGCGACATCCGGCCGGGCACGTCCGGCAAGCCGGTTGCGGGCTACGAGGTCAAGATCGTGGACGAGAAGGGCGCCGCGGTGCCGCAAGGTGAAATCGGCACGCTCTGGGTCAAGGGCGAATCGAATGCGCGCTGCTATTGGAACAACCCGGAAAAAACCCGCGCCACCATGGACGGCGCATGGCTCAACACCGGCGACATGTACTACGTCGACGCCGACGGCTATTACGTCAATGCCGGACGCGGCGACGATATGCTCAAGGTCGGAGCGATGTGGTGTTCGCCGATCGAGATCGAGGCAAAGCTGCTTATGCATCCCAAGGTGCGCGAGGCCGCCGTGGTCGGGCGCACGGACGAGAACGGCTTGGTCCGGCCCGCCGCCTATCTGGTTCTCGCTGATCCGGCGGACGAAAACGATGGCACCGTTGCCGAGCTGCAGGGATTGTGCAGGGGTGAGCTCGCCGGCCACAAATGTCCGCGCTGGTTTCACTTCGTGCGCGAAATCCCCAAGACGGTGACTGGAAAAATCCAGCGCTTCAAGCTGCGGCAGTCCTCACCGGAACTGGTCGAGCATCGCAGATGAGCGCATTAGACAACACAACAGGAATGCCCGCCATGAGCTTCGAGGCGCCGATCTCCCGCTGGCAAGAGCGCGTGCTGCCGGAATGGCTCGACTACAACGGACATATGAATGTTGCCTATTTCGTGTTGATTTTCGATCACGGCACGGATGCGTTCTATCCGCTCATCGGGCTCGGCCTGCCTTATCGCAAGCGCACCGGCAAGTCGACCTTCGCGGTGGAAACCCACATCACCTATCAGCTCGAGCTGAGCATCGACGAGGAGGTAAGGGTCACGACCCAGCTGCTCGGCTTCGACGAGAAGCGCATCCATTACTTCCATCGCATGTGGCACGCCGCCAAGAACGTCCAGATGGCGACGCTCGAGCAGCTCGCGCTCCACGTCGATCTCACCACGCGCAAGGTCGAGCCGATGCCGCAAGACTCTCAGCGCCTGCTAGGCGAGGTGTGGCAGACACACAAGGACCTCCCAAAGCCGAAGGAGATGGGCAGCGTCATGGGGCTGGCGCCCAAACGTAAATGAGCGGGGACCGCAAGGCCCTCGCCCTGCCTCTGGGCGGTTATTACAGCCGATCACAAGAGCGAAGGCCGAGAGCATCGTTGCTGCACTCCTGCAGCGCGTGGAAGAGATTAATGAGCAGCCGGAATTGCTGGAACGCGTCTGCGAGGTGCTTGTGTTTGGCGGCTATCTCGAAGCGCGGGAACACTTCCGCGAGCTCGCCCACGCCCTGCGCGTCGGGCTCTGAACTTCCACATCGATGAAGGCGAGGCTGGCCGAAAGCCGCGGTTGCGCCGGGGTGCACGCCTTGCTAGCCGTCATCCCTTAACCAGTCATCCGGCCGGCAACCACGCTGCGCCTAGGTTGCAAACATGAGAGCTGGTTAGCTCCGCTTCGACGCCTCGCGCTTCATCCGCTGATGTAACGGCACGCTCGAGAGGGTCTCCATGCAAAATCATTCGTTTCCGACACGCTGCGCCTATGCAGCCATGATCTCCACCGCGCTGGTGGGGTCAGGCATCGCCGCCGGAGCCCAAGAGCTGCCGTCGTATATGGCGCCTATCGCCGGTCGAACGGCTTCCAGCCCAGCCGACACAGCGACAAAAAACGTGCTCGCTCTCAACAGCATGATGTTCGAACTCTATGACGACGCTGCCAAAGTATTCAAAGCTGATATTCTGAAGAACCATTCCGTGATCCTGGGCCTGTTCTCGGGTGCGGGAGGCCGATTCATTCTGTATCGGCCGGGAATGGCCCCGCTCGAGGCACCCTCGGTGCCGATCGTATATCAACTGCTGAAATCGGTCGGCCACAGCACGATGGCGCTCACCGAAATCGTAACTCCTTACCTCGACAACGCGGCGGATCAATCGTGGCGCAGCTCGATGGCCGCCTATCGCGCGCGCATGAAATCCGCGCTCGACGGCCTCGATGCCACTGCCTTGCCGGCCGATTGGCGGAACAACAGTCGCGCTATTCTCGAGAACAATATCGCATTCATGGATGACTGTCTGGCCAAAGGCACGATCTCTTTCGCCGCTCTGCAGGAATTTTCGAAGAAGCAAGGACCTTTGCTCAAGCACAACATCGCCTGGGCGGCGCAAACTCAAGTCGGTCACTGGATGAATGTGATCGGCGAATGGAAGGCGATGCTGGGCCGCGATTGGGACAGGACCTACGCCGCCAGCAATACCATCTACGTGGCGCGACAGAACAACATCCTTTTCGGCGTGCTCGCGCAGTATTTCGGGCCGGAGGCCATCAACGACCGGCTGATGCTGATCGAGACGATCTCGTTCACGACGACGCCGGATGACATGCTCACATCGCTCACGCGCATCATCGCCGATCGCTCCGTCGGGGCGCTGTTCTTCGGCAACTATTATCTGATGGATTACGAATTGATGGGCGGCGATGCCCGCGCAGCGATCATTGCGGAAGCAGAGAAGCGCGGCATGAAGCCGTTCCTTCCGCCGGCGGTGCCGTTCGGCTCGAAGCAGTGGCCGACTCTCATCACGCCGGGGCCAGGGCCTGCTTCACTTGCGGAGCTTCCTTGAATTACCGGAGCTCAAAGAGCTGTTCGGTGGCGCGCCAAGGGTAGAGCTTAGCTGCGCCCAAAAACCGGGAGCG
>Ga0306920_100014107_pt1 | contig 10903 bp, 6 predicted proteins | sample flu12Cox44000170_FD_204666 | JGI IMG/M metagenome (GOLD analysis project Ga0306920, IMG submission 204666) | Lab enrichment of tropical soil microbial communities from Luquillo Experimental Forest, Puerto Rico - flux4day.12C.oxic.44.000.170 (v2)... | ecosystem: Environmental > Terrestrial >...
TGATCCGCGAGATGCTCACAGGCTTCCGCAATGAACTGCATTTGGCTTGGCTATGGGGTCTGCCATAGCTTGAGCTACAGTACCCATGCGGGTGACGGTCCCTTCTCTAATCCGATCCCGTCCGTCGAGCGGCAAACGGCAGCCAGGTGCGCTCGTCGAGCTCGCCGACGATGCTCCGACAGCCCCTGCCAAATCTCCATGGCGCCCGCCGAGCCGGGTGCCCCACAGCCCCGCGCCTTCCTTCCCTGGCGGCTTTCGAACGCTGGCCCTTGTGCGCGCGGCAACATTCGTGCAGGCCGGCATCCCAAACCCGTCACACAAGGAGACGTCAGCATCCCAAGGCGAATGTTGCGGTTTGTAAGAGGATCCCTGTGTGTTTCCCTGTTCCGCGCGCTGAGGAGGCAAGTCCCCATGTCCGTTACGCCAGAACGACCTAGCCGAAGCATTGGCAAGCTGGTCATCTCTACGCTGAAATCGCTCGTTGTGGGGAGTATCGCCCTTGGCGTGTTGTTGTTTCTACCGGCTGGCACGCTTAACTATTGGCAAGCCTGGGTGCTGATTGCCGTTTTTGTGCCAGGCTCGATTGCCACCGGCATTTATCTCCGCCTCTATGACCCGGAACTGCTCGAACGGCGCAAGCAAGTGGGGCCGACGGCCGAGACCAGACCAGCCCAGAAGTTAGCTATCTCCGTCTTGATCCTTGCTTTTTTTAGCATGTGCGTCCTGTCGGCTCTGGATCACCGGTTCGGATGGTCCACAGTACCGGCGCCGCTATCGTTAGTGGGAAGCGCATTGACCGCTATCGCGCTTTACATCACTTTCCTCGTCGTCAAGGAGAACAGCTTCAGCGCCGCGAACATCAAGGTGTTTAAGGACCAGAAAGTCATCTCCACTGGCCCATATGCCCTCGTGCGGCATCCGATGTATTCGGGGATACTTCTCCTCGCTTTGGCATCGCCGTTAGCGCTCGGTTCGTGGTGGGGATTCCTGCCAGTCCTCCTCGTCATCCCAATGTTGATTTGGAGGATGTTTGATGAAGAGAAGCTCTTGAACGCCGAGCTGCCAGGCTACTCGGACTACTCGAAGCGAGTGAGGTACCGCCTTCTGCCGCGTGGTTGGTAGTGCCAACCGGCTGAGCTGCGCGTTCCCGCGAACACGGAAAAAGAATGTCCGCCTCCATCTTAAGGGCAACGCCGCATCAGGGCTGAAGGCAGAGCCCGGAGCCCGGCGCATTATTCAAACCATGATCATGCTGGTGGCGGACCACCGCTCGCAACGCGCCAACGGCGCATCCAATATTCTCCCGAGGTGCAGGACATGTAATTCTCAAAGGCTCCATCCAAGTTATACTTGGATCAAGGCGTACAGCCAATGAGCCCAGTTACTGCCTGATCCACTGCAGAGACCACATTGCTTGAGGATCGTGCGATGAGCGACATGCCCGACTTGCATAGCAACAAAGAACCCTTCGAGGTGTTGTTTTCCCCGTGGCGGGAGGATCTCGCGAAGAGGATCATCAAGCGGCTGCACGAAAAAGGAGCTCAGGTTTCCTACGGCAAGATGAAATATATCACGTTCTCCAGTGGGGAAATCCTGCCAGACGTCCCGCAATCCGTGCGTGGCAAGCATGTCTACTTCCTGCATGACCTGCTTGCGGAAGATCCGAACATCGCGCTCATGAGGTATCTCCTCTCGGCCGATGCGCTCACCCGTTCGGATGTGGCCTCGATCATCTGTGTCTTCCCGAACATTCCGTATCTGCGCCAGGATCGCCGCGAACCAGATGAGCGCGCGTCGATATCCGCGGCCGTCGTGCTGCGACTAATCGAGGAGAGCTCTCCGCGGATACGCACGATCATTACCTATCACATGCACGCCGCGCAGGAGACAGGATTCATACGGCTTCCGATCGCCAACATCCCAGGCTATGTCGATCATATTCGGCATCTCAGGGAGGAACGGGGCGAGGCTCTTGCGGATGCGGTGATCGCGGCACCAGATCTGGGCGCATCGAAGTACGCCCGTCGGATTCGTAAAACAGTCGGTTCGCGCTACCAAATCGCGATCGTGGATAAGCAGCGCGACAAGGGAGCAACGCGTCCACTAGATGTCATTGGCGAACCCGTGAAGGGCCGCCGCGTTATCATGTTCGACGATATCATCGACACGGGCGGCTCAATGATCGGCGCTGCGCGGCGCCTTCAAGACGAAGGTGCGCTCGATGTCGAGCTCCGGTGCACGCACGGACTTTTCAATGGCGACGCGATTGAGAAGTTCCGCAGCGCGGGTCTTCGCGTCGTCATGCTTGAGACCGTGTCGCGCCCGCAGAGCTTCTACGAGAGCGAGCGATCGTGGCTCACGATCCTCCCCATTGACGAAATGCTCAGCAATGCGATGCACCAAACGATGCAGGTGGGTGGCTCGGTAAGCCAGCTCGTCCGCTAGACACACCATTTGCGGTGTTCCGCTTATGTGGCAATGCGCCGATGCCACCGTTTCGCTTTGACCAGCTTGGCGAAATGGCTCAAACGCGAGCATGAGCTGTCCCTACCGCCACCACGGAGCAAGAAGCGTGAGCTGAAAAATCACTCGATCACCTCGTCGGCACGTACAAGGATTGTGGGCGGAATTTGTACATATCGGGAATGCCCGCCCCATACGACATCAGGCCTCCGGCATCGCAGCAACTGCCTCCCTCCACGGGTAAACTGCCGGCAGTCGAACTGTAGTGACAAGGCCCACTATGCGCCTGTACTCAAGATATAGCATCGGGCTTGGGAACACGAGAAGGGCATCAGGACGATCTCTGCTCATCGCGGAGAATGCCCCGTCGAAATCGTTGGCGCCAGGGCCTACTCACGCTCAAAGGCAATAAGCTTGGCGTACGCATTGCGCCCTCAGAGCGGGGGGCGCCGAGATCCCCTGGTAATCCCCTGGTAATCCTTGTCAGTACGCATCCATCAACAGGCAAGCCATCAGCTTGGCTTTGAGCTGTCGAAAACCATGCGCGCTAATCGGCTAGTGATTCCCCCTTGGTTTCCCTCGCGCACAAGGTGGCGGTGAACGTAATCAGGGCCAACAGGATCATCATCATCGACACGCCGGCTGTGCCGCCCATGGCGCCGGCGAGCGCCGTGGCAATGATTGGTGAAAACCCGCCCCCCAGCGCCGCGGAAATCTGGAAGCCAGTCGAGGCGCCGCTGTAGCGCACGCGCGTGGGGAAAAGCTCGGGAAAATAGGCGGACTGCAACCCGAACATTGTCCCGTGGCCGAGGCTCAAAGCGAGGACCACAGTGATAATAATGGTTTGCGGGTCCTTCGTAGCAAGGAGCCAGAAGAGCGGGAAGGCGAAACCGGCAGTGAAAAATGTACCGAGGATATAGAAGATGCGCCGACCGACGTAGTCAGAGAGCCAGCCGAACAAGGGAATCGTAATGACTTCGACCAAGGCCGCGATGAAAATCGCATTCAGCAGCAAGGTCCGCGGTAGACCGAGCTGACCAGTCGCATACACCACGACGAAGATGGTGAGGATATAGACCCAGGATACCTCAGATATTTTTAACCCAACGGCGACAAGAAAGCTGCGCGGGTTCTTCACGATCGCCTCAACGAAGGGATATTTCGCGATCGCTCCGCGGCGTTTGATCTCCTCAAACACAGGCGTCTCGGGCACGCGCGCCCGCACGAACCAGCCGATGCCGAGCAGCAGGATGCTGAGCAGGAAGGGGATGCGCCATCCCCATGACCTGAAGTCGACGTCCGGCATTCTCGTTACCAGTGCAAACACGCCCGACGACGTCACCAGCCCCAGCGGAAATCCGATCTGTACCAGGCTACCGAACAGGCCGCGCCGGCCCGCTGGCGCGTGCTCGGTGACCATCAGCGACGCGCCCCCCCACTCGCCGCCAAGACCGATTCCCTGGATGAACCGCAGGGTGACCAGAAGGATTGGCGCCCAGACGCCGATCTGCTGGTAGGTCGGCAGGCACCCAACCGCGAACGTGCCGAGCGCCATGATCGCCATCGTAATCATCAGCATGACCTTGCGGCCGATTCGATCACCGAAGTGACCAAAGATCGCGCCGCCGATCGGACGGGCGAAGAACCCAACCGAGTAGGTCGCAAGCGACGCCAGGGTGCCAGCCAGGGGATCGATGGTGGGAAAGAACAGGATATTGAAGACGAGCGCTGCCGCCGTGCCGTAGATGAGGAAATCGTACCATTCGATGATTGTGCCGACCGATCCAGCAAATACCACCGACACCATGCTACGGTCCACCGCAGCGTGCCGGCGAATTAGCAATTCAGCGCTCATGTTGGTCCCCAGGGAATTGTCGCTAACCGCCATTAAATCATTGAGGATCGCGCGGGTCGAGGCGTTCGCCAAAAATGCCGCCGTGGGAGTTTGATGCTTCGCTCTTCCACCTGCTGGATGCAATCAGCCGCGGGCAAGTTGCAGGCGATGTAATCGACCTGGGCCGCGAAAAAGCCCCCGCGTTGGAGAGCGCGGGGGTTGCCGGGCCGAAATCGCCGCGCAAGCAATCAGGGAGAGCACCCTTGCGCGACGGGTGAACGATATTTGTGCCGGTGACTTTATTGTCACACGCGCCAGTAGTTGTTTTGGTGCTGAACTGCCTTCAACCGCAACACCATAGGACGCTCGGCCACAGCGCGCCCGCTACGCTCATCGCTCGCCGGCTCGTCCCATAGCCGGTGAGCCCACCTGCGACCGTGAATTCGCGCCATGCGTCGGTTTGGGCGCTCTGGATGGGTTAAGTTGGTTATGGTTACTCGCCAACCTCGGCCTTCAGACAAGCGGCTAGGAGAGAACGACGTGGAGCATGCGTGGACATGCAGTTGCTGCGGCCGGAGCTTCAACTCTCTACCAATGGACTACGCGTTCTCCGCGCCGGACAATTGGTTCGCTCTATCGGAAGTGGAACGAGCTACCACCCGCTCCAAGCTCGATGCAAACCTGTGTGATCGACCGTAATGAGTATTATGTTCGAGGATGCTTAGAAATGCCGGTATCCGACAGTCCTGTGCTCTTTGTGTGGGGTGTCTGGATCTCTGTATCGGAAGAGAGTTTTCGATACGTTCTTGAGCACTGAACCTCCGCCTTTTGGATGGCTCTGCAACAGGATACGCGGTTACCCAAAACCGCGCGAAATCACCCCCCTGTGGGGAGCTCCTTCTGCTCGGCTGGGCAGTGACGGTGCGCCCACCCACGTCGTTTGGGAGCAGCTGTCGGCGTGATAGAACTGCAAACAACGGATACTTGGTCTGAGCGCGGGCTCCGCTCAAAGCCCGAGCTCAGCAATTCGGCAGGCATTTCCCTCTGCCGTGCTTGCCGCGTACGATGGTGCGGTCAGAGTGGGAGGCACGAATGAGCCTATTGTCACGGAACGTGCGCAGGCTCTGGACTGGCGGTCTTGTAGTACTCAGCATGTGCGAGCCAGCTTCCGCGCAGTTGCCGGCCGATGGCTCACACACTCGCGACGCGCAGGCAATCGAACGAGAAGAGGCTCGCGCCAGCACGAAGGAGTGTTTACGCGCTACTCCGCTTCCCACTGACATTACGATCACACCGCCGGCGGCGGACGTGCCTGCGGATGTTGCGAGATTCTCGGGCGCGTGGGGCGGCGTCTGGACAGGTCCGACCGGTGCAGGTGGTCCGTGCACCACTCTCGTCGTCGAAGAGGTCTTCGCCAACGGTTATGCGCGCGTCGTCTATAGCATTGGCGTCTTCGATCCCTCGGTGCGCCTTCCACGGTACTGGCGCGCGTCGGGGCGTATTGTCAACGGCGTCCTGAACTTCGGGCTTCCCGCCCCCTCGCAAGCGGAATACACGTTTCGCTCGGCCGGCACCGACCTCGCGGGCACCTACAAGGAAGGTACAGTCGAAAGTGTTGTCACAGCCGCGCCGATTGGCGACGTGCGGCAGGTCGGTTGTCCACTAGTGCCCGCCGTTGTGGCGCCGTCGGGGACAATGCGCGATCGCATCCTGGCCTCTGAGCTGCTCGCACCCACGTGGACCGGCGCTGGCCCCGTGCACAACGACTATTTCGTGCCGATCGGGAGCTCGGCATCGGCGCGGCACGCATTCATCGGGACGCTGACTATTCCTGCGTTGAAGCTCTCAACCGCGCAGAACGGTTGTGCCGGTCTTGCGAGCCCATGGCCTGCCTTCACCATCGCGTTCTTCACGCACGGCGACCATCTCGTGCCGGTCATCCGCACGATTATTTGGTCGTCTGACCGCCGCCTCGGCATCATCCTGTCTCCGGGTCGCATCTGGTCTGAGTCCGGGGATCAGGGCCTGTCGCGAGCGTCCTTTCCATTCGCAATCGTGAACCCAATCGACAACGGCACTCTAAACGGACTTGCAACATTCGTGTTCGACGACGAACGTGTCTCGAATCTGAGGGCGCAGATCACTCAGGAGACAAGGGCGTGGGCGCGTCATGATTACTGGGGCCAGGTGCCCATGACATATGCGCGTAGGACAATCCCCGACGAGGCACGACTGCGCGCACAATTCGAGAGCGAGCAGCGGTTCGAGACGCCCATCAAGCCGTGGACCGCTTTGCCCGTCGCGGCGCCAAGCCCCGTTCTCGACGCGTTCGACGGCAGCACTGTCCCGGACGACGTTAGCGTCAGCGGATTTGTCATCGACGGCGCCATATACGCGAAGGACTGCCACACGCGCACGGGCCCCTACCCCTACTGCCGGCACATGCGGCACGGGGTCTTTTCGGTGACGAAGTCGCTGGGTGCTGCGGTTGCACTCCTGCGCCTCGCCACCAAATACGGAGATGGCGTCTTCGAGGAAAAGATCGCCGACTACGTCCGCGTAACGGCCACGCACGACGGTTGGAAGGATGTGACGTTTGCTGATGCGCTCAGCATGGCCGTGCCGATAGGCGACATTGGGCCGCGCCGCGACTGGCCGGATCCGGCGCCCGACGAGAACCAACCGAAGATGCTCGCTTGGTTGATCAAGGCGCGCACAGCGCAGGAGAAGCTCGATCATGGATTCAACTACGGGAGGTACTCGTGGGAGCGCGGCGAGGTTGTTCGCTACAACACCATCGTCACCTTCACACTTGCAGCCGCCATGGACGCCTACCTCAAGCGCAAGGAAGGACCGAACGCACATCTTTGGGACATGGTCGCCGACGAGGTTTACCGGCCGATCGGCATCCTCCACGCGCCGATGATGCACACGGTCGAGTCCGATGGCAATCGCGGCATTCCGATTCTCGGCTATGGACTCACGCCGACGATCGACGACCTCGCCAAGCTCGTGAACCTTTTGCAAGCGCGCGGCCAACACCACGGCACCCAGATCCTGAGTGCGGCGAAAATCGATGAAGCATTGCGTCGCACGGCCACTGGCCTGTCGACGCGGGTGCCGAGCAGGTTCGGTGACCAGCGGTATCACCTGTCGTTCTGGTCGCTGCCGTATCGCACAGCGCTCGGCTGCAGCTTCGACGTCCCGTACATGTGGGGTTATGGAGGAAACTTTGTGGTCCTGCTTCCGAACTTCGTGTCGGCGTTCCGGTTCGCCGACGGGAGTATCCACGACCCCGAGACGATGATTCTCGCCGGCGAGGCGATCCGCCCGTTCTGCACGGCGGCGCCGTCAGACGAGCTGCCAAAGGCGGTGCAGAACCCGCCGCTAACCGGCGCAGAACTTACGGCCGAACTGCCCGGCAACACGTTCGGCAGCGGCGTCGTTCGCGTGTTCATCGCGCCGGACGGCCGCCAGTACCTCGCCGTCGGCACGCGGGTGGACGTCGGGCGCTGGCGCATAACGCCTGCAGGACTCTACTGTCGCACGTGGTATGTGACCGACGGCGGGCGTGAGCGCTGCTATCACGTGTACCGCGACGGAGAGAACTTCGACTTCCACGTCAACGATCGCTGGACTGTCCTGCGCTGGACGCGCACGCCCGGCCGCCCCACCGATCTTTGACAGGCTGTTTGGCCACCAACTCTTCCCGCAGCGATTGCCAAGCGCCAACCTGGCTCCGTTCGCCGCATTCTCCTCGACAGTTCGGCCACCGTGATCATCTTCCCAGGGATGCGTGAGCCACGACAGTTCACCCTCCGATAGCAGCCCATCTTGTTGCGATGCCATGACTTTCCGCCTGGTGCCGAGCTCCTGCGCGCCTGGTGGTTGCAATGTCGCTCGTGCCAATGGCACCGGCATCGATGACACAATTGCAACCACCGTCACGCCGGCCGATTCGCGGTAGGGAGATGACCGCCCACCTCTCCGACGAGCCGCCGACGACGTGCTTGCAGCGTCAACAACATCGCCAGTTGGTCATACAACATGCGCTTCCGCGATGTTGACGCATCAGCTTTGTGGTGTCGGCGAAAGCAGCCTCTGCCAGTCGTCAAGTGTTGCAGGGTTCGCGTCGAACGCCGGGGTCCCGGTAGGAATCGTGATCCAGGGCTGTTTGCTACGCACCCAGATATGAAAATGTGGAGTCATGTCCTTGCTTATGTCCAGCGTACCGGCGCGAAGATTGATCAATCCCGGCCGGCGATCGTTCGTCGTATAGACCCGAGAGAAGCATGTGGGACACGCAAAGATTTGTGCCACAGCGCCGCTCGGCTGCACATGTTGTCCCTGTGCCAAATCTCCTGTGAATTCGACGTCTTCTAGCCGAGCCGTCAGCTGCACTCCGAAGGCGCCACCCGTCCGGCGTTGGCAGTCCGTGCAGTGGCACGCATAGGGGTTGAAGCGCACACGCTGTGTGAGAACATAGCGGACCGCTCCGCAGAGGCATCCGCCACTGAGCTTAGGGACCGTCGATGGTAGTCTCCACGCGCCGAGGAATGAGAACCTGAAAGCGCTGGATCGCATCCATCGCCACCAGCACCGCGACAAGCAACGACGTCCCACCGAGATAGAACGGTGCGGCCGCAAACGTGGTGAGTAGTTCGGGCACCAGACAAATGAGTGTCAGATAGAGCGCGCCGAGGAACGCAATGCGCGTTAGCACGCCGTCGAGGTAGGCGGCCATCGGTACACCCTCGGGAATACCCTGAACCGAGCCACCGGCCCCGCCCACCTCCGCGACCCATCGGCGCGTGTCGAAGGCTGCGGCGGCGAAGAACAGGAAGAAGAAGACGATCAGCCCGGCATAGAGAACAAGATTGAGCGGCTGGCCGCGTTCTAGTGCGGAAACTAGCTTTGCCACCCACGGCAAGCCTTCGGGTGCTAGAGCTGCAAGAGTGAGGAGAACCGTGAGCAGAGTGGAGGCGAGCACGGGCGCCAATATTCCCGAGTTATCGAGCCGGAGACGGAGGAGAGAAGCTTGCGGAACACCGTCGCTGCGATCGGCGGCAGACGCGCGCACCGCAATTCGCCGCTCCGCTCGCTCGAATAGCACGATGAGCGCAGTGAGAGCGACAAACAGGGCTGCGTACGCGGGTGCGACCCACCCTGCCAGCTCAGCCGTGCTGGCCAGCCAGGCAAGGCCCGCGACGTTCGCGGGCAGCTCTGCAATGAAGCTCGCTGCGAACAAGAGCCAAATACCGTCGCAGATCCCACGCGCCGAAATCTGCTCACCGAGCCATATCAGCAGTATCGTACCGGCAAGGAGCGAAACCACGGTGCTCAAGCGAAAAACGAACCCGGGGTCTAGCACCATTTTCGCATCCTCCAGAGCGATGGCTATGGCGTAGGCCTGCATCGCCGCCAAAATCAGCGCCCCGACGCGGATGTATTGGTTGAATTGCCGTCGGCTCGGCGCGCCCGCGCTGAGGCGCAACACTCTTAGCCGCTCGGAGAAACCTGACGCCAGGTAAAGCAAGACGCAGGCTATCACGTAAGGCGTAACGCCAAAACCGAAGATGGAGACGCGGCGCATCGCCTCGTTCGCTCCAAGCCAGTTCGCCGAACTTGGCCGTACTGTTAGTAGCTCGGTCAGCGCCTGCGGGTTGATCCCGGGGAGCGGCAGGAAATTGCCGAGGCGGTAGATGACGAGGACTCCCAGCGTGAACAAAATGCGCCTGGTCACCTCATCGGACATCGTGGGGAGAGCGGCAGGTTGGGCCGAAGGTTGTGTCGTCATGTCCTGGTCTCGCCCTGCTAGGCGCGCTTTGTCGACGCATGAGGGCGCGGCCGTTTTGGACGTTCAACAAGCCTAACGTAGAACGGTCCATTGAGAAACAAGGGACCTGGCTTGCGCGGCGCGGCCGGGACTACCTCGCGGCGCTGAAGCGTGGTGAGGTCGACATCGCCTACGGCCGGCAGGGCGACATCGCCTACAGCAACCTTGCTACCGCCTACCACTCAGCTGCGGACCTGCTCCGAGGGCTCTTACGGATTCACGCTAAAGCACTGCGTCACTCAACGGGGACGTATGCGTGCATTGGTCATGATGCCGCGTCGCTGACCAGCTGGCGCCGGACAGTGCACTCTTGCGCGAGAAAGTCGAGCAGAGCTCGAACGGAAGGGAGCAGGCCTCGCCGCGACGGAAACACCGCATGGACGATGCCACTGCGCGGCTGCCATTGCGGCAGGACTTGGACAAGACGCCCAGCGCGGATGTCTTCCCAGATCATGACAGTCGGTAGCTGCACCACGCCGACGCCGGCCAACGCCGCCTCGCGCAGCACCGCCATGTCGTCGGTGATGAGGCGGGGACGGTGCGGGATCAAGGCCGTTTGGCCATCTTTATGATCGAGCTGCCATTGATGATCGCGATGCGCGGGGCCGGGATCGAGGCTGGGAAGCCCGCTTAGATCGCTGGGCGATGAGAGAGGCGTTCGGATCAGCGCCGGACTAGCGACGAGGCACTGGATGCTCTCGTCGAGCCGCCGCATTACGAGGTCGGTGGGTTCGAGCGGTGGAAAGCGCACGCGGATCGCCACATCGAAG
>Ga0306920_100014109_pt1 | contig 10902 bp, 11 predicted proteins | sample flu12Cox44000170_FD_204666 | JGI IMG/M metagenome (GOLD analysis project Ga0306920, IMG submission 204666) | Lab enrichment of tropical soil microbial communities from Luquillo Experimental Forest, Puerto Rico - flux4day.12C.oxic.44.000.170 (v2)... | ecosystem: Environmental > Terrestrial >...
TTCCCGCGGCACGTCGCATCCGGTCCCATAGGACCATCCTCGCGCTGCGGAACAGGTCCCGGCGTTTGTCGCAAGCACTGACCGCTACTCACGCCGCCGCAGCAACTCAGGCCAGTTAGGATCGTGCCGTGCCCGGGGCCTGTTCCCGCGCCTGGGGCGTCATCCGGAGCGATCCAGGAAGCACAGGTGGCCAGATGATCCACGTCTCGGGAGCATTCGTCTACCAGCCGTCCTCTTCCCCGAGGCCGGGTATCTCCTACCCCGCGACCTTCCTGATCAAGCTGATCATCAACAGCGATGACGGTACGCCGGTGTTCAACTCAAATGATGAGCTCCTCGATCGGCTGCGCGCATTCGTCGTGCTGGGCTATCCGCAGGTCACCCTCTACAACTGGCCCCTCACGCTGACGAACCTGTTTCCGGTATTCAATGCTCCCCTCGAGGCGCAGGACTACTTTCAGTTGTCCGGGGTGTACAACTTCGGCGAGGCCCCCGAGCTCCCGCCACCGGACTGGATTCCGGCGGCCATCTGGGTGGACCTGGACGGCATCTGGGGAGCGATCATCCAGGCGGCCGCTCCTGCCGTACCCAACTCGCGCATCGCCACCCCCGTCGAATCCTCGCCGCCAGTCGCGCAATAGCGGGCCCGCCCGCACCGCCATGCCCGGACGGGCCCGCGGCGGCGCCATGGCTACCCCTGGTGCCGGCGGCCGGCACCTCCTCAACCGCTACCGCGTCAGGGAAATCAGAGTGGCCCAGGTGTCTGGCACCGTCGGACTGAGTCGACCAGGGGGCCATCGACCTGCACCACGGAGTCCACGGTGAATCCGCACTGATTGATAGGATTGGTGAGCGGGCCATTGATCTGGGTGTGGAACACCTGGGTCGGCGTGGCGGCTCCTGCTGGCGCTGCGGCTAGCCACCCTGCGACAAGCGTCGTCAGTCCCGTCAGCGCAACGACTTGCACTACTCGTTTCATCGATTCATCTCTTCGCTTGGCCGGGCCGACGTGCCGGCCTGGCTCAGATGGCAGGTGTAACCGGGCAGGGAACGGTTGTTCCCTGCCCGGTAAACGGGCGGTGATCCCGGCGGTCAGGTGGGCCTGGTGATCAGGGGCTCGCGGATCGGGCGCGCGGCAGCAGGCCGTCCCGGTGGTGGCTTAGCTCAGCTTCCGCCACGGGCCGGTGCTGTCGGTCCCCTGTCCGGACAGCAGGTGCATGGTGAGCAGGCCGTGGAACAGCTCGAAGGTAGCGGTGGAGGGCCCGCTGCCCTGCGGTTGGCTGGTCTCGGGTACGAAGGTCACCTGATTGCCGGTGATGGAGACGGTCCCGACCTCGCCCGGGTCGCCTGGCAGCCATGCCTTGAAGAAGGCCACGCTGGGCTCATTGGGATTGCCGGGAGGCGACGGTGCCCCGACGCCGCTGCCCGCGTACCGTCCGTCGTGAATGACCACCAGGGTGGTGCCGGCGTTGCCGCAGTCTGTGCAGTCGCCGGAGGCTACGACCTCGGCCTGGGTTATCGTGAACTCGTAGGAGCCGTCCAGGACTTTGGTGGGCGAGGCGGCGACTCCGGCACCGTTACAGGTCGCCCAGGCATCCATCCGGGGCTCGCTGGTGGCCAGACCCCCGATCCGGTCGACGGCCAAGGCGGTCGGCGGGTCGCCGGCGAGATCGGCGTAGGTGGGCGCCTCGAGGGTCTGCAAGGCCGTGAGCTGCTGCCCGGTGAGCGCCAGCGGCTTCAGTCCCTGGCCGCACTGCTCCCCCCAGCTGGTGCGGTCGGTGGCGCTGGTCGCCTCGGTGGCGGCGGCCTGCTGGGCGGCCTGCCGCAGCCAGTCGGCATCGCGGGCGGGCAGGCTGGCCAGCTTCGCGGAGTTGACCGCGAACGTGGTGGTCTTGGCGAACAGCGGCGCGTTGACTACCACGTAGGGCGCGACCTGAACATAACCGTTCTCTACCGCGCTCAGCGGATTGGATTCCACCGCCGTCACCGTGCCGTCGCGCAGCGCCTGCACGGCGGCCGGGCCGGAGGCTATGCCGGTCACCGGGATGGCCCCCAGGCTGCGGAGCACCTCGCCGGTTGTGGCCGAGTCGATGATCCGGATCTTGGCGCCGGAGAACTGCGCGGGGGTGGTCAGCGGCCGGGTCGAGTACAGGTACCTGATGCTGTCCGGCACGATGGCCAGCCCGGTGAGCCCGGCGGGCTTGAGCGTGGCGAGCAGGCCGGCGGCCACCCGTCCGGTGACTGCGGCATCGAGCAGTTCGCGGCTGGTGACGAGGAACGGATCCTGGTAGGCGCGGAAGGCGCTGACCCCGAGGCTCTCCCAGGCCCGCGAGGCGACGTCGCCGATATCCAGCTTCCCCTTCTGCAGGTCAGAGGCGATCGTCTGGTCGACGTTGGTCGATCGGCCGTCGTAGGAGTTCACCGTACGGAGCCTCAGATGCCCGCCGGAGTCCTGGCTGACCAGGGCCGCGAACGTGGTGTCGGCCGACTGCAGGTTGCCACTGGCAAAGGTCAGCGTGACGGTCCCGTTCGGCGCGGCCGGCGGTGCACCGCCGGCCTTGCCCGTACCAGGACTGCTGCAGCCGACCACCATCAGCGCCGCTATCACAACCAGCGCCGCCCATGGCCGCGTGGCTAGGTGACGGATGATCGCTGGTACTTGTGCACTGCTCATAGCCGGACCTCCCTTTCGCTATGGTGGACTTGATTGCGACTATGTGCCAGTGCCGTTTTCCCCTCTAGCGGGTTAGCCCTCTTCTCGCGTGGCGATATCCCTGCGATTGTTGGTGAGTGGCACGCCTGGTGCTGTGGGCTGTCGTCGCGGCGGTGCTGTCCGCCGTGACCGCCAACGTGCTGCGTTTGCGGGCTGACGTGTCCTTCGCCGGCCCGTTTGTGGCCGCCCAGGCTCTCGAAATTGGCGCCGGTGCCGCGCTGATCGTCGTCGGCGGCGTCGCGGGCCGTGGCTGGGAGCGCTGGCTGCTGCCGGCCGCGGGGGCGAGCTGGCTGATCGTCGAGTGGGACAGTCCGGCTGCCCCGGGTCCGGCTGCCTTTACCCTGGGTCTGATCGCGGTCCTGGCTGCGTTCCCGCTGGTGCTGGCTAGCCGCTGGCGGCGTCCCGGCCTCGCGCCGGGCCCGGCCGTGCTGCTCGCGCTGGCGGTCTTGCTCGCGCTGGCGGGGGCGGTCATAGGTGGTCCGCTGGCGGCGGCCGCGGCCGGCCCACGCGACTATGGCTGCTCGGACTGCCCCCGCGATCTGGTCGCGCTAGCCCACGATGGGACGCTGAATGCGCTGCTGGTCAGGCTCGGCTGGCAGTTCGCCATCGCCGCTGGCCTGATCGCGGCAGCGTGGCTTGCCGCGAGCCTGGTCAGGGCCCAGCGCCGCCGAACCCTAGTGCCGTCCCCAGATCTTGCGGCGGATGTGGCGGCTGCGGCGTTCGCGGCGGCCGTCGCCGCTGGTGCGGTAGTGGCGCTGCGTGGCGAAGTCGCCAGCCCGATCGCCTATGGCTGGCGCGCGGTGGCCGATGGCATGCTTCTTATCCTCTCCGCAGTCGTGGCCCTGCCAGCGCTGCGCGCGGCACGGGCCAGACGCATGGTAGCCAGGGCCGCGGTGGCCATGGCGGATGATCCTGCCGGGGACGCTGCAGGCGCGCTCGCGGCCGCACTTGATGATCCCGCACTGTCTGTGGCATACCCGGCGCCCAATGGAGCGTGGCGCCACCACAGCGGCCAGCGGGTCGTGCTGCCCGAGCGGAACGTGACCATGGTCACGGACGCGGACGAGATCGTGGCCGCGCTGATTCACGGCGGCTCGGCGCGGATCGATCACGCGTCCGTGACCGGGGCGGTCTCGGCGGCCCGGCTCCTTCTTGACATCGAGCGCCTCGAGGCCGGAGCCCTGGCGCGGGTCAACGACCTTCGCGCGGCGCGGCAGCTGGTGGTCGAGGCGGCCGATGCCGCGCGGGCCAGCCTGGAGCGCGATCTGCATGACGGCGCACAGCAACGCCTGGTAGCCCTGCGTTATGCGCTCGGCCTAGCCGGGGCACGCGCGATACGCCGGTCCGAACCGGTCCTGGCGGCCAGGCTGGCCGATGCTGACCTCGCCGCCGAGCAAGCGCTCGCGGACCTGCGGGAGCTGGCGCACGGGATCAGCGCGGCAACTCTGGCCGTTGAAGGACTCGCGGGCGCTATCCGCAGCGCAGCCGAGTATTCGCCAGGCGCGGTCACGATCGTCGAGTTGCTCGATGAGCGGCTTCCCGAGCGGGTCGAGCAGGCCGTGTACCGCTTCATCGTCGACACGCTGCGCGAGATCGCCCGAGTACCGGCGTCGGGCGCGTCCATTGCCGTCCAGCGAGCTGGCCGGGACGTCATCGTCGAGATCGAATGCGACCGCCCCATGACCGTACGGAGTCGGCCTGCAGACCACCTGGGCGACCGGGTGGCCGCCGTCGGCGGGCAGCTTGAGCAAACAGATCACCACGGCCGTCATCGACTGATCGCGCGACTGCCATGCGAGTAGTGATCGTGGACGACCAGGTCCTGCTGCGGGAGGGCCTGGCGCGGCTGCTCGCCGAAGCAGGAATGGACGTTGTTGCCTCGGCCGGTGACATCGACGGCTTCCTGCGCGCGGTCGAGACCTCACGTCCCGACGTTGCGATTATCGACATCCGGCTGCCGCCCACGTTCACTGACGAAGGCCTGCGCGCCGCCGACCTGCTGCGCACTCGCCATCCAGGCACCGCGGTGCTGGTGCTGTCGCAGTATCTCAACGCCGGCTACGCGTTCCGGCTGCTCGAATCCTTCCCCAGCGGGGTCGGCTACCTGCTCAAGGACAGGGTTTCCCAGGTCGCGGTGCTCATCGACGCGGTCGAGCGAGTCGTAGCCGGCGAATGCGTCGTGGACCCGAGCATCGTGACCCGCCTGGTGAGCCGGACCCAGCTGGCAGCACCGCTGAGCGTGCTCACCCCCCGTGAGCGCGACGTGCTGGGTCTGATGGCCGAGGGACGGACGAACGTCGCCATCGGCCAGCGGCTCTTTCTCAGCGAGAAGACCGTCGAGGGCAATGTTCGGCGGATCTTCGACAAGCTGGGGCTGGCCGACACATCCGAAGATAATCGCCGCGTCCTCGCCGTGCTTGCCTTCCTGCGTGCCTGACGTAATCCAGCGGCCGATCTCGGCTCCACCGGCCACGGCGCGACAGCGGCCTGCTGACTATTGTTCAGCGGGATCTCGGCCACCACGATGGTGCCGCCGCGCTGCTGGCCGAGCACGTGCAGCTGACCGCCGTGCTCCGCCACGCGCTCGGACAGCCCGCGCAACCCACGGCCGCCAGGATCGGCTCCGCCCACGCCATCGTCGGTCACCTGAATACGCAGGCAGTCCGCTTCGGTAACGGCACTGAGCCAGATCCGGGCCGGCCCCGCGTGCTTCAGCGCGTTCGTGACGGCCTCAGATGCGGCGAACCAGGCTGCGACGGCGATATCGCCGTCGATGTCGCCATCGAGACAAACGCTAGCCTCGGCCCCCGCTGATCTGGCGAGATCGAGCAATGCCACCGCAAGACCACCGTGCGCAAGCATTCGGGCCGCGTCGCCGGCCGCTATCTGTCCCAGTTCCTCCTTTGCCGCCTGCCCTGCCGCTCGCGCTGCGGCTACGTCCGCGCGCAAACCCGGCGGCGTCGCAGCCAGCGCATCATCGAGCACGGCCAGGCAGCGGGCGAGGGATCGGCTAGGCCCATCGGTCACATCGCTGGCGAACTGCTGCCGCACCACTCCTTCTGCTTGCACCAGCCGACGGCGAGACTCAGCCAGGTCAACGGATTGCTGCGCCGCCTCAGATGCGTGCATCAGCCGCCGGACCGCGAGTGTGCCCACGGCCAGGACAGCCTCGCGCAACTGGGGATCATCAAGGGTCGTGCGGTCGTGCTCGAGCGCTGCCACCACAGCACCAGACTGACCCATCACAGTAACTACCCGGCCCGCTGGGGTGACCCCTGCGGGCAGTCCCGACGTGGTCACAAAGGGCAGGCCCGGCGCCAGCCGGTACAGCAGGCGAAGCTGCGGGTCCCCAACCGCCCGCGCGAGCCGCCGTTCCAGCGAGAACGCGTCCCCCGTCTGACCAAGCTCGACCACGAGCCCGGCGAAACCGCGATCCGTCGCGACCCGCGCCGGGCGGGCCGTAAGTATCGTAATGCCGCATCCCGCCACGGCGACGGCTACCAGCGGCTCAAGCGCCGACCCTCGCCCAGCTACCGCCTCGAGCAGGCCGGCGGCGCAAAGCACGACACCCAGGACAGCAGCTGCCAGCCGCGGCGCCCGCACGGTATAGCGGCGCACATCCAGGAGCGCGGCAGCGGCCAGACCGGCGCCCGTCGCCGCGGTCAGCCAGCCGATCCCGGCGAGTGCCGGAAGCGCGCGAATCCAGGTGGCGGCAGCCACGGCACGCGGAAAGAGGCGGGCCGGCGCGGCACCCGGCGACCCTAGCAACGCCGTGGCCAGAGGTGCCAGCCACACCGCTCCCAGCAGCGCCGCGCCATGACCCACCGGCCCGCCGACAACCTGCGGAGTGGCCAGGAACCAGCACACCCCGGACAACCCGAGCAGCCCCCGGCAGCCGTCACTCACGTGAAGTGCCCATCCGGCCGCCGCCACCAGCGACCAGCCCGCCAGCAGATCAAGCGCCGCGGAGACCCAGGACCACCCCCCGCGGACGGCCCACACCTCGACAGCGACACCAGCTATCGCTACCGCGACAAGCAGGGCACGGACGCCGACGCGCATACTCTCTCCCGGAGCCGACACCCCACGATATGCCCTACTCGCGTCGGCTTGCTCGGGAGGATTCATGGCCATCACGTCGGCCTGAGCACACCAGCCGCGAGGTGAGGACCGGCCGGTGGCCACGATGCACTGCGGCGGCAGATCACCCGATTTCGGCCGCCATCATGAGCTGCGCGACAGAGAGCGAACCGACGCGCCGAACGGCGGGCCGGCGCGCGGTTATCTGGGGCGTTGAGGGGCCTCCCAGCAGACCCGATATGACCTATTGGATGATCGCCTGCACCGTATATTTATCCATCGCCACCCTTGGGGCGAATGTCCGCATCTGCCGCGATGGCGGCGCCTGCGGTCTGCTATGTCCCTGCCAAGTCTTGGTTGGGTCATGAGGCTCTTGAGGCTGACAGCATGGCCGCTGCGCTGACGTCGCTTCTGCCGGTGACCCTGGTAAGTAGGCTGGCGGTATGCGCGTAGTGATCGCGGGCGGGCATGGAAAGATCGCGCTGCTGTTGGAGCGCCTGCTAGCCGCACGCGGCGACCAAGCCGTCGGGCTGATCAGGAACCCGGCCCAGGTCGCCGAGGTGCGCAAGGCCGGCGCCGAGGCTGTCATCTGCGATCTGGAGGCGGCCTCGGCCGATGATGTCGCGGTGCTGCTGTCCGGGGCCGACGCGGTGGTATTCGCGGCCGGCGCCGGTCCGGGCAGTGGCTCCCCGCGCAAGGACTCCGTGGACCGGGCTGCCTCGGTGCTGATGGCCGACGCCGCCGAGCGGGCCGGGGTCCGCAGGTTCGTGCAGGTCTCCTCGATGGGAGCCGGCCGGGCGCCGCGGTCCGGCAGTGACGAGGTCTGGGCGGCCTACATCACGGCGAAGACCGCCGCCGAAGCCGATCTGCGCGCCCGGGACCTGGATTGGACCATCTTGCGCCCGGGCGGCCTCACCAACGCCCCTGCCACCGGCAAGATCCGGCTCGCACCTCCGCCGGTCCCCCGCGGCACGGTCCCCCGCGCCGACGTCGCCGCGGTCATCGCCGCCTTGCTCGACAATCCGGGTACCGGGAACCACACGCTCGAGCTGACCAGCGGAGACAGCCCGGTCGTCGCCGCCGTGGACAGCATTTCCTGATCACGGCGCCGGCGACAGAACCAGCACCGAGATCGGGCTCAGCGGCTGCTGCGCGCTAAGTCCGGGTAAGCCGGTTTCAGCCCCAGCTAAGACCCATCTCAGCAGGCAAGATAGGGATTTCCTCCGACGCGCCAAGCAGGGGCTTACGGCGAGACTCAATGGTGACCGGCGAACAGATGGCCGGAAACCGAGGAGGAACGATGAACCACCACGTGACGCAGGGCGTACGGGGGCAACTGGCCCGCATCGGCCGGCGCGTCGCCGCTATCGTCGCCGAGTGCAACTACGCTCAGACCCGGCTGACTAGCTTGCGGGACACCCCGGTGCGTTTCTGACCCCGGGGAACGAGCGCTCAGCGCCGGGCCGGATCCCCGATCCGGATCTCGAGGCCTCTCCCGCACGAAAAGCCACTGGCCGGCCGGACTCACACCCGGCCGGCCAGCATGGATTTCCGCAACGGTTCCCTGACCCTGGGCCTGCCCTGGTCATAACGGCGGGGATGTTCAGTCATCGGCGATCGGGCGGCCGACGACGAGGGCCTGGCGAAGGCCGGGCTCGAGGGAACGATAGCCGGGGTCGGGCCGGACACCGAGCGCGTCGAGGGTCTTGGAGAAAAAGCAGCGGGCTGCTGCGGCCAAGATCACGTCCATGACCTCTTCCTGCGGTAGGCCAAGATCACGTAGCCGCTGCAGATCCGCCTCAGTGACGGAGCTGGCGTCATCGGCGACCTGCTCGGCTAGGTCCATCACCGCGACATCGATCTCGTCCAAGCCCGCAGCCCGGTGGTCGACGGCGATCTGTGCCACTGGCTCACCGAATCGTTCGGCCAGCACCGTGCCGTGGGCCAGGCAGCAATAGCTGGACCGCAGCCGCCGGGCCGCAGCCAGGGTAGCTAGCTCATAGCGGCGCAGGTCCATCTCCGCCTTGATTGCGCCGTTCAGCTGCTGCCACGCCGCGTAAACGGCTGGCCGCACCTCGAATGCCCGCTCGTAGTTCGTGGCCATGTCATCGATTCTGGCCCAGGGGTCGGCTTATTCACCAGGCCGGTGCCGATCACGCACGGCCATTTCCCAGGCCGGGCCGGAGCCGGGAGACCGCTACCGCAGGTGCGAGCCATCTGGCCTTCTGAGGGCGCGAGCGACATCGCAGGCCAGCTCCATGCAGGCGGTCAGTGCGCCAGGCAGGCAAAGACGAGCCGGATAAACGTGAGAGAAGCAGGCGGTGGGATCCGGCGTTTCGGTGGGAGTGGTTGTCGTGTCGGCGCGGTGGGTTCAGTTGGCAGGCAGGGGAGGCAACGTGCCGGGTGGAGCGGTTGCGAGCAGCGTCTGCTCGAATCGGTGGTCTGAGTCGTCGCGTATCTGTTCAACGGTGCCTTCGCTGAAGGTCACCACGCCGCCGTATGACCGCCAGGTGCGCCCATCGGAGGCACGCAGCAGGCACCCCCGGTAGCCGAGCGCTGGCGGGTCGGGTCCCGGGTCCGGGCGTGGTGGGAGGCCGGCCCATAGACCGAGCAGTTCCTCGACGGTGCTGCCAGGAACCACCCAGGTTGGATCTGGGCGGCCGGAGTACGCAAGTGCCTGGGCCAGCCACTCAGCGGATCTTGATGTGCCCATGCATAACGACCATGAACGTGCAGAAATCGGTGTACGGCCCGCGGTTGGCGTTGCGCGGGTCAAAGATGTAGTTCCCGGAGCTGTCCACGTTAGTCACCGGTGTCGAGCCGGGCTTGTGGGACCACCAGCCGTTGCGTCCCTTCCGGTACCAGTGAAAATCCACGCCGGGCCAGATGACCAGAGCGACCAGGTGACCCAGGGTCGGGCACGCGTTGTCAGCGGCCGGAGTGTCGATGAGGTCGTCGGCCACTGCGGCTGGCCCGACCGATCCGCACGTCAGGGACGTATAAATGGCGCCGGCGGCTTGCCCGGGTTGGGCGAAGGTGTCGCTGCGGTAGTTGGTCGCGTAGTTGTAGCAGTTGTTGAACGGCTGCCGGGAGGGCACATTCCACCAGCCGGGCTCGTAGATCGGGCCGCAGCGGCAGCGCGGCGGCCAGAACGGGATCGGCGGGAACGTGACCGGCCAGGACCGGCGAATCTCGGCGAACCGCTCAGCCTCCTCCGACAGCCGCTGCAAGAGGCCCCTGTCCACACCCGCGCTGCTAAGCGGACCGTCGGGGCTGATCAGGTACGTCTCAACCCCGGCGTCGCGGGCGCGGTGCGCGAGCCCGCGACCGAACATATCGCTGCCCGCCACGCGAATCACGTCTGGTAGCTCTTCCCTACGGTCCCCGATTTGCTCAATCATCAGGCCCCGGTAACCCAGCGTCGGCTCAGACGGCAGGTCCGGCTCGTCTTCCCCCAGCCGCTGTAGCGGCATGAGCCGGTCCAGGACGTCGGCGGACTCACGCTCGTCCAACTCGACACTCGGATTCGGCCGGCCGCTGAATACATCTACCGTGATCCGGATAGTCATGGCCACTCCTTACCCTGCAGCGGTGCCTCCCGTTGTCCGCCCGGACCATCCCAGCGCTGCGGCTGCGAAAACGAGGTCAAGCTGCCCCTGTCGAGCTGACCGCGTTCGGTATGGGCCAGCGGCCCGGTAGGGACCACACGGCTTTCATCAGTACGGAGCGCCCTTGAAGCCGCCTAGATACCTTCCCGCGCCAGCCAAATTGGGCGCCCATCCGAACGCGCTCACATGACGCTGATCGGGCAAGTCCGGCCGCTGCCATCCGGCCCGATGACCGGGCTAGCCGCGGTGAGCGTCCCCGCGGGGACGCGTGGCGCAATTGCGTGAAGCGTCCCCGCGGGGACGCCCGCAAGTAGCCGCCGATCGGACAAGTCCGGCCGCTGCCATCCATCCCCATGACCGGGTACCGGGTGGCGGTGGGTCAACGTCCCCGCGGGGAGTCGGGTAGCCGGGGCGCATTGCTGCGGCCCCGGCCCCCTAAGAACCGGACATGCGGTGCTAACCGCATCCGGCTCAGGCAAGCCCCGGAGGGCGGTTCAGGTG